>Ga0209343_10002377_pt1 | contig 24343 bp, 29 predicted proteins | sample RifCSPlowO2_02_FD_184026 | JGI IMG/M metagenome (GOLD analysis project Ga0209343, IMG submission 184026) | Groundwater microbial communities from Rifle, Colorado - Rifle CSP2_plank lowO2_0.2 (SPAdes) (version 2) | ecosystem: Environmental > Aquatic > Deep subsurface > Groundwater | place... | reverse complement strand
TGCCGCCGGGCTCCGCAAGGGCGACAAGCTCGCGACCGTGCTGCCGAACTGCCTCGAGCTGCTCGACGTCTACTGGGCGGCGGCCAAGACGGGGATCGTCGTGGTGCCCATGAGCCCGCTCCTCCAGGAGGCCGGGCTCACGACGCTGCTGCGGAACTCCGACGCGGTGATGGTCATCGCCGCCGGCGCCTTCGCCGACACGCTCGACCGGATCCGCGGCGACCTGCCGGCCATCGCCGCCGGCCGCTGGGTGCTCACTGACGGCGCGCGGCCGGGCTTCCGCGGTTACGCGGACCTCACCGCGGGCGCGTCCGAGGCCGAGCCGCCGTACGCCGGGCTCACCGACGCGGACCCGTACAACATCATCTACTCGAGCGGCACGACCGGCGAGCCCAAGGGGATCGTCCACACCCACTACGTGCGCGCCGGCTACTGCACGCACTTCGCCTCGGCGTGGCGCATGACGCCGGAGAGCGTCGTGCTTCACGCGGGCGCGATCGTGTTCAACGGCGCCTTTCTCGACCTCATGCCGTGGATGTTCGTCGGCTGCACGTACGTCCTGCATCCGGCCTTCGACGCCGGGCGCGTCCTCGCCGAGATCGAGCGCTCGCGCGTGACCCACATGATCATGGTGCCCTCGCAGGTCGTGGCCCTCCTGGCGCACGAGGCCTTCGCGCCCGAGCGCCTGGCCTCGCTCGAGATGCTCCAGTCCGTCGGCGCGCCGCTCCACCTCGAGCACAAGCGGAAGCTGAACGCGCTGCTCCCGGGACGCTTCTACGAGCTGTACGGGCTGACCGAGGGGTTCATGACCGTGCTCGACCGCGCCGATGCCGTGCGCAAGGCCGGCTCGGTCGGCGTCCCGATCCCGTTCTACGAGATGCGCATCCTCGACGAGGCCGGCCGGGAGGTGCCGGCGGGCACGGTCGGCGAGATCTGCGGGCGTGGCCCCCTCCTGATGGCCGGCTACTACAAGCGCCCGGACCTGACTTCGAAGGCGATCGTCGACGGCTGGCTCCACTCGGGCGACCTCGGCTACGTGGACGAGGACGGCTTCCTCTATCTCGTCGACCGCAAGAAGGACATGATCATCTCGGGCGGCGTCAACGTCTATCCGCGGGACATCGAGGAGGTCGCCGTCCAGCACCCGGCGGTGCGCGAGGCCGCCGTCTTCGGCGTCGCCGATCCGCGCTGGGGCGAGACGCCGGTGGCGGCGGTCGTGCTGCGCGCCCCCGGCGCCGTGGCGCCGGAGGAGCTCGCCGAGTGGATCAACGCGCGCGTCGGCGCCAAGTACCAGCGGGTGAGCGACGTCCTGCTCTGCGAGGACTTCCCGCGCAACGTCGCGGGCAAGACGCTCAAGCGCGTGCTCCAGGAGCGGTACGCCGCCCGGCCCACGCTCCGCCCGCTGGCTCCTACTCGAGGAACCGCGTGTCCTTCAGGGGGTCCCAGCCCGGCGTCGAATTGACCAGGATCACGAACGCCTCGTCACCCTTCTGACCGAACGAGTGCGGTATGCGCTTCGGGATGGCGATGAGGTCGCCCGGACCGACCTCGCGCCGTTCGTCGCCGAGGCGCGCCGTCGCGCGGCCCTTCACGACGTAGACGATGTGGTCCTCCAGCTCGTGCGTGTGGAGCCGGATCTTCTTGACCTGACCGGCCAGGATCCCGACGTTGCTGATCTGGGCGGCTGGAGCGAACTTGACGGGCTTGTCGCCGAGGAAGTCGGTCCCGACGATCTGATCGACGTTGGTGACGGTGATCTTCGGGACGTTCGTGCTCGCCCCGGCGGCGCCGGCGACGACGAGCAGGCCGACGACGAGTGTCGTGAGTCGCTTCATGGCTTCCTCCTGGGTCCGGTGTCGTGTCACGGCGAGACGACCTTGTCGGCCGCCGCCACTTTCTCCGCGAACATCTTCGGGTTGACGAACTGCGCGTTCTTCCCCTCGAGATCCTCTTCGGTGACCCCACGGGCCACCGCGCACTTGCCTCAGACGAAGATCGGCACGCGCTGGGCGATCACTTCGTCGCTCAGCTCGCGCAGCGCCGGCATCCCCACCGGCAGGACGGCGTCGGTCACGACGTTCTTCATCAGGTAGACCGCTTCCCCGGCGAGGAAGACCTCCGCCTCATGGCCAGCATCGCGGGCGCCCAGCGCCCACTGGAAGGGGAAGCTGGCGCGGGTGGGATCGTCGCTGCCGGCGGTGCCCAGATACAGGATCTTGGCCATCGCGTCACCGCCTCTTCATGGTCGGTCGCCCCGAACGGGGGTTGGCTTGCGCGCCCGGATGTTCACACCCTCGGTCTCGAACTTGTCCGCCTTCCGCTGGCCGCTCGCCCCGGTGAAGGGCTTGCCGCGCCAGAGGATCTCCAGCTGGATCTCTTGACGAAGCCGAGCGATGTCGAGCGGCATGATGACCTCCCGCTGTCTCAGCCTGGTTTCCGGGCCGTCAGGACGAGAGCGTCGACGATGGCGTCGTGGCGTTCGGCGGGGATGGCCTGGCGGACGAAGTCGAGGAACTCGGGCGGGAAGAGCGGGTAGCGCCCGAGCGCCGCCAGCCCGAAGGGCCGCCGCTCGGCCGTCGCGATGGCCACGAACCCGACGTTGGCCAGCTTCCGCTTGAGCACTGGCTCCGCCAGTGCGCCAGCCAGTCAAGCGGCCAGGGCGGTGGGGTCTCGCAGGATCTCTTCGGGCAACGTCTCGCCCAGCACGAAGTCCGCGAGCGCGAGGCGTCCACCCGGGCGAAGGACGCGTTGCATCTCGGCCAGGGCGCGGCTCTTGCGCGTCGAGAGGTTGAGCGTTCCGTTGGAGACCACGACGTCGATCGAGGCGTCGGCGAAAGGCAGCGCCTCCATCAGCCCCTCGTGGAACTGGACGTTGGGGAATCCTGTCAGCGCGGCGTGCTGGCGCGCGCGCTCCAACATCGCCGGCGTCATGTCGAGACCGTGGGCACGCCCGTCTCGCCCGGCGCGCCTCGCCGCGATCAGCGTGTCGATGCCGGCGCCGCAGCCGATGTCGAGCACGATCTCGCCGGGGCCGACGCCCGCATGGCGGACCGGGTTGCCGACGCCGAGCGCGAGGGCGACCGCGCCCTCGGGCAGGCCGGCCAGCTCGTCGGGGGCGTACAGGGAGTCGGCGACCGCGCGATCCTCGGCCCGGGCCGCCTCGTAGGTCCGCTGGATGATCGAGCGCGCGTCGGTGTCGCTGAAGTACGGCATCACGACGACTCCGTCGCGGCGCGCGCAAGCGCCTGCCTGACCCGGGCTTCGAGCCCGTCGGGCATGGCGCCCTCCGGCAACCGGCTCCTGACGAAGGTATCGAGTTGCCGGGCGAAGGCGAGCTTGTCGCAGCAGGACAAACACCGCTCCAGGTGGGCCTCGACGTCTTCGAGCGACTCGCCGGCCAGCCCGCGGTCCAGGTAGGCGAAGAACTGCGTCACGGCCTCAGCGCAGGTCAATACCGTCATGCGTCGTCGCTCCTCAGGAACCCGCGGCGCTTCGCGCAGGCCCACAGCTCGCGTTCGAGGATCTTCCGCGCTCGGTGGAGCCGCGACATGATGGTTCCCACGGGGCATCCGAGCGTGCCGGCCAGCTCGTGATAGCTGAGGTCTTCGGTATAGAGCAGGACGAGCGGAACGCGATAGGCCTCGGGCAGGGCGAGCAGCGCGCTCCGCACATCGTCGTCCGGGAACTGGGCGAGGAAGTCGCGGTGCAGGTTGTCGGAGTACGGTAGCGGATCCTCGTCCCAGACGAGGTCGTAAAGCGAGAAACGGTCCAGCTCCGTGAGGGCGCCCACCGCCACCTCCCGGGGGGACATCCGGTGCCGATCGAGGACGAGGCGGCTCAGGATCCGAGAGAGCCACGGGCGGATGCGCTCGGGATTTCTGAGGCCCGGGAAGGCGGCGAGGCCCTTGATGTAGGTCTCCTGGACGAGGTCCTCGGCGTCTTGCGCCGTACCAGCGAGCCGCACCGCGAGGCGGTGGACGTGGGCGAGATGAGGAAGCGCGAGGGCCTCGAAACGGCGCCGGACCTCGTCGCGTTCGAGAGGAAGCTCGACGCCGAGCGGCGCGGGCACCGCGTCAGACCCGTTTTGCATGGGCGTAATGACCCAGTCTCATGAATCGTTCTACTCATCAAGACGGATCGGCGGTGCCGAAAAATTCCCGACGCCTCACTGTCGGCTTCCTTGACACTCCCGCTACGAGCTTCCGCGCGAGCGGCAGGATCGGCTCGTTTTCACTGGCTATTCGTGGATGGCACGCGAAGTGCTCAGCTCCATATGGACTCGTGGGTCGGTGGAAAGGTTGGACTGGCGCAAGGAGGAAGGCATGTTCAGGTTCGGTATCGGGCTTGTGATCGTTCTCGCAGCAGTCGCTCCGGTCGCGGCGGGGCCGCTCGACATCACGAACATCGAGGGCGGCTGGCAGAACGAGGTCCCTCTGGGGAGCGCGACGATCGTGAATGCGGCCGGCCAGGGCACCGACACGATTCGATGGGGGACGCCGTTGAGCGGCGGCACGCAGAGCGGGTACAACTTCACCCCGGCGGGTGACCTGACGCCGGTGCCGCTGGGGACTCCCTTTCTCCTGGGGACGTTCCAGCACATCAATGAGCCGATCGGTGCGCCGGTCATCACCAGCGTCCAGTACTTCTTCTCGTTCTCGACGAACGGGATCCCGGCGGGGTTGAGCGACACGTTCAACTTCGCCCACAATGAGACGCCAAACGCGTCGCCGTGTCCGGCGGGCAGCACGTCGATCTGCGACGACGTCGTGACGGTCAGCTCGGTCGCGCTGAACCAGCTGATCACGGTCGGCACGGACACCTTCTTCTTCAACCTGCTCGGATTCTCGAAGAACGGCGGCGTGACGATCGCGTCGACGTTCCTGTCTCCCGAGGGCGGTACGAACACGGCCGGTCTCTTCGGTCTGGTCACCTCGCAGCCCATCGGCGTCCCGGAGCCAGGGGCCCTCGTGCTGATGCTCGCGGGGCTGGCCGCGGGCGGCATCCGCGCCCTGCGCGGACGCATTCGCTGACCCGACTCGCGTAGCAGGTTGCGCCGAGCGGTACGGTTGCGCCGCGACCGTACCGCGTCGGTGTCCTTCCGCCGCTCGTTGACGACAACCCTGGAGCGGGACGCAGTATGTACTTCTACGGAGCCCACGAGGCCATCACCAAGCCGATCGAGGGCTGACGGCCGTCAAGACACGTCTCGACAAAGGTGGCCCCGCGGGCGAGAATCCTGCGGGATGACCGTGACCCGGGGATGGGGACGGCTGCTCGTGGCGTCGCTCGGTGGCGTGTTGCTCGCCGCCTGCGGCGGCGTGACGCCGCCGCCACCGCCGCCGCCGCCACACGCGGCCGGGTCCGGCCGAGCCGACGATCTGCTGGTGGTCGATTGCTTGCTGCCGGGGCAGGTGCGCCAGCTCGGGAGCCGGGTCACGTACCTCACGGCGCGGCGCGCGGTGAAGACGGCGGCCCGCGATTGCCAGATCCGCGGCGGGGAGTACACCGCCTTCGATCGCGCCGATCACGCCACGGCGCTCCGGGTCTGGCTGCCGCTGGCCGAGCAGGGGGACGTCGCGGCCCAGACCTACGTCGGCGAGATCTTCGAGAAGGGCCTCGGCGTGGCGCCCGACCACGCGGCGGCGGCGGGCTGGTACCGGCGAGCCGCGGAGGCGGGGAACGCCCGGGCCGCGGTCAACCTGGGCAGCCTCTACGAGCGAGGCCTCGGCGTCGCGCGCGATTCCGTCCAGGCGCTCGCCTGGTACCGTCGCGCCGCGGGCGTCGGCGATCTCGGCTTCGCGATCGCCGGCCCCTCGGCCGAGGTGGAGCAGCTCCGCGCGGAGGTCGCCGAGCTGCGACGCGAGCTGCGCGCCAAGCAGGGCGAGCTCGAGCGGACCCGGCGCGAGCTGGATCTCCTGCGCCGCGCGCTCGAGCAGCGCCGCGGGGAGGTGGAGACCGAGCGCGCCGAGCTGGCGCGCCTGCGCGAGGCGCTCGGCGCGAGCCGCCGGCAGCTCGAGGCGGGGCAGCAGCGGGAGGCCGCGAGCGTCGCGCGGGTCCGCGAGCTCGAGCAGTCGATCGCCGAGCGTGAGACGCGCCTGACCGAGAAGGATCGCGACGTCGCCCGGCTGCGGGAGGCCGTCGGCCGGCTGGAGACCGACTTCCGGGCGCAGCGCGAGCGTGTCGACCAGCTCCGCCAGCAGGCGGCCGCAGCCGGCCCGAGCATCGAGCTGATCGAGCCCGAGCTGATCGCCGTGCGCGGCGGGCTTCCCCGGGCTCAGGTCGACGGCGACCGGCTGGTCGTGATCGGCCGCGTCGGCGTGGCCGGTGAGCTGCGCTCGCTCACGGTGAACAGTCGCGAGGAGGCGCTGCGGGCCAACAGCGTCTTCAAGACGGAAGTACCCGTCGCCGGCGCGGAGCAGCGGGTGCAGATCGTCGCCGTCGACGCGCAGGGCCGCCGCGCGGCCCTCGAGTTCGCCGTCGTCGGTCGGGTCGCCCAGCGGGCTCCGAGCATGGCCGGCCTGCCAGGCGTGGGCTACCCGCGGCCGGGCCGCGACATCGCGTTCGGCACGTACTACGCGCTCGTCATCGGCAACAACGACTACCGCCTCCTGCCGCCCCTCAAGACGGCGGTGAACGACGCCCGCGAGGTGGCCCGGGTGCTCGAGGCCGAGTACGGCTTCCGGGTGCGGCTGCTGCTCAACGCGAGCCGGTACGAGCTGCTCTCGGCGCTCAACGAGCTCCGGGAGCGGCTCACCGATCGGGACAACCTGCTCATCTACTACGCAGGCCACGGCGAGCTGGACGAGCGGAACCAGCGCGGCCACTGGCTGCCGATCGACGCCGAGCCCCAGAGCTCGGCCAACTGGATCTCGAACATCGCCGTCACCGACGTGCTGAACACGATGACCGTGCGGCAGCTGCTCGTCGTCGCGGACTCCTGCTACGCGGGGACCATGACGCGCTCGGCCCTCGGCCGGCTCGAGGGAGGTCTGAGCGACGCCGAGCGGCTGCGGCTGATGCAGGCGATGGCCAGGCAGCGCTCGCGGATGGCGATGACCTCCGGCGGCGTCGAGCCGGTGCTCGACGGCGCGGGCGGCCCCCACTCGATCTTCGCGCAGACGTTCATCGAGCTGCTGCGCTCGAACGTGGGCGTGCTGCCCGGGCAGGACCTGTTCCACCTGCTCCGGCTGCGCGTGGCGTCCGCGGCCGACCGGGTGGACATGCGCCAGGTGCCCGAGTACGCGCCGATCAAGTACGCGGGCCACGAGTCCGGCGACTTCTTCTTCGTGCGCGCCGGGAACTGAGTCGGCGTCCGGGCGCTCTGACCGCTCGGCTGCCGGAATTGTCTTGGAATCCCGCGTCGGAATGTGGTATTCGCGGGAGCGACGAGCGCTGTCGACCAGGGGGGGAGCCGATGAGGATGCGGGCTGTAGTGGCGGCCGTGGCGGTCGGTTTCGGTGGCGTCCTGCTCACCGCCGACCCGGGCCGAGCGCAGAGCCTGATCGAGGCGGTGCAGGCGGCGCTGAGCAACAACTGCGCCGCCCTCAGCGGACCCTATGGCGCCGAGCTCAATGAGCTCTGCCAGATCCCCGCGACGACCTCCGCGGCAGCCGCGGGCGGCACGATCACGATCGAGCGCCGGGCGGGCGCCGCGGAGGAGGAGCGCCGGATCCAGCGCCGGCTCAAGGAACGGCGGGAGGGGGCCAGCAACGACGCGGGGCGGGGCCTCAGCCTGTTCGTCACCGGCGACTACCAGGCCTTCGACAAGGACCGGACACGCTTCGAGGTCGGCTACCGCCAGGACACGGCCGGCACCACGGTGGGCGCCGACCTGGCGCTCGGCCGCACGCTCGTGCTCGGGGCGGCCGTCAGCTACGCGCACGAGTTCGGCGACTTCGACGGCGTCGGCGGCGGCTTCGACAACGATGCCGTCGGCCTGACGCTCTACGGCAGCGTCGTGCCGGCGCCGGGGTTCTTCCTCGACGGCCAGGTCGGTTACACCTACAAGGACTACTCGATCGAGCGGCGCGTCGCGCTCACGATCACGGGCGCGCCGACCCGCATCGCGCTCGGCCGCATCGACGGCGACACGGAGAGCCACGAAGCCCGCGTGAGCGTGTCCGCCGGCTACGACTTCGTCCTCGGGGCGCTCACCGTGGGGCCGCGCGCGGGCGTGCACTGGCGGGAAACGGCGGTCGACGGCTTCCAGGAGAGCGGGAACACGGGCATCGAGCTGGTCTACGACGACCAGCACGTCACCTCGGTCACGACGACGCTCGGCCTCTACGCGTCGTTCGCGATCAGCACGCGCCTCGGCGTCCTGGTCCCCCACGCGATCGCCGAGTACGTGCACGAGTTCGCGGACGACCAGCGGCGGATCGGCTTTCGCTTCGCCCAGGACCAGGGGCAGACGCCCCTCAGCTTCCAGACCGATCCGCCGGACCGCGACTATGCCAACCTGGGTGTCGGCGCCGTCATGGTGCTCGCGCGCGGCGTGTCGCCCTACCTCGACTATCGCGCGCTGGTCGGTTACAACGACCGCTCGAGCCACACGGTGACGCTGGGCCTGCGCTTCGAATTCTAGCCGTCCCCACCGACGCCGCGCCGGACCTCCTCGAGGATCGCGGGCCAGAGCGCCTTCCAGCAGGAGTCGTGGTCGCAGTCCGGCACGACGCGTACGCTGTTGCCGTCGATCGGTCCCCGGCGCACCACGCCCTCCGGCACGAGCCGGTCGCGGCCGCCGACGTAGTGCCGCTGGAAGAGGCCGGCGGGGAGCTGCCGCTGGCGCGCGGGATTGAGCGAGGCGGTGAGCGGGCGGAAGCCGTGGAGCTCGATCCACGCGTCGGTGTCGAGGTTCGCGGCGACCGTCACGACGGCCACGGACGCGGCCACCCGGGGTGCCGCGAGGACGGCGAGCGTCCCACCGCCGCTGTAGCCGAGCCAGACGACACGCTGCGCCCCCGCGTCACGGGCGAGACGCGCGGTTGCTCCGGCGATGCTCTGCACGACGGCGTCGGAGTAGCGGGCGGACGTCCACAGGGTCGGCGCGCACGGCGGAGTGTCCGCCAGCCCGTGGTAGCACGGGCGCCCGACGTACACGCTCGGCGCCGGATCGAGCGCCATCAGGGCCAGCACGAGGTCTCGGCCCGGCGTCGGGTCGGCCGCAGGCCGGCCCGCGAGCCACGGCGTGCCATCGCCGTCGAGGTACACGTGCAGCGTGCCCGCGGGGTGTCCGGACCGGCGGAAGAGGACGTGGGCGAAGCCGGTGCCGGGCACGACGCTCTGCTCGAACCCGAGCGCCAGCGCGCGCTGCGCGAAGCGGTCGGCGGGTGACGCGCAGGCCGAGGCCGCGAGCCCGAGGCCGAGCGCCAGCGCGGCGCCCTCGGCCGCCACGCGTCGCAGCGAACGCCGCCTCAGAAGACGAAGACGCCCTTCTTCGCGACGATCACGAGGGTAACCTCGCCGGGACCGGGGGTGGGATCGGGGAACTCGCGGAGATCTAGCGTGCGACGGCCGAGGAAGACGAGGCCGCGCACCTCACAGATCCTCCCACGTGCGTCGGCCGCGGTCGCCGCTGCGACGCTGCTTCGTCGGCCGCCCGCTGGCGGGCTTTCCCGGGCGCTGCTCGCCGCCGCGCTCCGGCTTGCGGCCCCGGCGCTGGCCGCCGCGGCCGGCGCCGCGCTGCTCCTCCATCGCGGGCGGCGCGGGTCGATCGCCGAAGCCACCCGCGCGGCCCGGGCCATACCCCGGTCGCGGCGGCCCGCCCGATCGTGGGGGCCCGCCGCCCGGCGCCGACCGGAAGCCGGCGGGACGCGGAACAGGCCCGCTCCCGCGGGGCATCGCCTTGTCGATGCGGATCATGCGGCCGTCGAGACTCGTGCCGTTGAGTCCGGCGATCGCGCGCTCGGCCTCCGCCTCGGTGGCCATCTCCACGAACGCGAAGCCGCGCGAGCGACCGGTCTCCCGGTCGGTCATGACGCGTGCGGACGTCACCACGCCGAACCTCGCGAACGCCTGCATGAGCCCCTCGTTCGTGGTGGAAAACGAGAGGCCTCCGACGAACAATTTCACAGCCACGAAGTAAACCCTCCTTTCGTTTGGTGAGCATACGCTATTCTGCGGCGATGCGAGACGTTCTGTGAGCGGTGCAGCGGGCCGGCTCGAGCCGCCACTCTATCGGCCGTTCGCCCTGATCGCTTTCGCCGCCGCCCTCCTCGGGGGCACGCCGCTCGGGGTCTGGATGCTCGCGTGGCTCTACCGTGGGGTGTCCGCGCCGGCCGCCTCGTGGATCCTGCTCCACGCGAGCCTGCAGGTCTTCGGCTTCTTCGGCACCCTCATCCCGGGCGTCGCCCAGCACCTCGTCGCACGGTTCACGGGGCGGGCCGTCGAGCGTCAGCCGCTGGCCCGCCCGCTGGTACCTCTGCTCGCCGCGGCCGTGGCGCTCCGCGTGGCGGGGACCTGGGCGGATGGGCCCGGCTGGCTCCTGCTCGGCGCCCTCGTCCAGGCCGCCGCCTTCGCCCTGTTCGGCTGGTGGTGCTGGCGGGCGCTCGACCCACCGCCGCTCGGAGTCCTGCGACGCCATCTGGCCCTCGCCACGGCGTGGATCACCGCCGCGTGCCTGCTCGAGGCCTTCGTCCGCTCCCACGCGCTCGTCCTAGGCGCCCCGGTGCCCGGCCTCGGAGCGATGCGCGCGGTCCACGCGATGGCCATCTATGGCGGCGTCGTCGGCTGGGTGATGGGAGTGCTCCTGCGGGCCGGGCCGATGTTCGTGGCCGACTGGCGCCTCACGCCCGCCGCCCAGCGCTCGCTGGCGTGGCTCCTCGGGCTCGGGACCGCGCTCGCCGCGGCGGGCGAGCTGGGCGAGTGGCCGTCCCCGGTCGGCACGGCGCTCGCGCGGCTCGGCGAGAGCGCCGTGCTCGGGACGGTGGTGACGGTACTCGCGCTGGGCGGGGCGTTTCGGAAAAGGAGCGGGCTGCCGATGCTCTCGAGGAGCGTCGAGGAGAGCCGGATTTTTCGCCTCGCGACCGGATCCGTCACGGCGGCGGCCGCGGGCGCGGCGATCGCCACGATCGGCGCGCTGGCGGGCTGGCCGACGCACGTGCTGACCGACGCGGTCCGCCATCTCGTGACGGTCGGCTTTCTCACCTCGATCGTCGTCGCGATGGCGTTCCGGCTGCTCGTGGTGCTCGAGGCGCGGGCCCTCGCGTGGCCGCGCCTGCGCAGCGTCGCCTTCTGGGCGCTCCTCGGCGGCGTCCTCCTCCGGACCGCCGAGGTGCTCGTGGCCTGGGGCGTGCCGGGTCTCGCGGCGTGGGTACCGCTCTCCGGACTCCTCGTGTGGACGGCCCTCGCCTGCGTCGCCGCGAACCTCGTCGGGGCGCTCCGACCCCTGAACGCTCAGCGCTGACGCGGCACGCTCCGGTGGTACTGGCGATGGCAGCGCGGGCAGCGGAGCCAGCCCCGCCGGGCGCGGCGCACGAGCGTGCGGCAGTGGGGACACCGCTGCAGCACGCGCCGCGCGTAGAGGAGGGCGGCGAGCGTGACGACGAGGAGCGCGAGGACCCACGGCGGCGTCGAGGGCAGCATGGACACGGCGATGGTAGCACGCGCGGGCGGACGTATAATCGGGTGCGCGTGAGCGTTCCGGACTCGCGATCCACCGACGACCGCTTCGCGCGGCAGGTCATCGCCGTCGCGTCGGCCGTCATCCTCCTGCTCGTCGGTTACCTGCTGTTCGGCCACCGCCCACAGGGAGGCGCGACGCCCGCGGTGGCGGCGCTGCCCCTGCTCAACGCCTGCCTCAACGCCACGAGCGCGGTGCTGCTCGTTGCGGGCTTCCTCCTGATCAAGCGGCGGCTGGTCGCCGCGCACCGTGCCTGCATGGTGGCGGCGCTCGCCGTCTCGACGCTGTTCCTCGTCTCCTACGTGACCTACCACGCGCTCGCGGGCTCGCGGCCGTTCGGCGCGCACGGCTGGATCCGGCCCGTGTACTTCTTCGTGCTGCTCACGCACATCGTGCTCGCCGCGGCGATCGTGCCGCTCGCGCTCACGACGGTCTGGCGCGCCTGGCGGGCGGACTTCGTGCGCCACCGGCGCGTCGCGCGCTGGACGCTCCCGCTCTGGCTCTACGTGTCGGTCACCGGCGTCCTCGTCTACTGGATGCTCTACCACCTCTGAGGGGCGGCCCATGGACTGGATCCTGCTCAACCCCGGCCCGGCGAACACGACCAGGAGCGTGCGCGAGGCGCTCGTGACGCCCGACCTCTGCCACCGCGAGCCCGAGTTCTTCCGGGTGATGCGGAGCTGCCGCGAACGGCTCGTGCGGCTCGCGGGCGGCGGCGCCGAGTGGAGCGCGGTGCTCTTCGCGGGCTCGGGCACCGCGGCGGTGGAGGCGACGATCGCGTCGGCGGTGCCGGAGGGCGGCACCCTGCTCGTCGCCGACAACGGTGTCTACGGCGACCGCATGGTCCGGATCGCGCGCGCGCACCGGATCCCCGTCGAGGTCGTCGCGTACGACATGTTCACGCCGGTCGCGCCCGCCGACGTCGATCGGCTGCTGGCCGCGCGCCCGGACGTCACGCACGTGGCGCTGATCCACCACGAGACAACCACCGGGGTGCTGAACCCGGTCGAGGAGATCGTCCGGGTGGCGGCCCGCCACGGTCGGCGGGTGATCGTGGACGCGATGAGCTCGCTCTTCGGCGAGCCGCTCGACCTCGGGCTCCCGGCCCTCGACTTCGTGATGGCGAGCGCCAACAAGTGCCTCCAGGGCGTTCCCGGTGTCGCCTTCGTGCTGGGCCGGCGCTCGGCGCTCGAGGGGCTCGCCGGTCGGCCGCCGCGCAGCGTCTACCTCGACGTCCACAACCACTGGACGCTCCAGGAGCGCGACAACACGCCGTTCACGCCCGCCGTGCAGGTCCTGCACGCGATGGACCAGGCGCTCGTGGAGCTGGAGGCGGAGACGGTGTCGCGCCGGATCGAGCGCTACGCCGAGAACGCGCGCGTGCTGCGCGACGGCATGACCGCGCTCGGCTTCGAGATCCTCGTGCCCGAGGGCGCGCGCTCACGCATCCTCACCACGTTCCGCCTGCCGGCCGGGGTCGGCTACGACGCGCTCCACGACGCGATGAAGCGACGCGGCTACATCATCTACGCGGGGCAGGGCGACCTGAGAACCTACGCCTTCCGCGTCTCGAACATGGGGACGCTGACGCCCGCCGACATGAAAGGCGTCGTCGACGCCTTCGCCGCGAGCCTGGCCGAGCTGGGCGTCCGGACCGTGTAACCAGGACCCTGTCGGAGTATCGAGAAGCGCCCCGGCTTTGCCGGGGCGTGACGAGGGTGCGGGGGGATGGGGGGCCCGTTCGAGGCCCCCCATTCAATTAAACGAGCTCGCCGCGCAGGACGGTGACGGCCTGGCCGCCGAGCTTCACGCGGTCGCCGGCCAGGCGCACGCGGACGACGCCGCCGCGGGCCGAGGCCTGGTAGGCCAGCATCTGGGCCTTGCCGAGGCGCACGCCCCAGTAGGGGCCGAGCGCGCAGTGCGCCGAGCCCGTGACCGGATCCTCCGGGATGCCCGAGGCCGGCGCGAAGAAGCGCGAGACGAAGTCGAAGCCGTCCCCGGCGGCGCGGCTCGTGACGATCACGCCGCGCGCGGGCAGCGCCGCGAGCGCCCCCTGGTCGGGACGAAGGGCGCGCACCGTCGCCTCGGAGTCCAGCTCGACGAAGTAGTCGAACCGCGTGCGGCCGACGTGCCGCGGCTCGGCGCCGAGCGCCTCCGCGAGCCCCGCCGGCGACGGTGCCGGCCGCTCCGGCGTCGCCGGGAAGTCGAGCTCGATCCACTCGCCCCGGCGTTCGGCGGTGAGGAGGCCGCTTCGCGTGTGGAAGCGCGCCGCCACGCCGGGCGGGAGATGGCCCTCCTCCCACAGGACGTGGGCGGCCGCGAGCGTGGCGTGGCCGCAGAGGTCCACCTCGACCGTCGGCGTGAACCAGCGCAGGCCGAAGCCGTCCGCCCGCGCCTCGAGGAAAGCCGTTTCCGCGAGGTTCATCTCGCGCGCCACGTCCCGCATCCAGGAGGCGTCGCGGGGCGCGGGCAGGACGCACACCGCGGCGGGGTTGCCGGCGAACGGCCGGTTCGTGAAGGTGTCCACCTGGGTAATCCACAAACCCATCGTTCAGATCCCCTCCCGCTCGCCCGATTCTCTCACGCCCGCGCATCGCCCGCGCGCCCGGTGCTACAGTCGGAGCCATGCGCGGGCTCGAGCAGATCCCCTGGCTCTACGACACGCTGTGCGCGGTGCTCGAGCGCCTCTGGCTCGGGGAGTGGCGACGCTGGCTCGTCGCGGGCGCCCGCGGCCGCACGCTCGACGTCGGCACCGGCACCGGCCGCAACCTGCCGCGCTACGCGCCGGGTCTCACGGTGATCGGAATCGAGCCCGTGTGGGCGACGCTCGCGCGGGCGCGGCGCCGGGCGCCGCGGGTGCCGCTGGTCCAGGGGCGGGCCGAGGCGCTGCCGTTCCGCGCCGGCGCCTTCGACACGGTGGTGAGCGGGCTCTGCTTCTGCAGCGTCGCCGACCCGGCGCGCGGGTTCGCGGAGGTCCGGCGCGTGCTCGCCCCCGGGGGCGGACTTCGCATGCTGGAGCACGTCCGGTCGAGGACGCCGTGGAAGGCGCGGCTCCAGGATCGGCTCCAGCCCTTCTGGACGCTCCTGAGCGGCGGCTGCCATCCGAACCGCGACACCGAGCGCGCCGTGGAGCGTGCCGGCTTCGCGATCGAGCCCGAGGGGCAGGAGGCCAGGGGCGACATGCGCCGCTTCGCGGCGCGCCCTGACGCCTGACGCCTCAGCAGTTCGGCGGTGCGCTGGCTGCGGAGGCCGGGCGACCGAGCGTGATCTCGTACGCGCAGTCCCCGCCCTGGGCCTTGAGGCACCGGCCGATGCCGGGGCTCATCTGATGTGGGAGGCCGAGGGCGTCGAGCCACCCGGCGACGCGCTCGAAGATCCCGCACTCGTACCCGTCGGCGACGCCGGCGCGCGCCACGTGGTCGTAGGCGAAGCACCGCGCCACCTCGATCCGGTACGTGCGCTCGGCGAGCCTCCCGACGCGGTAATCGAGGAGGTCGGGGCCCAGGAGGCCGATGAGGGCCTCCTGGGTCAGGAGCCAGTCGTCGAGGCTCGTCGCGGGCGGAAGCGCGAGCGCCCGCACGGCGCGCGGCGCCTCGGCCTCGCCGACCGCGCGCGCGGCGATCCGGTTGAGTCGGTTCGCGGCCGCGAGGCCGTATTCGCGCGCGACCGCCATGAACCAGCGCGCATCGTGTGACATCCAGTTTCGGATCAGCAGCGCCTCGCGCGACGTCGCCGTGAGACGGTCGGTGAGCCGGCGGGCCGACGGTCTCAGTGCCGGCCGCAGATCGTCCACGTGGCTACGCGCGCTCCTGCTTGGGTGGGGGTCCCGGGGGCTCGACCTTGGCCGGCGGTTTCATGCTGGTGAAGTAATGGCAGAGTCGGGTGTGGGCCATGACCAGCCGGGTCACGTCGTGCGCGCAGCCGGGGCAGCGATACGCCTCGCCATGCGACGCGTCGTAGACGAGCTCCTCGAGCGTGAGGGATTTCCGGCAATGCTCGCAGAAGGCGACTTCGTGGCTCCGACAGCAGAGGAAGAGGATCGCGCGCACACTCATGGTGACGTTATCCGGTGCAAAATGGCGGCCAGCGTCCGGAAGCGCGCCCTGACGGCGGGTTAGCCGCGCGCGCGCGGGCGACGGGGGCCGGCTTGTAAGAAAAGCCGACGGGCTAGAGATCGTTCCCGGCATACGAGAGGTTGAACGACTTGTTGCAGAGGGGAAAGTCGGGAACGATGTTCTTCAGCACCGCGTACTCGAGCGCCGGCCAGTTCCGGAATGACGGGTCCACGACCTTCACCCGCGCGAGCCTCGTCGCGCCCTCCGCGACCGCCCAGTACCACACCGGCCCGCGCCACGCCTCGACGAGGCCGAAGCCCTCGGCCCCCGCGTCGAAGGGGGGCAGCGGCGCGCGCGTCGGCCCGTCGGGGAGGTGGCCGGCGACCGCGCGGATGAGTCGCGCGGCCTCCCGCGCCTCGTCGATGCGAACGAGGGTGCGGGCGAGGACATCGCCGCCGTCGTAGACCACCGCGCGCACCCCCAGCGCGTCGTAGGCGGCGAACGGCGCGTCGCGGCGCGCGTCGGCGTCGATCCCGCTCGCGCGCCCCACGAGCCCGACGACCCCGAGCTCGCGCGCCGTGCGGAGCGTGAGGCGTCCGGTGCCCTGCAGGCGCTCGAGGACCGTGGTGTTGTCCAGCGAGAGCTGCGCGATCTCGCCGAACTCGGCGACGAGCCGCTCCACCACCGCCGCGACCTCCGGGAGGCCGGCGCGCTCGACGGGGCCGGCGACGCCGCCCGGCAGGATCGCGCCCCGGAGCAGCCGGTGGCCGCTCACGCGCTCGTTCAGGCGGAGCAGTTCCTCGCGGATCCTGAAGCAGTGGGCGTGGCCGAAGGCGAAGCCCGTGTCGTTGATGATCATGCCGACGTCGGCGACGTGGTTGTAGAGCCGTTCCAGCTCGAGCAGCACCACGCGCAACCACGCGGCGCGCGAAGGCACCGCACATCCGGCGAGCGCCTCGAGCGCCTGGCAGAGCGCCAGGGCGTGCCCGGCGCTCGTGTCGCCCGAGACGCGCTCGGCCAGCTCGGGCGCCCGCTCGAGCGGCAGCGTCTCGAAGAGCTTCTCGGTGCCCTTGTGGACGAAGCCGAGCCGAGTCTCCAGATTGACGATCGTCTCGCCTTCGACGCTGAAGCGGAAGTGGCCGGGCTCGATGATGCCGGCGTGCACGGGGCCCACGGTGATCTCGAAGAGGCCCTCGCCCTCGACGCGACGGAACGGGAACGGCTGCCCTTCGTCGGCGAAGTCGTCGCGCGGCGCCACGTCGCGGCGGAGCGGCCAGTAGCCCGCGGGCCAGAACTGGTGGAGCGCCAGGCGCCGGAGATCGGGATGGCCGACGGGCACCAGGCCGAAGAGGTCGTGGATCTCGCGCTCGAAGCGGCTCGCGGCGAACGAGCGCGTCGCGAGCGACGGGATCCGCGCCTCCGCGCCGGGTACCGCGACGCGCACGATCGCGGCCGGGCGGAGCGTCGGCGGCGCGAACACGTAGGTCAGCGCGAACACGCCGGTGGTCGCGCGCGCGTCCGCCGCGGCGACGAATTGACAGGAGGCGCCGGCGCCGGCCAGGCGATCGGCGAGCGTGGGGAGGTGCCACGCGGGCAGGCGGGCCTCGACGGTGCCGGGCGCGCCGGCGGCGACGTCGGTCGCGCCCGCCTCCACGAGCGTCCGCGTGAGCGACGAGAGCTCCAGGGGGGTTACGTCAGCGCTCCACGATCGCCGCGACCCGCGAGAGCGCCGCGGCGAGGCCGGGCGGCCAGGCGAGCCCGGTCGCCACCAGCAGCGCGAGCGCCAGGCCGATCGGGAGGACCGCGCGCCAGCCCGCGGCCTCGGGCGCCGGCTCGCGCTCGGGCACGCCGTAGCACATCGTCTGCGTGGCGCGGAGGAGCCCGGCGAAGGCGGCCACGAGGATGGCGAGGCCGAGCGCCGCGCTGGCGCCCCGGCCGCCCCGGAACCCGGCGCCGAAGATCATGACCTCGCTCGTGAAGAGCCCGAACGGGGGAAGCCCCATGAGCGCCACCATGCCCGCGAGGAAGGCCGTGCCGGTTCGCGGCATCCGCGTGAGGAGCCCGCGCACGGCGGCGATGTCCGCGGTGCCGTAGGCCGAGCGCACGCGACCGGCCAGCAGGAACAGGACGGACTTCGCGAGCGCGTGGTTGGCGACGTGCAACAGGGCGCCGGTCACGCCCCACGGGCCGCCGAAGCCGACGCCGAGGCACACGATGCCGAGGTGCTCGACACTCGAGTAGGCCAGCAGACGCTTGTAGCTCGACGACGTCCACAGGAACGCCGCGGCGACGGCCATGGAGAGGAGCCCCAGGGCGAGCAGGATCCGGCTGGCGAACCCGGGGCCGGCCGCCGCGTCCACGACCGGCTTGAACCGGAGCACCGCGTACACGCCGACCGAGAGGAGCACGCCCGACATGAGCGCGCTCACCGGGGCGGGCGCCTCGCTGTGGGCGTCGGGGAGCCACGTGTGCATGGGCGCGAGGCCGGCCTTGGTCCCGTAGCCGACGACGAGGAAGACGAACGCGAGCTCGACGACCCGCGGCGGCAGTCCCGGTGCCAGGCGCAGCAGCGTCGTCCAGTGGAGCGCGCGCTCCGCGTGGCCGAACTGCTGCACGTCGGCGAAGTAGACCAGCACGGTGCCCAGGAAGGCGATCGCGATGCCCACCGAGCAGATCAGGAGGTACTTGTACGCGGCCTCGAGCGAGGCGCGCGTGCGCTCGAAGTTCACGAGGAAGACGGACGCGAGCGTGGTGCCCTCGACCGCCACCCACATGAGCCCGACGTCGTCGGTCGTGACGGCGAGGAGCATCGTGAACACGAACAGGTGCAGGAGGGGGTAGAAGCGCCGGCCGGCGCCCGGCGCGACGTAGCGCGGCGCCTCGACCGCGGCGAGCGCGCCGACCATGCCGATGAGGGCGGCCATCCACGCCGAGAGCGCGTCGGCGCGGAGGAGGCCGCCGAGCGCCGTGAGCACACCGGCGCGCCCGACGGCGGCGACGACCGCCGCGGCCGCGCCGAGCGTGAGCGCGGCGGTGGCGCCGTGGAGCGCGACCGCCGCGCGCCGCGGGGCGCGCGCCAGGGTGAGCGCGCCGGCGAGCGGGATCGCGAGCAGGAGGACGAGGATCATCCGCGCAGCTCGCGCAGGCGGTCCTCCGCGATCGAGGCGTGCTCGCGGCGGACCTGGACCACGACGACCTCCATGATGAAGACGATCACGAGGACGTCGAGGAACACGCCGGCCTCGACGATGCCCGGCAGGCCGTACGTCGCGAGGATCGCCAGGCCGAAGACGCCGTTCTCGAAGACGAGGAACCCCAGGATGTGGCCGAGCGCGTCGCGCCCGGTGACGCACACGTAGAGGCCGATCAGCGCCATCGCGAAGGCGAGGGGGATCGCGCCCTGCGTCGGCAGCCGCGTCGCGGCGTGCACGGGCAGCATGACGACGTAGGCCGCGACCACGAGCGCGCCGGCGACGAGCAGCGCCATGCCGGAGGACCGCCCGGGCGCGCCCGGACGCACCGGCGCGCCCGCGGCGATGCGCCGGAGCACGCGCGGGATGATCCAGACCTTCACGAGCGCGAAGCCCGCGCCCACCACGACCAGCCCCGGCCGTGCGGCGAGCACCCCGACCGCGGTCGCGAGCAGGGCGAGCACCGCCGATTGCGCCGCGAAGAGACGGAGGCGGCTGGGCCAGCTCTGGCGCCAGACGAACAGCAGCGCCACGACGAGCCCGAGGAACGCGAGGAGGTTCGTCGTGGCCGTCATCGGAGAAGGAAGACCGCCATCACGGACAGGATCGCGAGCGCGAACGAACCCGCGAGCAGCTCGGGCACGCGGAAGAGACGGAGCTTGGCGACCGAGGTCTCGACGAGCGCCAGGAGCGTGGTGAGCACCGCGAGCTTGCCCGCCAGGGCGAGCAGGCCGAGCGCCACCGGCACCGGCTCGGCGAGGTGCGTGACGCCCCAGGGGAAGAAGAGGTTGGCGAGCAGGGTGAGGAACAGGAAGAGCTTCATCGCCGCCGCCCACTCGACCAGCGCGAGGTACCGGCCCGAGTACTCGAGCACCATCGCCTCGTGGATCATCGTCAGCTCGAGGTGCGTCGCCGGGTTGTCCACGGGCAGACGGCCGGTCTCGGCGAGCATCACGATGAAGAACGCGGCGAACGCGAGCAGGTGCGCGGGGTTCACGGCCAGCCACGGCTCGGCCTCCACGCGCTCGACCACGCCACCGAGGTTGATGGTCCCCGCGCGGAGGGCGAGGGCGAACACGGCCAGGATGACGGTGGGCTCGGCGAGCGCCGCCACCGCGACCTCCCGGCTCGACCCCATGCCGCCGAACGCGCTGCCGGCGTCGAGGCCGGCGAGCGCGAGGAAGAACGTGCCGAGAAGGAACAGGTACATCAGCAGCACGATGTTGCCGGCGAAGCCGAGCGGCGGGCGGGTCACGAGCACCGGGATGACCAGCGCGGTCACCAGCATGCTGGCGGTGAGCACGTAGGGCGTCACGCGGAAGATCCACGAGGTCGTCTCCGAGACGACCGCGTCCTTGCCGAGGAGCTTCCGGAGATCGGCGTACGGCTGCCACGGGCTCGGGCCGCGACGCCCCACGAGCCGCGCCTTGAGCGTCCGCAGCACGCCGACCAGCAGCGGCGCGCCGGCCGCGACCACGAACACCTGGAGCAGCCCGAGCGCCGCGCCGGCGATCACGCGAACACCAGCAGCACGATGAGCGCCACGAGGATGTAGGCGAGGTAGAGGTTGGCGCTCCCCGACTGGATCGGCCGCACGCTCCGCGCCGCGGCGTGCAGGCCGGCGAGCACGGGACGGTAGAGCCAGTCCTCGAAGATCGAGCGCGTCGGGTTCGCGTACTCGATGCGCTCGACGAAGAGGCGTGACTCCGGGTGGAACTCGATGTCGAGCCGCTTCGCCGGCCGGTAGAAGAAGTCGAAGACGCGCTTGAAGGGGTTGGCGAACGCCGTGGCCGTGTACTCCATGCGGGCGGTCTGGAGCATGCGCCCGCAGCCCCACGTCTCGTAGAGCCGGCGGCGGCGCGACGCGCCGGCCAGGCGCAGCGCGACGAGCGGCGCCGCGAGCCCGAGCGTGAGGGCCGCGGCGATCGCGAGCGGCGAGAGGCTCGCGAAGTCGCCCGAGAGCTGCACGGTCAGCCAGTCGCCGAGCGCCGGGCGTGCCGGCGCGCCGGCCCCGGCCAGCGGCGCGGCCACGGCCGCGAGGCGTGGCAGCACCACGGTCGGACCGAGCCCGAGCGCCACGCACGCGGCGACGAGCAGGGCCATGCCGGCGCGCATCGCCGGGCCCGCTTCGCGGGCGCCCGCGGCGGCGTCACTCCGCGGGAGCGCGAGGAACGTGATGCCGAACGCCTTGACGAAGCAGGCCATCGCCAGCCCGCTCGTGAGCGCGAGGCCGGCGATTCCGAGCGCGAACACGAGATTCAGCGGCGGCGCCGCGATCTGGGTGTTCTGGAGCAGGGCGACGAAGGTCAGCCACTCGCTCACGAAACCGTTCAGCGGGGGAAGCGCGGAGATCGCCGCCGCGCCGACCAGGAAGCAGGCGGCGGTCCACGGCATCCGCTTGATGAGGCCGCCCAGCCGCTCCACGTCGCGCGTGCCCGTCGCGTGGACGACGGCGCCGGCCGCCAGGAAGAGGAGGCCCTTGAAGGCCGCGTGGTTGGCGGTGTGATAGAGGGCGGCCACGAGGCCCAGCAGGGCGAGGCCGCCCAGCCCGGCCTGGCGGTAGAGCATGCCCGCACCGAGCCCCATCAGGATGATGCCGACATTCTCGATGCTGTGGAAGGCGAGCAGGCGCTTGAGGTCGTGCTCGACGAGCGCGTAGAGCACGCCGACGACGGCCGAGACGACGCCGGCGAGCAGCAACGCCGTGCCCCACCACGCCGGGCCGCCGCCGAGCCAGTCGACGCCGGCGCGCATGAGACCGTACACGCCGAGCTTGATCATCACGCCCGACATCAGCGCCGAGACGTGGCTCGGCGCCGCCGGATGCGCGAGCGGCAGCCAGATGTGGAGCGGGATCACGCCCGCCTTGCCGGCGAAGCCGAGCGCGAGGAGGGCGAAGGCGAGGTCGCGGGCGCCCGCGGCGAGCAGGGGCGCACCGGCCCGCCAGTCCGCGAAGCGGACGCTGCCCGTCCACGCGCTGAGCAGGAGCATGCCGCCGAGCAGGCAGGCGAGGCCCACGTGGGTCATGACGGCGTAGGCCCAGGCCGCCTGCACCGACTCGGGGCGCTCGCGCTCGTGCAGGACCAGGAAATAGGACGCGAGCGACATCAGCTCCCAGGCGAGCGCGAAGGTCATCACGTTGGCGGCGAGCGGGACCGCGCACATCGCGGCCACGAACACGAGGTAGGCGCCGACGCCGCGCGCCGCGCCGCCCGCCGCGCCGATCGCGTAGATGGACGCGGGCACGGCGGCCGCGCCGACGAGCGCCAGGAAGAAGCCGCCGAGTGGATCGAGCGCCAGCTCGAGCCCGCCGAGCGGCACGAGCCACGGCACCGCGAGCGTCCACTCGCGGCCGAGCATGCCGGCGGCGCCGCCGCCCACGGCGGCGAGCCCCAGGACCGCGGCGAGCGCGTACCCGAGGCGGGCCATCAGCCGAGGCGGCCGATCGCGTCGAGCAGGCCCGCGAGGAGCGCGGCGGGCGAGGGCGGGCAGCCGGGAATCACCGCGTCCACGGGGACGACGCGCTCGACACCGCCGACCACGGCGTAGGCATCGCGGAAGATGCCGCCGTCACGCCCGCAGTCGCCCACGGCGATCACGAACTTCGGGTCGGGCGTCGCGTCCCAGGTCCGCCGGAGCGCCTCGGCCATGTTCCGCGTCACCGGCCCGGTCACGAGCAGGCAGTCGGCGTGGCGCGGCGAGGCGACGAAGTGCAGGCCGAACCGCTCGAGGTCCCAGTGCGGGCCGGTGAGGCCCGTGATCTCCAGCTCGCAGCCGTTGCAGGAGCCCGCGTCCACCTGCCGGATGTGGAGGGACCGGCCGAAGCGCCGCAGGATGTCGGTCCGGAGGCGCTCGCCGACGCGCTCGAGCTCGGAGGTCCGCGGCGCGGGCTCGGCGACGATGCCGGTCTGGAGCGCGAGACGGAGCTGGCGGAGCACGGCCTCAGCGCCGGCCGGGCCGCGGCGCCTCGCGCCGGAGGGCGCGCAGCATCGTCTGGGTGTCGATCAGCTGGCCGTTGAAGATCCGCCGGGCGACGTGGAGCAGCTCGCCGACCAGGGGGTCGCGCACGGCGTAGCGCACGGTCGTGCCCTCCTTGCGCGTGCCGACGATGTTCTTGCCGCGCAGCACGGCGAGCTGGGAGGACACGGTCGGCTGGTCGAGGTCGAGGGTGGCCTGGAGCTCCTGTACGCTCCGCTCGCCCCCGCGCAGGGTCTCGAGGATGCGGATGCGGACCGGGTGCGCGAGGGCCTTGAAGAACTCCGCCTTGAACGCCTGCAGCTCGTGCGACGCCGACGCCTGGGCCACGGCGTGAAGATATATCGCAATATCTTTATATAGTCAATTCTTGTTCAGCAGCTCCCTGTAGATCGCGGTCGTCCGCTCCATGGTGGCCTCGAGCGTGTAGCGCGCCTGGACCATGGCCTGTCCCGCGCGGGCCATCGCGCGGGCGGCCGCCGGGTCGCGGAGGAGCGCGACGATGGCCTCCGCCAGCGCGGGCGCGTCGCCGGGCGGGACCAGGCGACCGGTCTGGCCGTCGCGCACGAGCTCCGGGCTGCCGCCGACGGTGGACGCGACGACCGGCGTACCCACGGCGAGGGCCTGCGGAATCACCTGCGAGGTCGCCTCCGACTTGATCGAGGGCAGGACGAGCACGTCGAGCGCGGCCATCACCTCGGGGATGTCGCGGCGGAATCCCGTCATCCGGACGGCGCGCTCGAGCCCGGCCTCGCGCACGCGGCCGCGGACCTCCTCGAAGCCGACGCCGTCGCCGACGATCAGGAACCGGGCGTCCGGGACGGCACGCAACACCGCGGGCGCCGCCTCGAGGAGGACGTTGTGGCCCTTGGAGCCGCGCACGTTGGCGACGAGGCCGACCACGGGCACGGCGCGTCCGAGCCCGAGCTCCTCGCGCACCGTCGCGCCCGACACGCCGGCGTGGAACCGTCCGGTGTCGACGCCCGGCGGGATCGAGGCGACGCGGCCGGCGGGGACGCCCGCGCCGACGACGATCGCCCGCACCGCCTCGCCGCTCGTGACGACGCGGTGGGCCAGACGATAGACGAGCGCGCCGCGCCGCGAGATCGGAATCGACACGTGACGGCTGCGAACGACGGGAAGCCCGAGCGACCGGGCGGCGAGGCCGGCGAGCCAGCTGTCGGTCGAGCTGTGCGTGTGGACGAGCGCGACGCCGCGCGCCCGCATGAGCCGGCGAAGGCGCAGGCACGCGCCCGCGTCACCGGCCCCGCGCATCGCGACGGCCTCGGCAGGCAGCCCGGCTCGCTGGGCCTCGGCGCGGAGCCGGCTCGCGGGCTGGCACGCCACGCACGCGTCCCAGCCGTGCTCGCCGAGCCACCGCGTCTCTGCCAGGATCCGCAGCTCCTGACCGCCGAGACCCATCGAGGCTTCGGTGTGCAGGATGAGGGGCACGGCGACAGACTACCGTGCCCGGCGTGCGCCGGAGAAGGCGGACCGGCGGG
>Ga0209343_10002375_pt1 | contig 24367 bp, 23 predicted proteins | sample RifCSPlowO2_02_FD_184026 | JGI IMG/M metagenome (GOLD analysis project Ga0209343, IMG submission 184026) | Groundwater microbial communities from Rifle, Colorado - Rifle CSP2_plank lowO2_0.2 (SPAdes) (version 2) | ecosystem: Environmental > Aquatic > Deep subsurface > Groundwater | place... | reverse complement strand
TTTCACTCGGTTTGGCATATTTGGCGCAAAACGGCCACGGCGCGGAGCGCTTGGGCGCGGTGTTTGAGAAAGTCAAATCGCGTGGCAAGGTAATCACGGCGCATTTGGGCGACGAATGGAGCAATTTTCTTGACTCTTTAAATTTTGTTTTGAAATTGGCGGAAGAACATAAAACCGTCATGCACATCTCTCACTTAAAAGTATTTCACGAGAAATACTGGCCCAATTTCCGGCGAGCGATAATGCTGATAGAAAAAGCTCAAAAAAATGGAGCGAAAATCAGTTTTGATATTTTTCCTTACGCTTCAAGTTCTTTGCCGCTTTATCTGCTTTTGCCTGATTGGGCCAAAAAGAGCGGGCCGGATTTGATAATCAAACGGCTTAAGAATAATTTTGAACGGGAGAAAATCGTGAAGGATTTGGTAAAACGCGAGCTTGATTTTTCAAAAATGACGGTTGCTTCGCTCGCGCCGGATCTGTATATCGGCAAAACCGTGGCGGAAGTGGCGAAAGATTTCGGCTTAAGCGGAGAAGAAACAATCTGCGAGCTTCTTTTAGCTTCAAATCTGCGCGCCGTTGTTTTCGCGCATCTCTTGGATGAAACGGCGCTGGAAATGGCTGTCGCTCATCCCTTGTCTCTGATCGGGTCGTCGGGCGCAGGCTACAGCTTGACTCAAGCGCCTGCCGCCGATAGAAATTTGCCTCACCCGAGATCTTTCGGATCGTTTCCGAGATTTTTTCGAAAATACGCGCGCGAGAAAAAACTACTGGCCTTGGAGGAAGCGGTCGCGAAAGTGACCGCGCGCCCGGCGGAACTCTTTGGCATTAAAAACAGGGGTCTGCTGAAAGAGGGGCATTTTGCCGACATCGTCGTTTTTGATCCGGTCGGCATTGCCGACAAAGCCACTTTTCAAAACCCGTTTCAATATTCGGAAGGCGTGACGAATGTTATCGTTAACGGAGCGTTGGTTTACGATCGCGGATATTTCATTAAAAATTTCCCGGGCAGATGTCTGACTTCCGTCCGCTGAAGAGATCCGAGTCAACCCTTTGCAATTTATTTATCACCATGGTTATTTGTCTTTGCGAGAAAGAAAGGAGTTGTGTTGGATGATAGTTGTTGGACATCGGATCTCGGCACATTGGTAATTTAAACGAGCCATCAATTTAGCGGGGTTTAATTTCCAACATGAGTGACTTACGATGTCACTCATAATTGAATTCAATCTGACGAGGTCGGGTTTCCAACAACAGGAACATCGCTCAACCCCCTTCCTCTTTGCAAAGACAAATAGCTCTGATGGCAACCGATAATCATCGGGCGGAAGCCCGACCTCTATGAAAAATATCAATCAAAACAATTTTTTCTTTTTAGCCATCGGCGGATTGATTTTTTTTGGTTTGCTGATGCTTTCTTCCGCTTCCGCCGTGCATTCTTCCCAGAGATGGGGCGACGATTATTATTTTTTGAAGCAACAGGTGTTCAATGGCCTGATTCCGGGCCTGATTTTATTTTTTGCCGCCGGATATTTTCCTTACCGCAAGCTCAAAAAATTCGCCTTATCCCTGATGTTTGTCTCGGTATTTTTGCTCGCTTTGCTTTTCGTGCCGGGGCTCGGCCTTTTTATCAAGGGCGCGACGCGCTGGCTTGATCTTGGGATAATCTCTTTCCAGCCGTCCGAGGTTTTAAAACTGGCCGTTGTCGTTTATCTCGCCGCGCTTTTTGAGTCGCACAGAAGAAACTCATCCGATGAGACCAAAGGAAAGTTTCTGCCTTTTGCCGTTATCAGCGCGGTGATTACGGCGCTTTTGATTTCACAGCCCGATCTGGGGACGCTGGGAGTGGTGCTGGGCATCGCTTTTATGATGTATTTCGCCGCCGGAGCGAAGGCGGCGCATATATTGGCCGCGGCGCTTTTTGGGCTCGCGGGGCTCGCGGCTTTTGTCGTGATATCCGGCCACGGGCTTGATAGAATTGAAGTGTTTCTAAACCCCCACTCCGACAAGCTCGGCTCCGGGTACCAGATAAGCCAGGCGATGGGCGTGATCGCTTCGGGCGGATATTTAGGTCAGGGATTCGGCGCTTTTCAAGCAAAGACCGGGTTGCGTCTGCCCGAGCCGATGGGCGATTCCATATTCGCCATTGTCGCGCAGGAGCTGGGGTTTGCCGGAGTATTGGCCGTCATCGCTCTTTTGGTCGCTTTGGGCTGGTACGGGTTTAAAATAGCCAAGTCCGTTCGCGACGAGTTCGGGGCGCTTTTGGTCGTCGGCGTTGTCGTCTGGATATTGAGCCAAAGCTTCATAAACATCGGCGCCATATCGGGATTTTTGCCATTAACCGGCATCCCTTTGCCTTTTGTCAGTTACGGGGGAACATCGCTCGTGATTTTGTTGACCGCTTGCGGGATTGTGTATAATATACAAAGAAACATATGAGAATAATTTTAACGGGTGGCGGGACCGGCGGGCATATTTTCCCGCTGATTGCCGTCGCCGGAAAACTTAAAACATTAGCGCGGGAAAGGGGAGTGGAGGACATAAATTTTCTTTATGTCGGGCCGAGATTTGACGAAATCGTTGAAGAAATATTCAAGCACGAAGGCATTGAGCATAAATATATTTTAGCGAGCAAAATCAGGCGTTACGCCACGCCTTTGCACTTGGTTGATCTGTTTAAGTTTCCGTTTTCGCTTATTCAAGCGCTTTGGATTTTATTTTGGAATATGCCCGACGCCGTGTTTTCCAAGGGCGGGTACGGCAGTTTTCCGGTGATGCTGGCGAGTTTTATTTTTATGGTCCCTTCGCGCGTGATACACGAGTCGGACAGCGTGCCCGGGCTGGCCAACCGCCTGGCCGCGCGTTTCGCCAAGAGAATCGGCGTCGCTTTTCCCGGAGCCGCGCTCAAGTTCCCGGTTGAGAAAACGGCGGTAGTGGGTTTGCCGGTGCGCGACGATCTTTGCGGTCAGGACCATAAAAAAGCGCGTTTGTTTTTTGACATCCAATCCGACCGGAAAGTTGTTTTGGTTACCGGCGGTTCTTTGGGCGCGAAAAGAATAAACGACGTGGTGGCGAAAGCTCTGCCGCACTTGCTCGCGAAATACGAGGTCATTCACCTGACTGGCGCGCGCAATTTTGACAGCGTGAAAAACGAAACGGAAGCTTTCGCCAAGACCCCGCTCGGCTTATATTATCACTCATACCCGTTTCTTACCGAGGAAATGAAGTTTGCTTTCACTCTGGCCGACTTGGTGGTGGCGCGGGCTTCGGCGACGACGCTTTTTGAGATCGCCTCCTGTCGGAAGCCGAGCATACTGATTCCTCTTCCCGGTTCCGCGCAGGATCACCAGAGAAAAAACGCCTACGAATACGCCAAAACCGGCGCGACGATCGTGATGGAAGAAGAAAACGCCACGCCTAATCTTTTATATTCAACCATTGTTTCCATACTGGACGACTCCGCCGCCGCGGAAAAAATGTCGTCAAATGCCGCCGTTTTTCCGGTAAAAAATTCATCGGAAATCATCGCCAAAGAAATATTGAAATTAAGAGGCGTTATATGACGGAAGCTCAAAATCAAAACATTCGCGTGCGATTTGCCCCGAGTCCCACCGGGTTTTTACATTTGGGTAATATTCGCACGGCTCTTTTTAATTATTTATTCGTTAAAAAGTACGGCGGTTCTCTTATTCTAAGGATTGAGGACACTGACGCGGAAAGGTCTAAAGTTGAATATAAGAATGATATAATTGATGGACTGATTTGGTTAGGCATTGATTGGCATGAGGGGCCGAATAAAGACGGGGCATTTGGTCCCTATCATCAAAGCGAGAGGACGGAGATTTACAAAAAATATCTAAACCGGTTGATTGAAAACGGCAATGCATATTATTGTTTTTGTTCGCCGGATGAACTGGAAGCGCAGAAAAATTATTTGATGTCGCAGGACTTGCCGCCGAAATATTCCGGCAAATGCGCCTCAATAAAAAAAGAAACGGCGCTGGAACAAGCAGAGAAAGGGGAGCCGCACATCATCCGGTTGAGAGTTCCGGAAAAGAAAGTGGTTTTTGACGATCTGATAAAAGGCAAAATAGAGTTTGATTCATCTTTGATGGGCGACATACCGATTGCCAAAGACATAGGCTCCCCGCTTTATAACTTCGCGGTCGTGGTGGATGATGAAGAAATGAAAATCACGCACGTGATAAGAGGGGAGGACCATATTTCCAACACGCCCAAGCAGATAATTATCCAGGAAATGCTCGGCTTCAATACGCCTATATATGCGCATTTACCCATCATTCTTGGGCCGGACAGAACTAAGCTGTCAAAAAGACACGCGTCTGTTTCCGTCATTGATTATAGAAGATTAGGTTATTTGCCGTCGGCTCTGGTCAATTTTATCGCTATGCTTGGGTGGAATCCCGGCTCCGATCGCGAGCTTTTCTCGCTCGCCGATTTGGAGAAAGAGTTTGACATAAAAAAGGTGAATGCGTCCGGCGCGGTGTTTAATATTCAGAAATTGAATTGGTTCAATGTTCAATATATCAAGCAGACGCCGGACGATGAGCTGGCGCGGATATGCTTGCCTTATCTGAAAGAAGCCGGCCTCGCGGACGAGAAAACGGATATGAAATGGATTAAGAAAATCATTGCGCTGGAAAAAGAACGGATCAAAAAACTTTCCGATATCGCGCCGTTGGTGGATTTTTTCTTCGCCTTGCCAGACTATCCGGCGGAGCTTTTGGTGTGGGAGAAAAGCGATAAATCAAGGATACTGGCCAGCCTGAAAGAGTCGCGAAAAGAATTAAGCGATCTGCCCGCCGACCGGTTTACCGCGCCTAATATCAAAAATATTTTTTCTAAAATTGCCGCGCAATTCAGCATCGGGGAAGTCTATTGGCCGGTGCGAGTGGCGCTTTCGAGCAAAGCCGCTTCACTCGGCCCATTGGAAATCGCCGACGCTCTTGGCAAAGGAGAAACGATGGAACGCGTGGTGAGAGCAATCAAGAAGCTTGAATCATGAATAACGAATTATGAATTATGAATTACGAATCAAAACGCGGTTTATTATTTTATTGATTTTTATTTCGGTAATAGCTGGGGGAATCGCGTTCGTTTCATTTTCAAATGCCAGCGTGATTGACGATCTGCGCGCTCAAATAAAAGAAAGAGAGCAGGAGATAAAGGAACTGGAGGCGAAGTCGGCCCAATACAAAGAAAACTTGCAGGCGACGAAAAAACAAAGCAACACCCTCGGGTATCAAATAAATCAAATAGAAGACTCTATTTCCGATTTGAATATCCAGATTAAAAAAACCCAGACCAAGATAATAGAAGCCGGAATACGCATAGAAGAGCTCAAAAATCAAATTAGTTCAAAGGAAGCCGATATGGGCGACCGCAAAGAAAAGCTCGGCTCGGCCATCCGGCTCATTTATCAATTCAATTCCGGCGATCTGGTCACGCTCGCGCTTTCCACCAGAAGTTTTTCAGATATTCTTAGTCAGAAGGAATATCTGGACAGTTTGCAAAAGGAAATAAAAAACAACCTCAACGAACTTAAGGAATTAAAAGACTCGCTGGAAGTTTTCAAAGCGGATCAGGAATCCAAAAACCGCGAGCTTAAATTTTTATACGGTGACCTGGAAGATCAAAAAAAAATAGCGCAGGACGAAAAGAACGAAAAAGACAATCTTCTGCGCCAAACAAAAAATAAAGAGAAAGAATATCAGAAGCTGATTTCAAGTCTGGAACAGCAGAGAAAAAATATAGAGAAGGAGATCGGCGCGCTGGAAGAAAAATTGCGCGCCGCGATAGATCGCAGCAAACTGCCGGTCGGCAAAGGCATACTCAAGTGGCCGGTTGACAATATCATCACCCAGGGATACGGCAAGCCCAACTGGAACGCGGCTTATGATTTCCACAACGGCATAGATATTCGCGCGTCGGTCGGCACGCCGGTCAAGGCCGCTTTAGCCGGAAAAGTCGTGGGAGTGGGCGATAACGGCCGGTATTCTTACGGCAAATGGATCGCGATAGACCACGGCACTTATAACATCACCACGCTTTATGGCCATCTTTCTTTGCAAAAAGTGAGTGTGGGACAAACTGTCAAGACCGGAGACATCATCGGCTATTCCGGTAATACCGGATATTCAATCGGTCCGCATCTGCATTTTACGGTATTTGCGTCGGAGAACTACACGCTTATTAAAAGCACCAAAGTGCCCAATCTATTCATCCCGGTAGGTGGCAGTATCAACCCACTGGAGTATTTGTAACGAAGTCGGGCTTCCGCACCCGACGGCACAATGAAGCATCGCCCGCTGACTCACGATTGTCACCAGGGCTATTTGTCTTTGCAAAGAAGAAGGGAATTGCATAATATTTTTGTTGTTGGAAACCCGACCTCGCCATATTTTGATCTCTTTGGTCGCAAAAGATATATTGTGCGACGCTGTGTATTCTTGTTTGATTAGGCCAAAATACCGTTCTCCCCCGCTTTGTCATTCCCGCGAAAGCGGGAATCCAGGATTTATAAGATTTTACTGGATTCCCAGTCAAGCTGGGAATGACAGAATAAATCTAAATATACATTTTCAGCGCCTGCTCCAGCGCCGTAATTTTTTCAACCGAAAGAATATGCTTGCCAGTATTAGTTTTGAGCCATTCAATCTTTCGCGCCAGCTCCTGCGCGTCAATGCCCTGATCCACTTCTTTGTCTTCATACATATCCCCTACAAAAAGCTCTTCTACCTCGCTGCGCTCTTTTTGCGAAAAGCCATGCACATATAATTGCGATACGACTTTATCTTTAAATTCTTGCGCCGTCACTCGCGCCGGCGGCGTTGATCCGAATAGTCCCATAAATTTGTAAAAAGTTAATGATTATTTTTTCCAGTGGAATCTCTTCAATCTCTGAGCGATTTAATTTCCAAAGGTCATCTTCTTTAGCTAATGTCCATATTCCCTGAAACTCTTTTATGACGAAATCCTCCTCATCTTTATTAGGAAAATCAATGCTCATAAAAGATATTCTGACCATTCCTGATGATATCTTTTTCAGTAATTTTAATCTGATTATAAAAGTATTTTTATAACTATCTTTCCATGTTTTAAATGGTTTTCGTTCTTTCAAATCCTGTGAATAAAAGTTATAAGCGTTTTCAAAATCGCCTTTGCTGAGAGTAGTATAATATTTCGCGATAATCTCTGTTTCTGGCCCGGTTTGTCCTTTTTGAATTTCTTCCTCAGTTATATTTTTACTGGCATTGATCATTTGGGCCAGTTCTTTTTGAATATGGGAAGCATTTATCGCAAATCCTATATTTTGCGCATCAAGTAGTGTGGAAGAAGTAATGCCAAGCGCTTTGCCACAGATATCAACCAAAGGGCCTCCCGAATTACCAGGATTGATTGCGGCATCAGTCTGAATGTATTTAGTGCTATCAAATTTGTCACTGGTAAGAGATGATATAATTCCCTTTGTGATATTTATTTCACTTGCTCCCTCCGGGAAACCTAGCGTATAAACTTCTTCCGCTAAAATCGGCCATCGCGCGCGCCATGCAAGCGTTTCATGTTTTTCTGGATTTTTAATTCTTAAAATTGCAAGATCCATTAAAGTATCTGTTTGTACGACTTGCGGATGATATTCGTGTCCCCTGTCAACAACAAGTGTATCTTCTTGAAAATTGATAACATGATTGTTTGTGAGAATTAAATCATCCGCTATCCAAAAGCCACTCCCATGCGACTCATTTTTATTTTCAATTTTCACAACGCTTCTTGTCGCTTTTGATATTTTTTGCGGACCGCAGAAAAGCGAATCCCAGTAGATACCATAGTTATATTCTTGAATGGTAGAAACGCCAAATGCTATTATAACAACCGCAATAATTAAAATTGGCAATACAAAAACAAAAAATAATCCCAGTATCTTAAACATCTTAACCAACTTACCTGGCGGATCAATTCTCATTACGCGCCTTATATAATCGCTAAAGCGCAGTAAATAAATTTCGATTCTATCCGGTTGTTGATCAATCATTTTCAAATCCACCTTTTTTTAAAGTCTTATTAGCAATTTTAATTAAAACATTGTCGAATTGTCTTACGGAAATTTTGCAACCGAGATCCCCCATCTTTACAAAAGAACGGCAAAAATATTTCGCATATTCTTTGTCAACTTTAGAATCATTTATAATAGCTTTAAATTCTTCTTTTAAGGGATTTGATATTTTTCTTAAAGCGCTTGCCGCTCTTGTATCATAAATAAAAAATAAATCTGGCAAATGAAAATGCAGATATTTTGACGCCAATGATCGTTTTTCAAGGTCAGTAATTTCCTTCACCAGGTTAATTAAAGATTTGTGGACTTTAAGAATATCAAGAATATTATTTTCTGTAATATTTTTATACTCACTTATGCGAGATATCTCTTCGTCAATTCCTGATTTTTTAAAAGCATTAATTACTTTCTTCTCGTAAAAATCATCGTTATTCATTTTTAAATACTTTTTTCTTCTTTCAATCGCCGCTGCGTATGCGCGTCCAATTAGCCAAATCTTTGCAAAAATAACTCCGTCATTTTTATGCTTAGGATGATTTTTGCACAAATCATATAATACCTTATTTCCGAAATCGAAAAATTGTTCATTTCTACTTTCTTCCGCAATTTTTTCTAAATTCATGGTGATTATTTAATCTTCTTCCATTTATTTTGAAAGAGGGGCTTATTGCAATTAATTTTTCTTTCAAATGGAGTTAGAGCTTTCTTTTTAGGGTCATCCAAGCACGCTTTTTTAAAGGCATGCGCGTTTTTAAAAATATGTATTTTCTTTTTTATATTTGTATATCGACGAACATTAACATCTCCTACTCTAAAAGCTTCGTTGTAAGTGAATATATAAAATCTTGGATTAGAGAAGTCGTCATTAAGTGCAACACAAATAAAGTAGTCGAATTTCTTTAACTTTTTTTGTCCTCGGTGTTCCACCGCCCATCCCCAAAATTTAATATTTTTATCATGATACTCTCCATCATTTTTTAGAAGGGATGTTTTAACTTCTACTCTTTTCCGTGCTTTTTCAAGATAAATGTCATAACTACTATGGCCTCCTTTATATTGCGGATTATATCTAAGTTCTTTTAGTTTCTGTAGAACATATAGTTCCCCGACATAACCCAATAACCCTCCAGGAAGTTTAAGATTGTTTTTTTCGAAATCATTTTTGAATTTTCTAATTAACGCAATCCCCTTTTTGTAATTCATAATTTACATCCCTTGTAACACGCTCAGGGCTTTGTCCAGTTGAGGGTCGCGGTTGGCGGAACGGTCGGCGTCGGTGATTTCTACGGCGATGTCCGGTTCTATGCCTTCTTTGTCTATTGATTTGCCGGATGGCCGAATCCACGAAGCGACGGTTATTTTGAGAGACGAGCCGTTGGCCAGCTGAAGCACTTCTTGCACTGAGCCCTTGCCGAATGTTTTCGCGCCTATCAGCTTCGCTCCGGCGGAGTCTTTCAGCGCGCCGGCCACGATTTCAGACGCGGAAGCGGAGCCCTCGTTTATCAGCACAACCACGGGCATACCGATTAAATTACCTCCTTGCGAGCGAAAATCATTTGATCCTTTGCCGGACCCGAAGTCCTGTGAAACTATCAGTTTGCCTTTTGGAATGAATTCGCCTGAAATGTTTATGGCGGCGCCCAGAAGCCCGCCGGGATTGTTTCTCATATCTAGGATTATTTTTTTAATTCCGGCTGTTTTCATTTCGTTTTCCGCTTTAACGAAATCATCTTCAATCGCGCCGAAAAAATTGTGAATTTTCAGGTAAGCGATGTCGCTGGTTTTTTTACTCCATTCCAGTGTCGGCACTTTTATCGTTTCTCTGACTATTTTAAACTCTATCGTGTTTGGCGATCCTTCGCGCGAGATTAAAAGCCGGACAGTTGTGCCTTTTTCTCCGCGGATGTTGGAAACGGCGTCTTCCAGTGTTATATCAAGCGTGGATGTGCCGTTGATTTCCAAGATCCTATCCCCCGCCCTCAACCCGACTCTTTCGGCCGGCATATTTTTCAGAGGCGCGATAATCACAATGCCGTTTTTATAACCGAGTTCCGCGCCGATCCCGCCGAATTCGCCGGCGATATCTTCTCCGAATTTCTTCGCTTCTTTCGGTTCAAGGAAGACGGAATAAGGGTCGCCCAGCGATTTGACGACGCCTTCAGCCGCGCCGTAAACCATTTTTTGAGCGTCCAGATTTCCCGAGTCGCGGTATTTGCTTTCCACGCTTTTCCAGACATTCCACAATATGCCAAAATCAATGCCGCGCGGCATATTCGGGTCGTCGAGTGCTGTCGGAGTGGAAACTTCCACACTGACCGTTTTCTCGTTTATCAAATCGCCGGTGATATCGGCGCCGTCCGGATATTGTTTCAAGTCAAGATCATTGATTGTCTTGATTTCCCGCCAGTCAAAATTATTGGCCCGGAACGCTTCCAGCGAAGCAACCCATCTTTTTTCTTTAGCGCTTTTTCCTATGTAATATATTTTCGGGTCGCCCGGTTTGGCGATAAGCGTGACGAAAGGATATCCGGCCAACTCGTTGGCCGATGTTTCTTTTATATCGGGCCATTTGAAAGAGTAAGAGTTAAAAACTTCCGCATTTCGCACCCAGTATTTTTTGTCGTTCTCAACCAAAAACACCTCACTGTCTCCTTGCGCGCGCCAAAGAACCGGCGCGGCTTGAATTGGTGCCGCCATAATGATTGCGAGCGATATGGTGAATATTAAGCAAAAGAAAGTTTTTCTAAAAAAGTTGTATAGTATCATAATATGGCGAGGTCGGGTTTCCCACAACGGGAACATTTAATAATTTTATGACCTCATTTCAAAGACAAATAGCTATGGGTGTAACTGGGAATCAGCGGGCGGAAGCCCGACCTCTTTAAAGCAATTTTTGGCCTGGCGGAAGCCGGCCTTTTTTGCGTCTTCTTCCGTTTGGAAGTAAATTTTATTCTCTTCTTTGATGTTATTTTTGCAAGTCGTCAGATAGTACGTTTCGCCGTTTTTACTAGCTACCAAGCCGCCTATCTGGGCCAGCATACTCTTTGTTTTGACCGGTTGAGCGCTCGCTGTCGGAGCGGTGGTGGACGCGGTTGGCGCGCTGTTTTCCGGCGGTTCGGTGATGGTCACTTGCGGCGGTTCTTTGATGAAGTTTTGCGTATAAACTATGCCCAGCCCGAAAAATATAAGCGCTATCAGCCAAAATTGGCCGAAAAGCACAATATTGGCACTGTTTTTCTTAATCCACTCTTTCGCGCCGATGAATGTTGACTTTATCTCCATAATTGTGCTAAATTACAGTATAACTTATAATATATAAATATCAATATATAAAAATCATTCCGCAATTTTGCATTTTGATTTTTACATTTTGATTTTAGCGAAGCGCATATGGCAACTACTAAATCGGCCGGTTCAACCCGTCTAGGGCGCGATTCGGCCGCTAAACGACTCGGTGTTAAAAAATTCAGCGGAGAGCAGGTGGCTCCGGGCAATATTATCATCCGCCAGCGCGGTAGTAAATATTACGCCGGTAAAAATGTCCGAATCGGCGGCGATGACACTATTTTGAGTCTTGCCAATGGCCAGGTGAAATTCACCGACAAAATCGTCAAAAACTTCAACGGGCTCTCAAGAAAAGTAAAAATGGTAAATGTTGTTTAGGACTCTTTTTCTATCGTCAGTTTAATCTCCGTTTCAAGTCCGTGCTCTAATTTTATTTTAACTTTGTGTTCGCCCAGCGTCTTGATGGGGTGTTCAAGCGCGATGTTTGATTTTCCGATGTGAAATCCTTTCTCTTCCATAAGCGAAATGATCTTGGCCGGACTCACCGAGCCGAACGCGTCTCCCCTCTCCCCCAGCTTGAGAGTCGTTTTGAGCGCCAAACCGTTTAATTTTTTGGAGAGCTCCCTTAACTGCGCGAACTCTTTTTCTTTTTTGTGTTGTTCGGAGGTTTTTTGTCGTTCCAATTCGCCCATCGCTTCTTCCGTGGCGGCAATCGCCAATCCTCTTCTAATCAAAAAATTGCGCGCGTACCCGTCGGGAACGTTTTTTATCTCCCCTCTTTTCCCCAGTGCCGGCACGTCTTTTTGAAGGATTACTCTCATGAAACTTGAAACATAAAACTTAAAACATCAGAAAACATTATAAAAATGTTTCATGTTTCAGGTTCCATGTTTTATGATTTCTAATGCTTTATCAAGCTGCGGGTCTTTGTTTTGGTCTTTATCTTCGGCGGTCATTTCCACGGCAATATCCGGCTCAATGCCCGCGTCCTGGATTGACTTGCCCGAGGGCGTTAGCCAGCGCGCCACGGTTACTTTGAGCGAAGTGTTTTGCGGCAGGTTTATCACTTCCTGCACCGAACCCTTGCCGAATGTTTTCTGGCCGACGAGAGTGATGTTTCTCGCGTCTTTCAGCGCGCCGGCCAGGATTTCGCTCGCCGAAGCCGAGCCTTCGTTTATCAAGACCACCACCGGAGTTTTGTCAAAATAGCGGTAGCCCTCCGAACGGAATTCATTTCGCTCGGCGCCGTTGCCGAAGTCTTCAATCGCGACCAGCTCGCCTTTGGGCGTGAAATAGCTTGCCATTTCTATCGCTGAGTCCAAAAACCCTCCCGGGTTGTCACGCAAGTCTAGAACGATTTTCTTCGCTCCGCTCGCGATAATTTCCCGCGCCGTTTTTCTGAACTCGGCGTCTATGTCTCCAATGAAGCTGTATATTTTGATATAGGCGATGTCTCCGCCTTTTTTCTCCCAGTCAACGATTGGTATCTTGATGATGTCTCTTTTTATTTTGAACTCTTTCGCTTCGGAGAATCCTTCGCGGAATATCGTCAGCGCGACCTCCGTACCTTTCTCCCCGCGGATTTTTCTCACCGCTTCCTCAAGCGAGAGATCTTGCGTGAAAGTGTCGTCAATTTTGAGTATTCTATCGCCCGAGAACAGGCCGGCATTTTGGGCCGGCGATCCTTTGAGCGGAGCGATGATTGTCAGCGCTCCCTTTTTGAACCCGATTTCCGCGCCGATGCCGCTGAACGATCCGGAGATGTCGTCTTCCAGCATTTTTGACTCCTCCGGCGTGAAAAATGAAGTGTAAGGATCGCCTGCCGCTTTCACCATTCCCTCCACCGCGCCGTAAACCATTTTCTGTCGGTCAATTTCTTTTCGGCCGACGTATTTGTTTTCCAGCTCGCGCCAGGCGTCCCAAAATATGTTGAAGTCAACGTTTTTAATCTGGCCGACCGTATTTTTAACTCCCTGGACTTTGTAAAGAGATGGGGCGGAACTCTCACCCATATAGAAACCGATTACGAATACGGTAAAAATAAGCACCGCTCTTAAGATGAATTTTGATGAAGATTTAAACGTGGTGGGTGGTTTTGAATCCATATTTTAAAAAATATAAGAACCCGCTTTTTATATGGGCGCGAGTCATTTTGTTTGAAAAAATGCCGGTAAGGCCGCCTTGGCGCGAAGCGCGCCCGTGCCTATGGCGCATTTTCGCTTTCGGGTAATAAAAAACTTTGTACCCATTCTCCCAGAAACGGCGTGCCCAGTCAACATCTTCAAAATACATAAAAAAGCGTTCGTCCATCAGCCCGACTTTTTTCGCCGCTTCTTTGGTCGTTAAAAGAGCCGTGCCCATCAGCCAGTCAACCGGTTGCGGCTCGTCGGTTGAATTGATATTTTTATCTTTCATTAGGAAATAATCAGTACGCCCGCGCCACCAGGACAATTTTCCTAAAAAAGTTCTCCGCATAACGATAGTCAAAGGAGTGTAAAACCGGAAAGCGGACTGCTGGACTTTTCCGTCCAGCCCCAAAAGGCGCGGGCTGATGAGGCCGATATTTTGCCGGGCGCCATCTTTTTGCATAAAAGACATCATTTCGTCTATCGCGCCGGCCAGTACTTCCATGTCGGCGTTCAGTATCAAGTAATATTCTCCGCGCGCGGCGAGAAGGCCTGCATTGACCGCTTTGGAATAGCCAGTGTTTTCTTTAAGTTCAATCAAACTGATATCGCTCGCCCAAGGCGCCAGTTCCGTTGCGGCCGAACCATTGGCCTCCACATCAATAACAATAATTTCATACGCCGTTTTTTTGACGGTTTCTTTAAGCGAAGTGACGCAATCGCGCAACAGTTCCGGAGTTTTATAATTTATTATTATTATTGACAGCACTTTATGGACTTTATGACTTTATAGACTTTTCAACTAATTTATTGAAATATATTCCTAATTTTTTCTTTAATGGCGTCGTAGTTTTCCATTCCGGCTCTGGGGTAAAGAACGTAAGCGCCGTTGACGTGATCGGATCTGAGCAAATTATCATCGGAATCGTTCAGAATAAACCGGGTGATTTTATCGTTTTGGGCCAGTCCGCCGTATTTAATGAGGTTAAGCATACTGATGAAGTCTATATCCGTGTCCAGGCCCTTTGAGAGCGAGTTTAAAATCGCGTTCAGCTTTACCGGATTGGATAAAATTTTCAAACTAAGCGCTTTGTCGGCGATCGCCATTAAAATATCCTGTTGTCTCCGGGAGCGGTCAAAATCGCTCGTGGAGTAGCGCGAGCGCGCGTAGTAAAGAGCGGTTTGACTGTTCATATGATTCAGCCCATTGGGTACGCGGAATTCCCAGCCCCACTGCGATACCTCCGCGAAATCGCGCGGTACGTAAACATCTATGCCGCCGATCGTGTCAATGAGATTGATAAACGAGTCAAAATCAACCGCGACTATGTAATCTATATTCACGCCGGTTACTTTTTCAACCGCTTGGCGGCTCGCGTTCAGGCCGTCGCCGTCTCTCCCTTTGCCGTAAGCGTAGGCAAAATTTACCTTTTCCATTTTGCCCAAGCCCGGTATGCGCACATACAAGTCGCGCGGTATGGATATCATCGCCGCTTTGTCATCGGCGGTGTTAATGCTTAAAAGCATCATCGTGTCGGTTAAAAGGCCGCCGTTTTCTAAATCGTCCTTTCCCCGCAGACCGAGCATCAATATATCCACGCGGTTTTTTTCCTGATAATTATCTATGTGCACCGTGCGTTTCCAAAAGCGGTTGTTGATCAGAGAGAAAGTTTTTTCAACTTTCGCGAAAAAAAAGCTGAATACGATAAAAAAAACAACCGCCGCCGAAATCGCGACTCTCTTTTTCCATGGCCATCGAGGTCTGACCTCCGCCTGCTGAACCCGTCTGGCTGCTGAGCTATTTGTTTTTAAGTGAAACATTAATAGGATGTTACGAATTAGGAATTATGAATAGCAAAAAATTTTATTCCCGCGACCATAATTCTTAATTCATAATTCAATTCTGATTTTGGAACCATTTTTCTATTTCCGCGCGCGAAACTTTTTTGTGTTCCATAATATACCGGCGCTTTTTTAGCATTTGCGGCAGAAGAAAAATTATTTTCGGAATCGCAAGCAATGTGTATTGTTCAAATAACAAAACATAGACTAGCAATTTAATTTCGCGCGCCGCGTAAGGCCATAAATCTTTCAGCGCCGACAGGCAAAAATCGTTTTTAATGAAAGTGAGGTGCAGATTTTGCCAGTCAAGCATTCTTTTGCGCGCGGGAACGGTTCGGCGCAGGCGGACGAAGTCCAACGGATTTCGGCTTAGCCGTTTGGTGGTGGAGCGGTCATGATATGCGATGACTCCGGGCGAATAAAAGCTTTTCCAGCCGAAAAGCCGCATCCGCCACCCTAAATCTATATCGTCGGCGTACCAGAAATAATCTTCATCGTGCGCTTGGCCGAATACCTTACTCTCTTCCAGCGCTCCTCTTCTCCAGAAAGGCACCGCACCTTCGTAGGAAAACACTTCTCCCGCTTGGTTGTATTGTCCGGTGTCTTTTTCCCCGTGCCCGCGATTAACCACCCGCCGCGACTTAAAAATCTCAAAACCGGTCGTGTCAATGATGTTCGTCGGCCGGCCGTTTTCGGTTTTATATATTTTTGCCTGCAGAGCGCCGATTTTTTTGTCGCTTTTCATAACTTCCACCGCTTTCGCGACGAAATTTTCATTCAGCGCGACATCAACGCATAGTCCCAGAACATATTCCCCTTTTGTTATCTCCAAACAGCGATTTTGCGCCGGACCGAAGCCGATGTTTTCTCGGTGTTCAATCAATCGGAACTCGGGGAATTCTTTTTTTATAATCTCTTTCGTACGGTCGCCGGAATTGTTGTCCCAGACGGTCAGCTCAAGATTATCATGCGTCTGATCTTTCACCGACCGCAGGCAATCTCTGATATATTTTTCCCCGTTGCGCACGACTAGGCTAATTGATACGAGAGGTTCTTTCATAGCTTAAAGAAAATATCGTTCCGACAAATATCATTAGTAATAAAAATGCCCGCTCATCAAAAATGGCGACATCGGTCATATTGTACCACAAAATCCATATAAGATAAAGCAGAGCGTTAAGCCCGAAAAACCAGACGGCGAATTCGCTGTTTTTAAAAAGTTGCCGGCTTTTTTTCAAAATTTCATAAATAATCAGTATCGCCGCGGCAAAGCCGAAGATGCCCAATTCCGCGAAAAAATTAAGATAGAGATTATGCGCCGAAGCGCCCGCTTTGATGGCAGTGGGGTTTTGTTTCAGTATCGTCGGGAAATTGCCAATGCCGACGCCCAAAATCGGATTTCGCGCTATGGAAGCAAGCGTTTCCTTCCAGATGTAAACGCGGCCACTGTTTGAGACCTCGTTGGTATCTATGATCGATTTGATCCTTTCTGAAAAAACTTTACCCCCAGTGTAATCTCCGCTCATCGAGAATTGCGGAGAGTTAAATATAAGCGAAGATAAAGGTAAAAATAATATAAACAATAACAATGGCAAGCCGGCGGATATGGCGGAGCGCCAGCCGATTTCTTTTTTAAAAAACAAATAGCCTAGAAACAGCGCCGGAAAGAACGCGCTCGCCCAGATGCCCCTTGTGCCGGTTAATATTAAGGCCACAATCGCGAAGACCATCAAAACGAATATCGCCGTTTTTTTCTTTTTCTCTTTATTTGAAAAAAACATAACCACCGCGAAGCCGATAACCATTAAAAGATAGATAGGAAAAGAATGTGTGTCCGGAAAAGAGGAAAACATACGCAAATGAATGGTGCCGTTGTAGTAAGCGAACCAGGTATTAGCGGCGATCGCGATGTTGGCCCAGGCGGTGCCATAAAGCGTTTTTTCCACTTTCAGCGCCCAAAATTCCGAGAAATCGTCAACGCCCATATAATAAGTTGACGCCAGCTGGACAAATCCGATGAAAACAATCAGCGCTCCGGATAAGAGCGCGTTGAAGGCGATTTTGTTCAAGTTGTTTTTGTTCGCAACGGCCCGCACGACAAAAAACAGCATTCCCAAATTCATAAAATATATTATTCTTTTTATGCCGATCAGGACATCGTCCGCTTTCGCCAAAGAAAGTAAAGACATCAAAAGCAGGATCGCGCAAAGAAATTCAATGCGCCAATTTTTATAGGCGAAAACAACAGCGGCGCGGATGTTGCTTTTCGCTTTTTCAAAAATATCGGAGAGCGCGCCCAGTGCTTTGGCTAAAACGTCATATCGCCAAATCCATTTGATAAATATAATCAACACGATAAAGCGCCAAACATTAAAGGAGTCAAAGTTTGATGTGAATGGCAGGGCGGTGAATAAAGGAATACAGCGCGCAATCAAAAAAACGGACTCCTCAATGGAGTTTTTCAGGGCGAAGACTACAAGCATCCCCCCGGAAAGCAAGAGCGTTTCCCGTGGCAGAATGTCAAATATGACAAAAAGAATGGCGGCCAACTGGACGGCGAATGCCGTATTAAGTTCGGTGAAGTATTTTTTCATAATTTAACCAAGGCCAAGCCTATGTAATTACATAGGCTTGGCCTTGGTATATTGAAATATCGCTGTCAGTCCGGTTATTAAAACAATAATAACCCCAATAATACTTAAAAACGCGCCTAATTTCAAGGATGTCGGGGCGGTGAATTTCAGTGTCACGTCGGAGCGCCCTTCGGGCACGGGCACGGCTTGGAAAAGATAGTCGGCTCTTAACACTTGCTCGGCGCGCCCGTTTACTTCCGCTCGCCAGCCGGGGTAATATGTTTGCCCGACAAAGAGCAGGGTGGGTTTATTTGAAATGACTTCCAGCCGGATTTCGTTGGGATTCGCGCTCTCTTGCATTAACACCTCCCCGGACAACTTTTTACCGTCGTTTGCGAGCAGCGGCGCAGCTTGTTCCAATATAATTGTTGAGTAAAGATCACGCCGGTCCAAAAACGCGAGTGCTTCCTCGTCATTACCGACGACGATGAACCGGTCGGCCAGAAAGGCGCGCGGAAAATAGCGCTCATTGATGCACAAATCGCCGACTTTGCGAAGATCGTTTTCCCGCGCTTTTATGTATTGGCACGGCAGATATTTAATGCCGGCCAGATCAACGAGCGCCGGATTTTTTACCATCGCGTCTTCATAAAGAACCTGTCGTTTGAGCGTCAGAGGATTGTATCCGCCGAAGTCGTATATTTGGAAAACTTGCGCGAGATTTCTTTCCAGTTCCGGCACGCGATACAATTTAAAGCGATTAAGCGGCAGCAACTGGCTGTATTCATAAAGCGTGTTTTTCACAATCAACGGTTTTTCAAAAGTGGCCGCCGGATCCTTTTTAGCGTATAAAAGCTCGCTGAATAATGCCTGCGGCAAAAGCTCAAAAATCAATAACGCGATCGCGGCCAAAGCGATTATTTTAAAATATTTAGGCAAAAGTTTTTTTAGCGAATTCAGACCAAGTGCCGCGAGTAAGATAATCGCGAAGTCAAAAAGAAGCATCATATTTGACGGCGCGCGCATTTTGTTGAAAAGCGGCAAAAGATAAAAATATTTATGCAAAAAGCCGTAACTGCCGAGTGAATATAAAAGAGCGATTGTAGCCAACACAGCGAGAAAGATTGAGAATTCATGATTAAAAATTAGAAATTTAAAATTAGAAATTTTAAAAATCCAGATAACTAAATGTAAAATCAAACTGAATAATGCGAATAAGACAACTATTCGTCCTAAGAATAAACTATTCTGTGTTCTATCCCACGGGCCCTGATATTCCCCTTTCGAGACGTTTTGATAGTTGGGCGTGATAGTACTCCATAAACTCTCCGGATTAAGCGATTCGGTTTGAGCCAGCTTAAGCGGAATACCGGCTCTTTGCGATTGTTTGGTCAGCTCAAAAGTCGGCAGAAGCTGGACGGCCGATATTAAAAAAGCCGTTACCCCAATAACCGTCCAAAGCGCTATCTGATGAAAAGCAATATGTTTAGAGTCCCGGTCTCTAAACATATTGCGCGCAAAACGGAAAACAAAATATAATCCTAAAGCGAATAGCGCGAAAACGGCCGTTTGAAAATGTCCGGCGAGAATCATTACGCCGGACGCCGTTCCAGCAAGAACAGCCCAGCGCCAGCTGTGTTTGTCTAGAGCGTGCATCGCCAAAAAGAAGACGATTGGCAGCCAGGCGGCGGTGTTTTGCATCCCAAGATGCGAACTATGTCCGATCATAAAACCGGAGAACATATAAGCGATGCCGGCGAAAATTCCGATCAACGTATTTTGATTTAAATATCGCGCGAGCAAAAACATTCCAAAGCCAGCCAGAGCATAGTGAAATGCCAGCTGCCAAAATATTATCTTCTGGCTAAAAACGGAAAAGAGGCCGACCGCGAGATTGATCGGATAAAATATCGCGACCTGCAAGTCGGCGATTTGCGGGAATCCGTTGAATATATAAGGAGCCCAGAGAGGTAAAAATCCGTCGTGCCAAGATGATGAGGAGAATATGAGATTCGTTAGATGCACTTCTCTGGCGTCCCATTGCAAGGCGCCGGCATTGTCAAAAAGCGGCGGCCAGAAAAGAAAAAGCGCTAACGCGAAAAAAATCGCGAATATCGCCGGATATAAAAATATTTTATTTCCCAATCGTTTCATTGATAATACCGAGCAAGCGCTCGGTGTGCGTCTGCCAATTATATCTTGAAAGCTGTGTTGATTGTTTCTTGATGATTGCGACGACCTCGTCTTTGTTTTTCAAGATACGCTCCATCTTTTCAGCGATGCTTCTCGGATCATTTGAATCTTTGACAAAGTAACCGACTTCCCCGAAGATTTCGCTGGAAATATCATTATCTTTTACGATGGCCGGTCGGCCGCACAGTCCCGCTTCTATAGGGGGGATGCCAAGCGCCTCAAAACTGGACACATATACCAGAGCGGTCATTTCATTCATAAGATACTGCACATCCCCGCGCGGAAAGTAGTTGGTTATCACGATCGCCTCTCTCCCTTCTTTCTTGTTGGTCTCTTCCGCAAGCCGCTGTAACACCGGCGGATGATACCGGTCAACGCATCCAACCAGATATTGCGTATCCGGAAATTCGCGCGCAATGATCCCAAACGCCTCCATGGCTTCTTTTATATGCCGGCGCGGAAATGCTTGTCCGATGGAAAGGAAAAACTTATCTAAAATGCCGTAGCGTTTTTTGATTTCCGTTATCCTTGCGCGATATTCATCGTCCCGCGAAAATATTTTCAAAACGCGCTCCATCCCCCATGGATTTACAAAAATACGTTTGTTTGGAATATGGTAGAATTGTTGTAGCTCTTTTTTTGAAAATTCGGAGATAGTCATAATGTGCGCGCGCCGCGCCGCCCACCAACAAAACAGCAGATACGACACCCGGTGTTTAAAAGGGACATCTCTACCGTGCGCTTCGCGATATACATCATTCACCAACACAACGATCGCTTTTCCAATAAAAAAAGCGGGAAGCATATAGCTGGGGAAATAAAACACATTAATACGGTCAGTCCAATACCGCAACGGTAGCAAAATATGGTAAAAAATGTTGAAGCTGATGTTGAAAAAACCTTTGTCTTGCATCAGCACTTTTTTCTCAAATGCCGGATGATGTAAAAATGGGTCGGCGGGAATGCTTGCTTTAAAATACAGAACAAACCGGAATCGTTTTTCAATATCCGGCATATGGGAAACGGTTTCTAAAAACTGAGCGAGGGTCTCCCCGATCCCGAATCTGTTCCCTTCAAGTTGTTCGCACTCTATGCCGACGCGGATCATAACATTAAATCTATTTTACCATATTTGCCGCGATAAAAATCGGAAATTCCGCGCATAATCGCTCGCGCGATATGTTTAGAGTCCCGGTCTCTAAACATTATGAGTTTGGCGATTTGCTTGACACAGTGATAGGCGCTCCAGAGATACACCAATGCTTTTATGGGTGCCGGAGCGTGCGCTTTCGTTAAAATGAGCGTGTTACGAATATTATAATAATGGATGACCGGCGCGCCCATTTTTGACGCCGAGCGCGAAACTTTGTGCCAGATATGAGCGGCCGGAGCGACCACTGTTTTGTAGCCGGCTCCCCGCGCTCTCAAAGACCATTCTATATCTTCGTAATACATAAAAAAATCTTCGCAAAGCAAACCGATTTTTTCAACCACTTCTTTTTTTATAAGCAAGGCGCAGCCGGTGACGTATTCTGTGTTTCTTATTTCTTTGTCGCCGGGATTTTCGTCAATGGCGTCGTCTTGGATATGGCGCCCGCCATTGATCCAGCTGAAAATGCTGCCGTTATACCAGATACGGTTTTTTTCCGCGAAATAATATATTTTGGCTCCGACGATGCCGATGTTTCTATCCGATTTAGCCGCTTTTACCATTTGACTTAAAAAATCAGATGCGACGGTCGTGTCGTTATTGAGCAAAAGCGCGCAACGCGCGCCGCCGTCAAGTGCGGCTTTGATGCCGGCATTGTTTCCGCCGGCAAATCCGAAATTGCGCGGGAAGGCTAAAATTTTTACTGCTGGAAAATTTTTATGAACTTCGTTTAAAGTAAAAGACGCGTCGGACGACGCGTTATCCACCAGTATTATTTCGTAATCGGGATAATCAATCTTGCTTAGAGAATCAAGACACTCCAGCGTGTCATCGGCGCCGTTGTAATTTATTATAATTATACTTACTTTTTGATCCATCAGATGTCATTGTATTTCAACTATTTCGTAGTTCAGCGCGCCAGCGGGCGTTTTTACGGCAACGGCGTCCCCCACCTTTTTATCCAAAAGAGAACTTCCCAGCGGAGAAAGATTGGAAATTTTGCCTTCGTCCGGATTGGCTTCTTCCGAGCCAGTTATTATGAATTTTAATGTTTTTCCGTTTGCCTTAACGGTGACCGTTGATCCGATTTGCACCACTCCCTTTTTGCGGTTTTTGGATATTATTACCGCCGTCCGCAATACTTCTTCCAATTCGGCGATTTTTTTCTCGTTGAGTTCCTGCTCCTCCTTTGCCTCCATATATTCGGCGTTTTCGGAAAGGTCGCCGAGTTTTTTGGCTTCCTCAATTCTTTGCGATATCACTTGTCTTTTGTCAGTTTTTAAAGCGCGCGCTTCCCCCTTTAATTTTTCAAAACCTTCCTCTGAAATATAAGTGCCGGATTCCATTTCTAATTAGATTTAAATAATTATAGTTGGGTATTATAGTTTGATCTCAACCGAAAGTCAACTACCCGAGCCACTCGCGTAATTTTGGAAATTTTGAACAAACCGGCAGATTTGCGCACCAGTTTTCCAGACCGTAAGTCCGGCCGGCGCGCCAGGCCGCCAACAAAGCCAGGGCCAGCGCGTAAATGATGTGTTCGTCAACGATAAAGGAGTGGGCGTTCGGGTAAGGAAAATCTAATATCGGGAAATAATAAAGCAACATCAGGACGGCGCCTAAAACAGAACTCAAGCGCACAAATACGCCAAAAATAAGAGAGACGCCAAGAAGCAACAACCCCCACTCATTAATAAAATTGATTACCGGCAACATCACCGGCTGCGTCAGGAATTGATAAAATCCGGCGAATGTTTTGGCGCCCTTCATATATCCGGCGGCTGACCATTCCGGATTCATGACTTTAGTAATACCGGCGTAAAAAAACATCCAGCCGAGACTGACACGAAGCAAAAACAAAAAAAATTTTTGAAATTGCATCATATATTTACGATTAATTATAACGATTAAATTATATCACAGCTAAAGTTTTTTTAATAATCGGTCAAGGAGTTTTTTTGCTTCGGCCATACGATCCGGGTCATGTATTGAAATCGGCATAATTTCTTTGCCCAGTGGAGTAAGAGTTTTTGTGATTTCTGAAATTATTTCGTCGCTGGCCGTATCAGCCCGCGAAATTATGATATATTCCGGTTTATCCAAAAGAAGTTTATTGTGCGCGCCCAGTTCCCGGCGGATTGTTTGATAATCGGCGAGCGGGTCTTTGGAATCGGCGTCAATGAAGTGGAATAAAACGCGCGTCCGTTCAATGTGGCGCAAGAATTTAACGCCCAGCCCCTTGCCTGACGACGCGCCTTCTATCAGGCCGGGAATGTCGGCGATAATCAGGCCGTAATATGATCCCAAGTGCGGTTCTAGCGTGGTAAAACGATAATTGGCGACCTTGCTTTGGGCGTTTGTAATTTCGTTCAAAAAGCTGGATTTGCCTATATTAGGGAATCCGATGAGGCCGATATCGGCGATGAGTTTAAGTTCAAGCTCCAGCGAGCATTGTTCTCCTTCCAGTCCCCGTTGGAACTCTTTGGGCGATGTGTTGGTCGGCGAGCGGAAATGAAAATTGCCTTTTCCGCCCTTTCCGCCGCGCGCCGCCAAAACGTGCTCGCCGACCGTTGTCATTTCAACCCGCTCACCGGTTTCAATATTACGCGCTATTGTCCCGCGCGGGACCAGTAACACAAGATCTTTTCCGTCGTGTCCGTCACGAAAAGAATCGCGTCCGTTCAAGCCGTTTTCCGCTCTAAATGACTTTTTTACGCGGAAACGCCGGAGCGCGCCAAGATCGGCCACCGCTTCCAGATAGACATCTCCGCCTTTTCCGCCTGATCCGCCAGTCGGGCCGAGCGCCATCTTTATCTTGTTGAAAGCAGCCGCCCCATCCCCGCCCTTCCCCGCCGTCACTTTGATTGTTACATTATCTATGAGCATAAGTTAAATTATACGTCGTTTTTTTCTTAATATCCAATAAGCTAAAATAATCGCCGAGTAATTTAAAATTATAAACCACGGCGTGCCCCATGAGAATCCATCAAACTTCCATTCCGAAAACGGCCACAGAAACGGCGTCGGGTAAAAACGATATGAGTGAGTCGGGATATCTATTAAAATATGTAAAAGCCAACCGGACATTTCCCATGGTATCCGCCGAAGCTTTGAGCGAAGAAGGACG
>Ga0209343_10002372_pt1 | contig 24379 bp, 25 predicted proteins | sample RifCSPlowO2_02_FD_184026 | JGI IMG/M metagenome (GOLD analysis project Ga0209343, IMG submission 184026) | Groundwater microbial communities from Rifle, Colorado - Rifle CSP2_plank lowO2_0.2 (SPAdes) (version 2) | ecosystem: Environmental > Aquatic > Deep subsurface > Groundwater | place... | reverse complement strand
AGGGTTATTTTGGACAAAAAGTGACAAAAACGCTATTCGGCAACAGTCCCGCAAAGTCAAAATTATTCAAAACATTCGCCAGATGATACGATTACCTCTTGGTATCATTCCTCAATGAGAGAATACTCGCTTTTTAGCCGAAATGGGGATAAAAAAGAGTTAAAATATTTGACAAGTGATGATTAACATTGACTAGGGCACCAAAAAATAATGCACTTGGGTCAGCTTCTAAAACCAGGCAAAACTCCGAACAGAAAGGGCCAGAAAAAATGAAAGTGTTTGTGTTTCAAGATATAGATATAGTGGCAGTAGTTCTTCTGAAGCTCAACGACAAGACCAACCGACGCGGCGTAGTGGCAAGATTCGTTCTAAAGGACGACCCAAAAATCAGCAACTGGCCATTTTAGCCGATAGGTGCGTTTGCTCTGAACCAATACATTCTTTCCATCCCCAAATCCCCGGCCGCAACAATTACGAATAAGCCAGCGGCCGCTAAGTTATTCGTAACACAGAAATCACTTCAGATCAAAATGCGAACGTAGGTAAGCGTCATTTTCAATTTTATCCGCAATGATATATAAAATATCTTTGCCTATTCTAAAATCGGCTTTCAATAAAGCAATTAGATCCTCGCAATCATAAGGGCAAACCCACACGCTGTGTTGTAAATGAATAAAACCGATCGCTCTCAATGTGTTTCGCAATTTCTCTCTCAATTCTTTCCTTTTCTCTCTGATATCGAAAATTACAATCCTCCACTTCCCATCCCATTTTCTCGGCTTCGGCATACCAAAACCGACGCCGACGCGCCGACGCAAATAGTCTCCGCCTTCTTTCGTCAAGCGGAGAAATTTACCCTTGTCGGTTTGTTCAAAATACACAAAACCCGACTTCAGGAGTCTGGACAAGGACTCGTTCACTGAGTAGCGCGGGTCGCGTCTGACAGTCTTCCAACCGCCTTTCTTTAACTCTTTTAAAATCATTGCCGCCGCCAAGGGCGAAGACAAAGCGCCAATGGCGGCTACGGTAAAAAGAATGGCCTTTTGAATTTTTGCCAAACGAACTTTCTTTTTTATCTCTTTTTCAAGACTTCCCATAGAAATGCTATTACGAATAAGCTAGCGGCCGCTAAGTTATTCGTAATGAAAGTTTTCAGCGGGCTTGCCAGCCTCGGTCGGCCAGTCCTTTGTAAACCTCGGCCATGATCTTATTCACCTCGCCGTCGGCGAGGGTTCGTCCGGCAGACTGGAAAACCAGCCGGAAGGCGTAGGAAATTTTTTGTTCGCCTGCCTGCCCGCCTGCGCGCGGCGCGCCTGTCTGCGTGTCCCGCACAGGTAGACGGACAGGCGCCGCCCCGGCAGGCGGGCCTTTCGGTTTGTAAATATCAAAAAGATAATGATTGGCCAAAAGGTCGGCCGATTGCCCTACCGCTTTTTCAATCACAGACCACACGGCTTGGTCGGAAATATTTTCCGGCACGAAAAGAGCGACATCGCGGACAATGAATGGGTAAGTTGAAAACGGCTTGTATTTTGTTGTTTCAACCGGCGGCAACTTCGGCCGCCAGTTCTCCGGCGCGGAAATTTTCGGAGGTATCGGTTCCAAATCAATTTCAGCGGCGTTGTCTGTAATTTTTGCCTTCAATTCAATGCCAAGCTCGGCGGAAATTTTTTTGACCGCGCCCTCAACAATCCCTTTGTTTTTAATCCGCCCCGGCGCGTAGCCGAGCGCGAGGTGGCTTTCTTCCCTTCCCCCAAACTCACCCGCCGAAGCCGAGGCGGAGGCGGGCCACACCTTTCCGATCTCAAAAATCTTCACTTCCGGGAGGCCGATTAGCGGCGCGTTTGCGGCATTTAGTTTCAAACTCGTCTTCAAATTTTCCGAAAGATTGGTCCGCAAAAAAGACTTATCCGAAGCAAGGGGTTTTTCTATGGCCAACTCCCCCTTCGCGGAAAGAGAAGAGGCCATAATCTCCGAAAAGCCGCCGGCAACGAGAATTTCTCGGATCCGATTCTCAAGGTAAAAACGAGCCGGGGTCGCCGTCTCCAGTTTCGCGGCCGGCAAAGCCGCCACTGGCACCTTATCGTAACCGTAAAGCCGGCCGACTTCCTCCGCCAGGTCTTCGGGAATTTTCAAATCCAGCCTCTCAAACGGAATCGCGGCCGATAAAACTCCGCCGCCTCTGATCTCTACCGCGATACCGAGCCGTTCCAAAATTCCCGCGATTTCTTTCTCCGAAATCTTCAAATCAAGCAGACTGTTTATAAAATTGATCTTTGCCTCAATCACACTTTGGCGCGCCGGGGTCGGATATGCGTCTTTAACCTCCCCGAATTCCGCCTCCGGCAAGAGATCGGCAAGGAGAGCGGAAAATTCCGTCATCGCTTTACCGGCTACCTCTGGCGAAATCTCGTTTTCAAAACGTTTAGAGGCGCCGGTTCGGATTTGCAGCCTCTCGGACGCGCGGCGGATCAGAGTTGGTTCAAAATTGGCCGATTCCAGAATCAAATTTTTCGTCTCCGGCCCGACTTCAGCCCGCTTGCCGCCTTTGATGCCGGCAATCGCAAGAGGCCCCATATCATCGGCGATCATCAGAATTTCCGAATCAAGGATAATATCTTTACAGTCAAGAGTTGAAATTTTCTCGCCGCTTTCCGCCCGCCTAATTTGAATCGCCCCCTTTACTTTATCGGCGTCAAAAGCGTGAAGCGGCTGGCCCATGTCAAACATCACAAAGTTCGCGGCATCCACGACATTGTTTATGCTTCGCTCCCCGATTGATTCAAGACGCTCTTTGAGCCGCTTGGGCGACTCGCTTATTTTGACGCCGGAAACCCTTCGGCCGATGTAGCGGCGGCAATCAGAAATACAGCTTTCAGCTTCTAGCTTATGGCTTATAGGGTTAGGATCGGAAATAACAACTTTTAGTGGAGGCAATTTCTCAACGTTCGGGTTTTTCTTCAGAGGCAAGACGATTTTTTCATCAATCGCCGCAGCGATCTCATGCGCAATGCCGCGGTGGCAAAGCGCGTAGTGAGCGCGATCAGGCAAAACTTTTACGTCCAAAACAGAGTCGCCGTTCTTTTGTTCTATGCCATCAATTTCAAAAGCACTGAACGTCAAAACCTCACCGACTTTCTCCGCCGGCGGCAGTTTCTCTTTGAAGTATGTTTGGAGCCAGTTGTAAGAAACAAGCATAGAAATAATTTTGATCAGAGCTGTCTTGCTTTACCTTAAATCAAATGAGATCTTTCTCTGATACGTCTTATATATTCCCGGAAACCCTCCATGTCTTCTTTTGTTTCGGTTTGCTTTTCAATCCAGTACGTATCAAGTCCGTATGCCTCTGTCAAAAATCTTGTGGCGATTTCTTTATCAATTACATACTGATCATCTGTTTTAAGTTTTGGGTCGAATCTGTCCAGAACATCTTCAGTAATTTTTTTAATTATAAAAAGCTCGTTGTTTGAAAGATTTTCGATGTGAAAGCTAGACCGCAATAAATCAATCGTTTCTTTCATCCACAACTGCACGTTCTCGTTATTGCTCTGAAACGACTCCGGGAATTTCATACTCTAAATTGATTGATAAACCTCAAATCCCCGGAATAAAACAGGCGGATGTCGGGAATGCCGTATTTGACCATCAGAAATCGGTCTATGCCGCCGCCGAAAGCAAAACCGCGATACCCTTCCAAACCGACTGCTCGGAAAACATTGGGATGCACCAAACCGGCGCCCATCATTTCAAGCCAGCGGTCGCCAAATTTGACATCCACTTCAATACCGGGTTCAACGAAGGAAAAGAAGCTCGGCCGGAAACGGATTTCCGCGTCCGGGCCGAAATACTTTTTAAAAAAATGGAGAATCGTCCCCTTCAGATGGGCGAGCGAGACTTCTTTGTCCACGTACAATCCCTCCACTTGAAAAAACTGGGCCTCGTGGGTGGCATCGGTGGCCTCATTACGAAAGACTTTTCCCGGCACGATAATCCGGTAAGGCGGCTTTATCCCCGCCTTCAACTTCTCCTCCATATATCGGATTTGTACTGGGGATGTATGGGTACGAAGTAATAATCTTTCATCTTTAATCTTTAATCCTTGACGGGACTTTTTGCCTCCTCTTTCTTTTGTTAAAGATAAAGGATTAACAGTTAAGGATTCACTCTTTGGTTGTTTCAACCAAAAGGTGTCCTGCATATCGCGCGATGGATGGTCCTTCGGCACGTTAAGCGCGTCAAAGTTGTGCCACTCATCTTCTATTTCCGGGCCGCTGGCCACCTCAAAACCAATCTGACCGAAAATCTCGGCAATTTCAAGAATTGCTCTGGATATCGGGTGAAGATGGCCTTTTTCCTTATTCTCCATGAAGATACTTTAACAGAGAAAAAAAGAAACTGAAAGGCGGGCGGCACAAAGCGCCGCCCGCCAAATAGTTGGTCAATCCGCCAGCTGGCAGACAGAGAGTTTAACCCTGGAGCCGGTGGTCAGGCTCGAACTGACGACATCCACTTTACAAAAGTGGCGCTCTGCCAACTGAGCTACACCGGCAGTTTTACCTTGATTTTAGATACTTCACCTTCCTTCTCACTCTTCCATTGCCTTTATTGAGGTTTCTGAAACGAGGCGTAAGGGAATGACAGTTGGGACAGATCAAACGGAGATTATCTTCATCGTTATTCGCGGGTCTTTCTTTCCTGCCTCTGTATGCTAAACATAATTTCATCAGTTAAGTATACAATACTTAATATAAAGAATGGCATACAGCATACACTTTGAGGTATAGCGCACCGGCCTGTCAAAAGTTACGGTGCGGTAGGCCGCTTATTGTTTTTATCTTCCTTCTCAAGAACGGTCTTGAGATGCGCCGAGACCTCATTTCCATGTCGCAGATGCAACCTGCGCGTGCGAAGATATCGATTAAGACGCGCTGCCACTGTATGCATGGTGGCATCAAAGACGGTCCGGATCTTGATGCTAGAAGTCCGCACGGAGCGCAGTGACGCGTGAAAACCTGCCGATACTGCCATGCGCACATTCAAGCGGCAATATGCCAAGCACCGTGCAAGGAGAGGATCGACGGCGCTTCGAAAACGAGTAAGCGGTGTCTGCACCCCCCGATTAAGCTCCAATATCTTGCATCCCAAAAGCGCCAAAAGTCCTAAAAATGAGACGGCAAATACAGTGGTGGATATCATATTCGCTACGCGCGATTTCCTGTCGCAAAGCGCGCAAAACGTGTTACCGCGATTTTTTCCCCGAATTTCTGCGTCGCCTGCTCGATGAGAGAACGAATGGTCTGGTCTGGATTTTTTATGAAGGGCTGATCAAGCAATATCTTTTCCGCGAGATAAGAATTGAGCTTGCCCTCCAGGATTTTCTCGCGCATTTCTTTCGGCTTACCTTCCGCTTCCTTCGCGAATACTTCTCGCGCGCGCATGAGCGTGTCTTCGCTAACATTTTCGCGTGTAATGAATTCCGGCCGTGAAGCCGCCACATGCATGGCTATGTCGTACGCAAGCGCTCTGAATGCTTCATTTCCGGAAACGAAGTCGGTTTCCGACGCGAGTTCTACGAGCGCGCCGACGGCACCGCTATGGTGAATGTACGCCGCGATGGTCCCCGCCCCAAGAGACCGATCCGCTTTTTTTTCGGCGGCGGCGGCGCCTCTCCGCTGCAAGATTACTTTTGCCTTTTCAATATTCCCCCCCGCCTCCTCCAGCGCTTTTCGGCAGAGCATGATGGAAATGCCTGTTTCCTCGCGAAGAGCTTTAATCTGTTCTGTGGTAATAGTCATGTCAATATCGAGTCTCGAAAAATATCACATACCGAACAAGAAAATCCTGTGCTCTGGTTTGGCATTGAATATTTTGTATTTTTAGATATTCGAAATTCGAGATTTAAGAATCTAAGATTTCTGTGCGATTTCTTTTCCCGCCAACCCCGCTTGATACGCTTCCGCTATTTTATCAACAAAGTACGCGATACTCTGTCGAGAAGCATCGTTCCCGGGAATAACATAATCTATCTTGGAAAAATCGCAGTCCGAGCTTGCGAGCGCAACGACTGGAATTCCGACTTTTCGCGCCTCGGTGACAGCGGTGTGTTCCTTTCCCGGGTCAACAACGAAAAGCGCTCCGGGAATGCTTTTGAGAGGAACCAGCCCCCCGAAAAGCCCCTCGAGACGCGCAATGTCGCGGTCAATCAGCAACCGTTCCTTCTTCGTGTATTTCGCGAGTTCCCCCTTCTCGCGTTTTTGCATGAGGTCCAGCATGGCATCCACACGCGCGCGAATGTTGGCGAAATTGGTCAGCGTGCCCCCCACCCAACGGCCAAATACAGCCGGCATGCCAATCTTCCGTGCTTCATTTTTTACGGCATCGCTTGCTTCGCTTTTCCCCCCGACCAGGAGAAGCATCTTTCCCGTCCGTGCCAGTTGCGTCACAAATTCTCCTGCTTGTATAAGCGCGGGCTTTGTTTTTTCCAAATCAAAGATTTCCACGCCATTTTTCGCCCCGAAAATGAACGGAGTGGCAGTTGGATGGCGTTTTGAACGCCGGTAACCGAAATGGGCGCCAATGGAAAAGAGCTCGTCTATCAGCTCGTCGCCTGAGGTTTTTTGCGCTGTGTCCATGGTGGAGGGAGTGTAACAAAAGTCTGACTAAGAAGCAACTTTTTTTAAAAGACCGAATATCTAATCTCGAATCTCAAAAAAAGAGAAATACCAAATTAAGAAAAAGGGATGACTTTTTCTGTTTTTTGTTGAGGATTTTGGATTTTCGATAGTGAAGCTCCACCAACAGAGCTGGTGGCTTCTTTCCTTTCGTTTCTTGAGCCCTGCGGGCGGCCGCCCCATCTCCCCGACAGAGTCGGGGGATTTATGCGGCTCATTAAATATTCGCGATTCGATATTAACTTTGCCTCTCAACGCTAGCTTGCTCAAGCGCCTCCATAATCGGACCAAGATTCCCCTCAAAAATGCTTGGCAAATTGTGCCATGATTCTTTGATGCGGTGGTCGGTTATCCGATCCTGCAGGATATTGTACGTGCGGATTTTTTCGGAGCGGTCACCGGTGCCAATTTGCTCCTTGCGGGCGCCCGCGTACTTCTTCGCCTCCTCCTCCTCTCTCATGCGCTCCAGCTTGGAAAGCAAAATGCTCATGGCTTTCTCCCGATTCCGCCCCTGGCTTCGCTCCGATGTACAGCGCACCACGATGCCGGTTTGCTTGTGCGTGAGGCGCACCGCCGTTTCCACTTTATTGACGTTCTGTCCCCCCTTGCCTCCCGCCCGTGAAAATTCTATCTCAATGTCGGAGGGCGGAATGATGATGTTTGCTTGTTTGCGTATCGGCAAAATCGCGACCGATGCGGTGGACGTGTGCACGCGTCCTGATTTCTCGGTTTCAGGCACTCTCTGCACACGATGCACGCCGGTTTCAAACCGCAAAGTTTTGTATGCCCCCTTGCCGCTTATCTCAAATGTCGCCTCTTTGTAACCGCCAATGGGGGTTGGAGACTCGTCTACAACGACAATCGCCCACCTCTTTTTCTCTACGTAAGCCCGATACATATCGGCGAGTTTTCGCGCGAAAAGCGCCGCTTCTTCTCCTCCCACGCCGGCGCGAACCTCAAGCACAAGCTCGTTCGGAAACATGTCTTCCTCCTCTGCGTCCTTAAGAATGTTGTCCATCTGATTTTGGAGTGCGTCTTTTCGCGCCTCAAGTTCCGCAAGTTCCTTTTTCGCAAGCTCGCTTATGGACGGGTCTTCTTTGAGCACCGCGTGTATATCTTCCTCCTCTTTAAGGAGCCGCTCCAAGCTTTCTGAAAGGTAGGCCGTTTTGCGGTTTGATTTGTATTTTTCTAATTCCATATCTTAAAGAGACTACACAAAACACAGACCGCACAGTATCCAAACAAAGCTACAAACTACTCAAAACACAAATTCATTTTACTGTTTGGGTTTTTGTGCACTGTGTTTTGAAAAGTTTGCTTTGCCTTTGTGCTTTGTGAAGTTTGTTTGGTTCTTGTGTGTTGTGCTTTGTGCTTTAACGCACGTCGGCACACCGGCCCATCGCCGGCCATCATAATACTAGAAGGTACACTACGCTTTCTTTTTGGTAGTTTTCTTTGTGGTACTTTTTGCCTGTTTCGCCTTAAAGCGCTCCACCCTTCCGGCGGAGTCTATCACCTTGTCGCCGCCGGTATAGAACGGGTGGCAGTTGGAGCAGATTTCAACGTGAAATTCCGACTTGGTGGAGCCGACTGCAAAAATCGCCCCGCACGCGCAGGTTACTTTGGCTTCCGGAAAATATTGCGGGTGGATGTCAGATTTCATACGAAAATACGAACTATGCGAATATACGAACTGCTATAAATCAGAATACAAATATCCTACCAGAAAATCCAGAAATTGACAAATTGGGCCGCAGGCAGATAGAGGGAGCGAAAATTATGTTCGGCCGATGTATGGGAATGCTCGGCATTTCACTCGCGAAAGAGCAGTTGGGAGTTTTCGCCCAAACCAAAACAACCTAGCTTGAACCAAAGCTTTGCAGGTTTTTTACTCCTCCACGCGCCACATACCCCCGTGTGTGGCGCCTTTTCTTTTTCCCTACTAACTACTAGCTACTAACTATTCTGACTTAAGATATCTATCTGCCGCTGGTACTTCTCCGCAAGCTCCATGACATCATCGCCGTAAAACGCGTACGCTTTTTTGTTCGCGTTCTGCCAGCCGGCAAAATAGCGTAGTGCCGCGAGCCGCTCTGCCGCTGGCGTGTTTTTGTCCGCTCCGTTGTCCATAAGAAGGAGCGCCGCAGCCATAAAGGCGTCAAACGGGTCCCACGGATTCGGAGGATTATGCCCCGTCGCTTTGGCTATGCGCTCTTCGTAGAGTACCCATGTGGAGGGAATGAACTGCGCAGGCCCCATCGCGCCTCCGTAGCCGTACCACGGCTTTTTAGAAACGGGCATGTTGTCCGGGTCAAGCCCAAGACGGCGCGTAATATCAAGGAACGGTTCCGTATCGCGCGGCACCTTCATGTCAACGCGCCAGTTTCCCGTACCAACGTTTTCCCCCAAGTTTGATTCCTCGGCAATCACGCCGAGAATGAGCGCGGGACGCACGCCGGTTTTCTTGCCGGCGGTATTCGCGTACTCAAGCGCTCTTCCGAACGGAATCGTCGCGGAGCCGCGCAAGGTGAACAGCTCGGCGCGAATCTGCGCGGTGCTTAGCTGTTTTATCTTAATTATCTTTTGATACTCCGCTTCAATACCTTTGGAGATTTTAAGAATCCGCTTTTTCTCAGCTTCCTGGGCCTCTATCTTCTTTTTTTCAAGTTCCTGGAGCCGGCGAAGCTGTACTTCGTCCGTGCGCCGTATATCCAGCGCTTCACGCTCAACTTCGGTTTCCTTTTTGTCTGTTGCAAGTTCTGTGTATGAATCGCGAAGCGCCCGTTTAATTACCTGATATTCCTCAATGTCCTGAAAAAATTCCGAAAAATTCCTGCCTCCAAGGACTATTTCCGGGAGCGAAAAAGAATCCGCTTTGTCAGCTTTTCTGATGAGTTCACCGATGGACTCTTTTTCCCTGTCTATTTTGGTGCCAAGCTTTTCTATGACAACCTGCTTTTCGCCGGACTCTTTGCTAAGACGCTCAATTTCCAGGCTTCGCGCACGGATGGAAAGTCTTGCTTTTTCTATCGTTGCGTTCAAAATCGCGATATCGCGCTCAAGCGTGACGGATTCCTGCGCGCGAGTGTTCAGAATGTCCTGCTGCTCCTGTATTTGCGCTTCAAGATGCTTGAGTTCTTTCTCAAGCTGTGCGCGGCGTTCTTCCACGTTCTGCGCGAGGGCGGGGAAAAACGGCGATGTCGCAAAAACCGTCGTCAAAACAATGAGCAGGAAAAAACTTTGGCGCATGCGAGCCATTATAGCACGACGATGCGACTGGCATTTTGCATCCGTACCTGATTTCCAAGCGTCCTGTCACCAATTCAAACTCCATTCACCAGTTCAAACTCTATGCGCAACTTCCTCTGATGTAATGGGTTTATGCCTTTTATCCACGACCGTATATAAAAGACATATGAATGTGAATTGGAAAGTTATTTTAAAGTTATTTTTTAGAATCTTTCTTTTCTTCCTTTTTTGGCTCCGTCCCTTTTGGGGACCCCGTGGCCGCAGGGGCCTGTGCTCCGGAAGCCGCGCCTGCCTCACCCGCCGCTTCCTCCTTCCCTTTCTTCACGACTTCAATCGCGGAGAGGTCAACCGGAATTTCTTCCACCACTTCCTCTTTCGGCTCGTACACGGACGCGATAACTTCATCGGAAGACGCGATAAGATTTACCCCTTTTGGCAGGGTAATTTCTTTCGCCGTAATCACTTTCCCGAACGCGTCGAGCGAGGAGATGTCTACTTCAATTTTCTGCGGCAGGTCTTTCGGCTCTGCCTCAATTTCAATGTCATGCATGACCTTGACCAGTACGGCACCAAGGTCCTTTACCGCGGGAGAGACGCCGAAAAATTCTATTGGAATTTTTATCTTAAGCTTCCGTCCCTTTTCAAAGACATAGAAATCGGCATGTCGCGGGATGTCGGTTACCGGATGCTTGTCCACCGCGTGAAGGAGTGCCTGAATTTCTTCGCCGCCGCCCTGCAAATTGATAACGGTATGCTCTCCCGCCTGCTTCCAGACTTTTTCAAAATCGCGCAGGAAAATTGCAATGGGGGTAGATGCCTGTTTGCTACCGTAAAAAACAGCCGGTATCTTGCCGACCCGTCTTAGGGAATTGGGACATATCGTTATGTCCCGCTTCTCGAACGATAAACTAATAGCCATAGGGCATTACTATAGCCAAAGTTTCGGAAAAATACAAATCGCATTTGTAAACTCCACAAAACACAGATTGAGATGGTTACAAAACTATTTTTAAGCGAAATTTAGGACTTTTTGTTCGAGACGAGGAAAGCCGGCAAAATGATTGAGGCGTAGCCCGGCTACGACGAAAATCATTTTGTGCCAGCTTGACGAAGTATCGGACAAAAAGGACAAATTGCAGCAAGAATAGTTTTGTAACCATCTCATTGCACAACCCCCCACCTTCGCCACCCTGTTTGCGTGCGTTGCACAGGCAGGAGTTTTGGTGGGCATGCAAACAAAGCACAAATCTTGGAAACTGACCAAAACACAGACTGTACAGTATCCAAACAAAGCCACAAACTACTCAAAGCGCAAATTCATCTTTCTGTTTGGTTTTTATGTACTGTGCTTTGTGCAGTCTGTGTGGGTATTATTGGATACTGTGCTTTGTGTTTTACGATTACCGAAGCTCAAGGGCGTAATTCTTCCGTAATATAAATCATAAATCGTATATCTTGTCTCTTAAATCTGAACCGCATTTGGCGGTGTCTTCCCCGCAAGCGCCGCAATGATATTCTCCGCCGCCATCCGCGCCATGTCAAAGCGGGCCTCTTTGGTGGCCGAGGCGATGTGGGGAGTAAGAACCACATTTGGAAGTTTGGTGAGGCCTTTGGCGAACTTCGGCTCCTTTTCAAAGACATCCAGACCGGCGCCGGCGATTTTTCCGGTCCTTAGCGCTTCGACGAGCGCGGCTTCGTCAATCACCTTGCCGCGCGAAGTGTTTACAAGAAAAGCCCCTCTCTTCATCATGGCAAGCCGCTCGCTGCCCAAGAGATGTGTCGTTTCCTTGGTGAGAGGCACGTGAATTGAAACGATGTCCGCCTCGCGCAGCACTTCTTCCGCCGTCCTCTTAAACGCCGCGCCAAAGTCCTTCTCAAGCGCGTCGTTCCTAACAATGTCGTAATAGATTACTTTCATTTCAAACCCGCGCGCGGCGCGGCGGGCGACATCGGCGCCGATTCGTCCGGTTCCAATAATTCCAAAGGTCTTACCGGCAAGTTTTATCCCGTGAAAAATCATCGGGTCCCAGCCCTTATATTTACCTCGGCGGACAAAATTGTCTCCCTCAACAATCCGGCAGGTGAGAGCTAGAATAAGCCCCCAGGTATGTTCAGTCACCCTATCGGCGCCCCCGCCCGGGGTATTGGTGACAAAGACACCTCGTCTTTTTGCCTCGGCAAGGTCAATGTTATTGAAACCGATGGCGTAATTGGCAACAATCTTCACCGTCGGCGCCGCATCAAAAACTTCCGCGTCAATCTGGTCGGTGAGAAGCGAAAGCACGGCGTCGTAAGGTTTCTTCCGAAGCGCTTTGATGAGTTCCTGTTTTGAGAGCGGCCTGTCTTTTGAACTTACATCCACCTCAAAACCCGCCTCGCGAAGCATCGCAAGGCCGTTCCCCGGAATTTTTCTGGTAACAAAAACTCTTTCCCTATACATTATTCATACTTCCTAAATCGTAAATCCTAGATTTTCTGATTCACTTCACCGTAAACTTATTCACTCTCCATTTGGCGCCGCCGGTGTTAGAGGCGCCAATATAACAGGAGGAACCGCCTGGTCCGACCCAACAGCTGCCGTTCCAGGTAAAGTCATACGAGGCGACGTAGTGGGTGCCAATGCCGCCAAGAGATGAAATGTCGCTTGAAGATAGGGTGAGCGCGTGGGAAGCCCCGTCGGAAGTGGTGCACCAACTGTCGTTGCAGGAAGTTAGTTCTTTGGACACCCACAATTTCGGATTTATCTGGGAAACGTAAATCCTCCTGTAAATGTAGTGCCGCGCACTTTGCGGAGCAAGGGTGATGGTAATCGGATCGTTTTCGCCGATGGAAGCGCTGGAGACGGAGAGGATTGGACAGGGGGGCGCGACGGCTCTTGCCAATGTTTGCTCTGAATCGTCGAAAGACGGGACGCAGGAAGAAGGGGCGGGGGCGCCGGCATAAAGAGTCGGGTTGAAGGTGGCCGTTATGGCGGTATTGGCATTCATTGTCACCGTGCACGTACCCGTGCCGCTACAGCCGCCGCCGGACCAGCCGGCGAAAGTTGAGTCAGCTGCGGGCGTTGCCGTGAGCGCAACCGAGGCGCCGGCGCTAAGATTCTCTGAACAGTCGGTGCCGCAATTTATCACTTGCGTGCCGCCTGCGGAGGGTACATGCAGGACGGTGCCGGAGCCGGTGCCTGCTGGGGCGACGGAAAGCGTGTAGGTTGCGGGAGCGGGTAGCGGCGCGCTCGCGGTTTTCTTGAGGTAGAGCACGGCGCCGGAGGCGTAGCCTGTCGGGAAAGAAAAACTTTGGTTGCCGCCGCCCGCCGTTACGGACTCGGTTGCCGTAACAATGCCCCGCACCGGATCAAACCATTCGGCTTGATAGACGGCGGCGGGCAGATTCACCGTAAATCCCGAATTGGCTTTTTGATAAACCAGATATTCTTCGCCCGGATTGGCGAGCGCGAATCCGGTGGAGGAAAGATTCCCTCGCGGCGTCATGGCGGCGAGATTCATCTTGTCGGCGTAGATTTTCGTGTGGCCCATGGCGGCGCGCAGGCCCGTATCGGCCGGCCGAGAGGTCAAATTATAAGGGTCCATGTAAATCGGATTGTGGCCGCGCGTAAAACTTTCCCACGCCCAGTACGTCCAGTCGCCTTGGGCGCCGATGTGATCGGTGTCCAAAAGGATAACTTTGCCGCCCGAAGCGGCCGGCGGGTTTGTTGAGTATGTCGTGTAGAGCGATCCGCCGCCGAAAGGTGAGATCCAGTCGGCCGGACTTTGCGTAAGCCAGTCATTGCCCGGCAGTTTTTGCGTTTCCATGGTGGTGTAATCAAACGAGGTCATGCCGACGGGATGCAGTTTCGGTTTGCCCGCCTCGTAATTCTTGATTAGGTTGATCAGGTAGTACTGGAAATCTTTGGACTGACTGGGCATTTCGTTCCCGATTTCATACAGCACGTTATCAAATTCGTTCACCGTGTCTATAACTTTTTTGATATACGCCTCTTGGTAGGCGAGCAGTTGCGGTGAATTGAGCGTGTACACTTGGTTTAGCGTCGTTGTAAGACCGTTTACATTGTTGGCCGGATTGTAATAGTGACTCGCCCATTGTGTCGGCTGGCCGTTCACCCAGAAGCCGTCAAAGAACATGACGATAACGTAAATGCCCTGATCGCGCGCCGCTTGCACACGCGCTTTCAGCCGGTCAAAAAATGTTTGGTTGAGGAGAGAAAGGTCGTATTTTGTTCCCGATTTGGCAAAAGGCAGGGGGTTAACCGAACCGGCGTTGTTGAAATAGTTGAGATTGGGTTCGTCAATCTGCCAGAGCCGGATGACACTGTGGCCTTTTGTCTTTATAAAATTGAGATACCCCGCGTAATCAAATGCCGCCCAGTTCCCAAAATCCTGCAAATTATTCCAGGTGTGCGAGCCGGTGAGGTAAACAATCTTGCCTGATGGGTCGGCGAAGTAGCGCGGGTTGGCCGAGCTTTTTTTTAGCAGGCCCGATGAGGTTCTGCTAAACATAGCGGTCACCGCAGTGCTGGCATTCATCGTCACCGTGCACGTACCCGTGCCGCCGCACCCTAGCCCCGCGCTTGTTGAAGGAGATATAGACCAGCCAGCGAAGATGAAGCCTTCCGCGGGTGCGGCGGAGAGGGTAACGATCGCGCCGGAAGCAACGGTCGTCGAGCAGTCGGTTTCGCAGGAAAGTCCTGCGCTGCTGACAGTGCCGGACCCGGATATGAAGACATTTAAGGTTTTGTTGCTTGGCTCCGCCGTGATTCCCCTGTAACAAGTAACGGAATTTCCGCCGCCCGAACCGAGGCACTTCCAGATATGGTCGGTTGAGGTGTCGGCGACATCCTCAAGCGTGCCGGTTGAGCAGGTGTTGACCTCGTAGCCGCAATCCGCATTTATTAAAGTTGGCGGGGTATTGCCGTTGGCGAAGACTATGCGGCCGGTATGTGGGTCAAAAAAAACAACGGCCGCAACAGCGCCCAAAAAAGCGATTGCGCCTAAAAGTAACCGGAAGTTCAAATCGTTGCGTCTCATCATGCTTTACAGTTTGGAGTAAATATAGGTAAATAATAACAGCGCCGCTTGAAAAAACAAACATAGCCCTGTGCATAAAGGGACTGTTGCCGAATGGCAAAATCGTCGTTTTTGCCACGCAGAAATAAGGGTTATTTTGGACAAAAAGTGACAAAAACGCTATTCGGCAACAGTCCCATAAAGCTGTATTACTTTGAATTACGAAACTCTGCATCGGCGCGCTTTTGGAGCAAACGGCGCAAAACTCGCATATTCCGAAACTGTCTCCTGCGGACACCCCGTGTCCACTGAATTTGTGTGGACACGGGGTGTCCGCAAGAGTAGCTTTGACAAAAGCAAAAACAAAATAATGATAGCAAAGCATGAACGCTGAAAAAAGTGACGCGCTGACCTTTGGCGGCTGATTTCTACAGCGGCCTTGGGGTGATTAAAATGTGATATAGTGTCTTCGTATGGAAAAACTAGATTTTCTGGCCATTGGCGATATCACCACGGACGCGTTCATACGCATTACCGACGCTCACGTCCATTGCAAAATTGACACCGACACCTGTGAGCTCTGTGTTAGGTTTGGCGATAAAATACCGTATGAGTTTGTGGAAATCGTGCGCTCCGTCGGCAATGCTCCGAATGCGGCGGTTTCTGTCGCGCGGTTGGGACTTTTATCTGGTCTTGTTACTGATATTGGAGACGATGAAAATGGGCGGGAATGTGTGGAGACGCTCGCAAAGGAACGGGTTGATGCGCGGCTCGTTACCGTTCACAAAGACGCAAGGACCAACTATCACTATGTGCTGTGGTTTGGGGCGGAGCGTACTATTTTGGTCAAGCACGAAAAATATGATTACAAACTGCCGGCAATTGAGCCCGCGCCGAAGTGGGTATATCTTTCATCTCTCGGGAGCAATTCAGAAGCCTATCATGCCGAGCTTGCTTCATATCTCGAACAATCTCCCGAGGTGAAGCTTGCCTTCCAACCGGGCACTTTTCAGATGCAACTCGGTAAGGATAAATTGAAAAGATTGTACGCCCGTTCGAGCCTATTCTTTTGCAACAGAGAAGAAGCGCGGCGAATCCTGGGGACCGAAGAAAATGACATTACAAAGTTACTTGAGCTCCTCCATGAGCTTGGACCGACAATCGTCTGCATCACTGACGGCCCAAAAGGAGCGTACGCCTATGACGCGGACGCGGGCGAGTGCTGGTTCCAGCCCATGTATCCGGACCCGAAGCCGCCCGTAAGCCGCACCGGCGCGGGTGATGCGTTTGCTTCTACCTTCACCGCGGCGCGCATCCTCGGGAAGACGGTTAAAGAAGCATTGCGATGGGCGCCTGTTAACTCCGCCTATGTGGTTCAGCAAATCGGCGCGCAGAAGGGATTGCTCACAAGGGAACAATTGGAAGAATATCTAAAAAAAGCTCCAAGCGACTACGAACCTCAAAAGATATGATAGGACTTACGCATTTTGTGTCATTCCCGTGAAGCTTGTCCTCGCGAAGGCGGGGAACGGGAATCCAGGGCTTTAAAAAACGGCCAAATGCTGGATTCCCGCCTGCGCGGGAATGACAGAAAAGGACGAAATGCGTAAGTCCTAATTTCTTTATATGTTCTTCCGGCCAAGCGCCTTTTTTACCGCCGCTTGTATGTGAGAAACCCCGAGACCGTAATGTTCCAGTAGTTCCTCCGGTTTGCCGGATTGACCGAATTGGTCGCGGACGCCAACAAATTCAACCGGCACGGGAAACCGCCGCGCAAGGACTTCCGCAACCGCCGAACCCATACCACCGGCGACCTGATGTTCCTCAACCGTCACAATCGCGCCGCACTCGCGCGCGAGCTTGACGAGCGCCTCTTCGTCAATCGGTTTTACCGTTGAAAGATTCAAAACCGCCGCGTCGATTTTTTCATTCTCCCAAAGCTCGCGCGCGGCCAAAATTGCCTTGTAAACCAGTGCCCCCGTCGCCACAATCCCCACAACTCCTCCCCTGTGGAAGCCATGCTTCCACAGGGTTGTGGAAGCCAGGCTTCCACAAGACCAGAAGATTCGCGCCTTTCCTATCTCAAAAGGTGTCTCTGGAGTAGTGATTATCGGCGTCTTTTCGCGCGCGAGGCGGATGTAAACGGGGGTGTTTGTTTTGGCGGCGGCGATGGTGGCCTTTTTTGCTTCAATCGAATCGCAAGGAGAAAGCACCACCATCCGCGGCAAAATTCTCATTAAGGCAATGTCTTCAAGCGCTTGGTGCGTCCCGCCGTCGGGGCCGACTGAAACGCCGGCGTGCGAGCCGGCAATTTTGACCGGTCGGTCGTTGTAGCAAATGGTCGTGCGAATCTGCTCCCAGTTCCGTCCCGGACTAAACATGGCATACGACGAGACAAAAGGAATCTTTCCCACCGCCGCCATACCGCTCGCTACCGTCACCAAGTTCTGTTCAGCAACGCCAATCTCTACAAACCGCTCCGGAAATCTGTTCTTGAAAAGATGCATCTGCGTGGACTCGGTCAAATCAGCGCAGAGCCCCACCACCCGGCTGTCGGCTTCCCCAGCGGCAAGAAGTCCTTCGCCAAACCCTTTCCGTATCGGCGCCTGTTCAATGTCAGAGTTAAAGAGTTTTGGATTAAGTTGTACTTGTGAAGTTAACATATTTGTGGATTTCAGAAGAAGAAAAGTATGATGGGCAGGAACCAACCCATTAGTATAGAAGCAAGGATGAGTGAATGAAATGCAACACGCAAAACTATTTTATTTTTTACAAATTTCTCGAAGATAAAATAGTAAACCAAGAAGAAGATCAAACCAACCATTGCTGCCGTTACTACCAAATATATGGCGGGTGAACCTTCACTAGAAAGTGGCTCCTGAAAAGGGGGCCAGAAATGGCCGTAAGGATCTATAACATCCAGGATAAATAAAGATAGAAGTCCTAAAATCCAGATTTCTATCTCAAATTTGATAAGTTTTTTTAATATAAACATGTGAATCGATTAAGTTACTAATTACTCATGCTCACTCCTGATTTTCCCACCTAAAGTCCGAAGCTCTGCGAGTGCTTTCTCCCCTCCCTCCTCTTTATTCAGCGCTTGTTCAACATCTTTCTTAAAAATTTTATGATTCAGTTTTGCCTGTGGATTAATCATTGACTTTTTTTTTGATGGGTATATAGTAACACCACTTTCGGCATTCGCCGCGGCCCCCCGCAAGGGGGGAATTTTATTTTGGTAAAAACAGGTTCCTAAAACCTGTTTTTACTTTTTTCATGTTAGTGCTGTCAATCCTGCCAATACGATTAGATAATCGCTTGTAATCAAAAACTCTCACTTGGCTCAAAATAACCACGCTGGTCTTTCCATGTAATGTAATCGAGACATACCAACTGCCCTTTCTGTCTTGAGAAGAAGTGGGAATTCCTAGAAAAGTATTCGAAGACAACTTCTTAAAAACTAAGACCGGACGCGAAAACAATTTGCTCTTCCCGTTGATTTCACTCCCGATATTCTCTCCCACACTCGCCCACCAGATTTCACCTTCCTTAAAAAGCGGCGGCCTGCTAGCATTGCCATGCAATTTTTCCTTCAATTTTATCCACTCCAAAAATCTTTTTATGATATGCATGCTCTTTAACTTTTACTTCCATTTGAGTAGATTATGCATGCTCACTCTTAATCTTCCCTCCGAGCGTCCGAAGCTCTGCGAGCGCCTTTTCCCCCTCCTCTTTATTGGGCGGCTTCCCGTGCCATTCGTATTTGCGTTCAAATTCTGGGACACCTTTCCCGGGAATGGTGTTCGCGATGATGACGGAGGGCTTATCAAACTCCGCCTTCGCTTCGCCTACCGCTCTGTGTATATCGGCAAAATCGTGCCCATTCACTTCAATAACGTGCCAATTAAACGCTTGCCATTTATCTGAAAGCGGCTCCAAAGGCATAATATCTTCCGTAAAACCGTCTATCTGAATGTTGTTGCGGTCAATGAAAGCGATGAGATTGCCGAGCCGCTCTTTACCGGCGAGCATAGCGCCCTCCCAACTGTTTCCGGCATCAAGCTCGCCGTCCGACATAAGGCAGTAGAAAAACTTATTTCCAAAGGTCGCGCCTTTTCCCCGATCCAAGGCGCGACCTTGGTTAAAATCAATCCGCTCCGCGAGCGCCATTCCAACCGCCTGTGAAAGACCGCTGCCAAGAGGCCCGGAGCTTGTTTCAAGCGCGGGGAAATATTCCCGATGCGGATGCCCCTGAAACGGCGCGCCGAATTTGCGAAGCCCCTTTTTGTACTGCTCCACCCCATCTTTGTCGAAATATCCCGCGTGCGCCATCGTGGAGTATAACACCGGACAAATGTGGCCGTTGGAAAGCACGAGCCGATCGCGCTCGGGCCATGCTGGATTCTTCGGGTCATGCCGAAGTTCATGAAAGTAGAGATAGGTGAAGATATCCGCCATGCCTAAAGGGCCTGCGGTGTGTCCAGATCCCGCCTCAACGAGAGCTTCTATGAGCGTGATGCGGATAGCGTTCGCTTGCAGTTGTAACTCTAAAATCTTTTTGTCATTTAGGTTACCCATGGTAGTCAAACAAACCCCTTCTCGCCCCATATAGTGAACCGAATCTGCGAGGTTCTACTACTGGGGTCGTTGGCCTTCTTTGCGAGCGTTTTAATCCGCGCGTCAGTAAGGTGCGTGTCGGCAAGGTCAGTTACTGCGCCTGGAGTTTTCTTCGAAGAAGACATGTTCGTGTTACTTCTTCAGGTGGCCTGTAGTTTCGAGACGTTTGCGAATATCCGAAATCTGTTTTTGAAGAATCTCAATGTCAGAGTATTTGGCGCGATGCAGAGACAAATCGTCAATCCGCATTCCCAACCCTTCAATCTGCTGACGGAGTTCTTCCTTAGCTCTTTCGACACCAATGCGAACGGCGCCCACTTTGTTTTCTAAAAGAGTAAAGCGGCGATCCACAAGCTCTATGAAATCTTTGAGCGTCTGGATGATATCCTTAACTTCATTCTCTTTCTTGTTTAATTTCTTCATACTCCGGAAGTATAGCATTTTTTGATGTGTCATCCAATGTCTTTCAAACTACCCATGAGAGCAGTTTGCCCAGATTCCCCTCCAGGAAACAGGGCTTTGAGTTGCCGCAGGGCTTTTGCCGGATTCGCGTGCCCGAATATCGCGGAACCAGCAACCAAACGATTCGCGCCCGCTTTGATAAGTCGCGGAGCTGTTTCAAAAGTGACGCCGATGTCCACGGCAATGGTAAGTTGTGGATGCTTTGCGCGCAGCTTCAAAAGCTTCGGCAACACCTTCTCCTCATCAAGCGTAATCCCTTGAAACCCAATTTTGTCGTTTCCCATGCACTGCACAAAACTCACTTCATGCAAAAAAGTTTCAAGGAGCGAAATCGGCGTGGATGGTTTCAGCGCGAGTCCTATGCCAACTGCGTGTTTCCACTCATGAATAAGGTCGGAAAGCGCGTCCGGTTCCATGCTCTCGAGATGCACGATGACGCGGCTCGCCCCAATGCGCACAAAATCGCCCACTGCTTCCGCGGGTTTCGCAATCATGAGGTCAAATTCAAAATCAAAATCCTCCCAGAACGGAAATCCCTCCTTCTCTTTCAGCAGGGACTCAAATTCACCCCTATCTCCGACATATGGCCATGTCTTGTTGCGGGCGAATTTTCCGTCAACAATGTCTATTTGAACCGCATCCGCCGCGCCCTTGATTAGTCCAAGCTTTGCGCGAATTTCAGAAAAACTTTTCGGGAGAATGGCGGGAACTATATGATAATTCATAACTGAATAACCGATAACTGAATAACCCCCGTATCCCGATGGTTATTCAGTTATTCGGTTATAAATTATCTGTCATTTGTTCGATCTTCGTCAGTCTTCTTACGTGCCGCGCCTCGTTTGAAAATGGCGTTTCAAGCCACGCCTGAATCCCTTTTTTCGCTTCCTCTCCCGTGCAAAAGCGCGCGCCGATCGCGAGGATATTGCTGTCGTTATGACCGCGCGAGGCTTTGATAAGGTCAAAATTACAGGGGCAAAACAGAGCGGCCCGCGCTCCTTTTATCCTGTTCATGGCGATAATTTCACCCTGACCGCTTCCGGCCACTACTATTCCCCGAATTTCCATTCCCCCTTTGTAAAATGGGGTGGCCGAGTCTTCGAGGCCGGGGGATATTCCTCCTTTCCTAAAGGAGGTGCCGAGGTCTTCCGAGGCGGAGGATTTTAAAATCCCTCCCCCCGCTGAACGCGGGATACTCCCTTTTACAAAGGGAGAACTTTCCGCGACTTTTCGCGCGAGAGGTATGACATAATCCGTGTAATCATCCCCCGCCACGTATTCAAACGGCCCCAAGTCTTCAACTTCGTGTCCGAGCAAACGGACATACTCAATAATTTTCTTCTTTAATTCAAATCCGGCATGATCACCGGCGAAGTAAACCTTCATAGCAATTTTTAATTTTTGAAATTTTTAAATTTTTAAATAAATCTAGAACTCTAAACAGAGCAATTTTGAAAAATCTTGGCGAAAATTAGTGTTACCTCATGAGCTTCCTGCCAGAGCTTTTTACATTCGTTCCCTTGGTCTTTATTCGCGTGAGCTAGCATTCGGAGCCAGTGTTTTGATTCATTAGCTTCCTTTTTACAAATTTAGGACTTACGCATTTCTTCCTTTTCTGTCATTCCCGTCCCCGATCAGGTCGAGGGCAAGCTACGGCGGGAATCCAGTATGTGGCCGTTTTTTAACGCCCTGGATTCCCGTTCCCCGCCTTCGCGGGGACAAGCTTCACGGGAATGACACCGATTGCGTAAGTCCTAAATTATTTAAAAATTAAAAATTAAAAATTATTTCAGTCGCTCTCCCGCTTTTATTACATGACCAACTAAAGTGTGCGCATACCCCATTTCATTATCATACCAACCAAGCACCTTTACCAGATTGCCGTCAACTACGCGCGTCATTTCAAGATCGGCTATTGAAGCGTGAGATTCACCGATAATATCCGCGGACACGAGGGGCTCTTCCGTAACTGCGAAAATTTTCTTCCATCGCTCTTCAGTGGCCGCTTTCTTGAGAATTTCGTTGACCTCTCCGACCGTGGTGCTTCTCTTGGCGATAAAAGTAATGTCAACGATCGAGCCGATAACGACGGGGACGCGGATAGAGATACCGTCGAACTTACCGGCCAATTTCGTGAAAGCCTTGGTTGTGGCGATTGCGGCACCGGTGGATGAAGGCACTATATTTTGAGCGGCCGCCCTGCCTTCCCGTAAATTCTTCTTGGATGGGCCGTCAACGATGGCTTGGCTGGCGGTGTAGCCGTGCACGGTGTTCAAAACCGCTTTTTCAATTCCTATCGCTTCATCCAAAATAGCAATAAGAGGACTGCCGGCATTGGTCGTACATGAAGCATTAGAACTGATTCGGCAGATCTTCAATTTATCCTCATTGATTCCAAGTAAAACCGTTTCTGCTTTTTCTGCTTTTTCTGCGTTTTGTGAAATTTGTGTTTTGCCTGCCCCGTAGACAACTTGTTGTTCTTTGGGGTTTGGGTTCTGTGTCTCTGTGTTTTGTGTCTTCTCTTCTTTTATCGGAGCCGTTATAACAACTCTCTTTGCGCCTGCCTCCAAATGCGCCTTTGCCTTTTCATAGCTTGTGAAAAGACCCGTGGATTCGACAACGACATCTATGTTCATTTCCTTCCACGGCAATTTTGCCGGTTCCTTTTCGCTTAAATAGGCGATTTCCTTTCCGTCTATCACCAAAGACTTGCCATTATGTTCGACTGTAAAGGGCGCCTGTTTGTAAACGGTGTCATACTTCACTAAATAGGAAATGCTGTCGAGAGTGGCCAAATCATTGATGGCGACAATATCAATCTCCGGATGGCCTTTAGCCACTCTTAAAAATGCCCGACCGATCCGTCCAAGTCCGTTAATAGCGACAATAATTTTTTCTTTTTTCATTTCCAAAATGTTTCCACGCGGATAATGGGAAATTATAGCATATTAAATTCTTCTCTTCCCTGGATTTCAAATCCCTCCCCCGCCCAACTTTTTCTGAAAAGTTAGGCGGGTACTCCCTTTAGGAAAGTTTGCTTTTCTCATCGTGGCCGGACCGAAAAACGTCGTTTCGTCGCCTGTTGATCCGGGACCAGTTATAGATGCGGTAAAACCGTTAGCATTAAGAAATATTTCCCGTACCTTTTGTGAGATATATCCACGCCGCGACAGCGTTGTAGATAGAAATAAAAGGAACCGAAATCTCTCGGGTAGATAGAAATGTCTCCCCAATTGATACAGTTGCCCTACCTCCTGCGCCGACAACGCTCTGTTGTATATACGGATATCGTCGGGGATTTACTCAAGCTTTGATGCGGCAAGCCGCTTAGCTTCTTTCATGAAGAAACTCTGCCATTCCTTTTCATCAATTTTCTGGATCATATTCGGATAATCTTTGAGGACTTCAGCTTTCACGAACTGACTGCTCAATTGAAGCGGGTTGAGGTAATTATCAAACTTGATTTGAGCTTTTTCTACCAGCATGTCAATACTCCATGATTTTTCTTGCATCAAGATGCAATATAAATCAATAAAATCTCTGGAGCGAGGTTTCTGATAAATGGTGAAAACTTTATTGACGGCGATATCTATAAGACTGTCTATGCAAAGATCACCGAGTTTCTTTTTTGATTCTATCCTCGCAAACGGGAAATAGATGAACTCTGTTTTGATAGTATCGTCTTTTAATTCAAGAAAGAAAAGATTGCGGTTGAAACTTTGCTCGTAATTGACTTTTACAATACCCGACGCGGCTTGTATTTTTTTGAATGTAGATGAAATAAACATAGGTTCAAATTCTTTTTCAGAAAAAAAATCGAGGTCTTCCGAAATCCTGTGTTGCAGATAAAACTCGGCAAGAGCAGTACCGCCGGATAGATAGAATGAGTCAGCGAGAAGTTTTTCTTTGCTCAACAGTGAGAGAATCTTCGTCTGATTTTTTGAGAGTATTGACGGCATGGCATGTTAAAAAAGCGCCAGTGAAAGGGCTTTGCGCTTCCATTCGTCAATATCGAGTACATCCCAGTATTTGAGTAGATCGGCTCTTTTTGCTCGAACTGTTCCGATACCCCAATTAACCCATTGTTCCAGCTTCCAGATAGCAAAGCTCTCCGGATCTTTTTGAAGCTCTGTTGTATTAACGGACCAGTGATTGTTCATATGTGAATTATATCACACTTTCTCAATTTCTCTTACCCTGAGTCTCCTCCCATTCATAATGAGCATCAAATGATCGCCTCTTCCCAAGTAAATGAGCTTCAAACGCCCATTTTCTCTCCGAGGGGCAAATTATGCATGATTGATGGATATGAACATCATCATGAACGATTCTCACATAGTGAGCATGTGGCAGGTCGAGGAG
>Ga0209343_10002371_pt1 | contig 24382 bp, 25 predicted proteins | sample RifCSPlowO2_02_FD_184026 | JGI IMG/M metagenome (GOLD analysis project Ga0209343, IMG submission 184026) | Groundwater microbial communities from Rifle, Colorado - Rifle CSP2_plank lowO2_0.2 (SPAdes) (version 2) | ecosystem: Environmental > Aquatic > Deep subsurface > Groundwater | place... | reverse complement strand
CAACCTGCCGGAAGTGGACGCGATGCGCGTGCTGGGCAAGCCGATCGAGCGCGAATACTCGTTGCACGAACTGCTGCGCCGCCCGGACGTGAATTACGCCAGCCTGCTGACCTTGCCCGGCGCGGGCACCGGGGTGGTCGATGAAAAGGTCGCCGAGCAGGTGGAAACGCAGGCAAAATATCATGGCTATATCGAGCGGCAACGCGACGAGATCGGGCGCAACGAACAATATGAAACACTGGGTTTGCCGGAAGGCATGGATTACCACGAGGTGCGTGGGCTATCCATCGAGGTGCAGCAGAAGCTCAATCAGTACAAGCCCGAAACGGTCGGGCAGGCGGCGCGCATTTCCGGAATCACCCCAGCGGCGATTTCCCTGTTGCTGGTACATATCAAGCGCGGCTTTCGCGACGGACAGTCGGCACAAAAGTGCGCATGAAGCAGGCCGAAGAGTTGCAGCAAGGCATCGTACGCCTTGGAATCACGCTGGATGCGGAGGCACAGGAAAAGCTGCTGGATTATCTGGCGCTGCTACACAAGTGGAACAAGGTCTATAACCTGACGGCGATCCGCGATCCGCAGCAGATGGTGAGCAATCACTTGCTCGACAGCCTCGCAGTGTTGCCGCATCTGTGGGAGGGGCGGTGGCTGGATGTGGGATGCGGCGCGGGCTTGCCGGGGCTGGTGTTGGCGGTTGCGCAGCCGGACTGGCGGTTCGCCCTGCTGGACAGCAACAGCAAGAAAACCGGCTTTGTGCAGCAGGCAGTCATCGAGCTGGATTTGCGTAATGTGAGCGTTCACTGTGAGCGTGTGAAATCGTGGCAGCCAGCGGAGCGGTTTGACGGGATCATCTCGCGGGCATTCAGCGAGTTGGGCGAATTTTTGCGCAGCACCCGCCACCTCATGGCGCCTCATGGACGGTGGGTGGCGATGAAGGGCGCTCCGCAACAGGAGTTGGCAGTGCTGCCGGATGGATGCAGGGTGGAACGGGTGATACCGTTACAGGTGCCGGGGCTGCACGCGGCGCGCAGCCTGGTCATTGCAACAGGTGGTTAGTCTTACCAGTTAAATGATGTTAAAGCGTGACAAGATTTTCTCAATGAAACCGTAGGGTGGGTTCCACCCACCATGTCGGGCAAAGCCCGACCTACATTTTGGCTCCGGCTCGTCCGGCTTAGGGGGTAATGCAAAATGACAAAAATACTGGCCATAACCAACCAGAAGGGCGGGGTGGGTAAAACCACCACTACCGTGAACCTTGCGGCCAGCCTTTCGGCTGCGCAGCAGCGCGTGTTGCTGATCGATCTCGATCCGCAGGGCAACGCCACGATGGGCAGCGGCATCGACAAGCGCGATTTGCAGGCCAGCGTCTATGATGTGCTGCTGGGGAGTAAGACGATAGCGGAGGCGCGGATACGCTCCGAGGCGGGAAAATACGACCTGCTGCCCGCGAACCGCGAACTGGCCGGCGCGGAAATCGAGCTGGTCGACCTGCCGCATCGTGAAACCAAATTGCGCGACGCGTTGCACTGTGTCGCGGCGGAATATGACTACGTGCTGATCGATTGCCCGCCCGCGCTGAATTTGCTGACCCTGAACGGCCTATGCGCGGCCAGGTCGGTGATGATCCCGATGCAATGCGAATACTATGCGCTGGAGGGGCTGAGCGATCTGGTGAACACCATCCGCAAGGTGCGTGCCAACCTGAATCCCGAGCTGGAGATCGAAGGGCTGCTGCGCACCATGTTCGACCCGCGCAACATGTTGGCGCAGCAGGTCTCGGATCAATTGCAGGAACACTTCGGCAGCAAGGTTTACCGCACCGTGATCCCGCGCAATGTGCGGCTGGCGGAGGCGCCCAGCCATGGCGTGCCGGCGCTGTATCACGACAAATTATCCAAGGGAACGCAGGCTTATCTGGCTTTGGCCGGAGAGTTATTGAACAACGCGGCGCAATCTGCTGCAACGGCATAAGGGAAGCGATCATGACAAAGCTGCACAAGGGGTTGGGGCGGGGGCTGGACGCGTTGCTGTCCGGTGGCAAGAGCGAGAAAGATGAGGTGATGCGCGATTTGAATGTGGCGATGCTCAAGCCTGGCAAGTACCAGCCACGCTCGCATATGGACGAGGCCTCGTTGAATGACCTTGCGGCTTCAATCAAGGCGCAGGGGATCATGCAGCCGATCTTGGTGCGGCAGCTTGCCGACGGCGGCTATGAAATCATCGCGGGCGAGAGACGTTGGCGCGCCGCGCAACTGGCTGGGCTGACCCATGTGCCGGTGCTGGTGCGCAGCGTCCCGGACAACGCGGCGCTGGCGATGGCGCTGATCGAGAACATCCAGCGCGAAAACCTGAACCCGCTTGAAGAAGCGGTCGGCCTGCAGCGCCTGATCGACGAATTCAAGATGACGCATCAGGTCGCGGCAGAGGCGGTGGGGCGTTCGCGCAGTGCGGCCAGCAATTTGCTGAGGTTGCTCAAGCTGCCCGCAGCCGTGCAGGCCATGTTGATGGAGAGCAAACTGGATATGGGGCATGCACGCGCCCTGTTGCCGCTGGAGGGCGCACAGCAGATATTGCTGGCCAATAAAATCGTGCTGGAAGGGCTTTCTGTGCGCGAAGCGGAAAAGCTGGTGCAAAAACTGGGCAGCGAGCCGGAAAAAAGCCAGCCGAAAAAACCGCACCGGCTCAGCCGCGACACACAAAGGTTGCAGGAAGAAATGAGCGCGTGTCTCGGAAAGCATGTGGAAATCAAGCCGGGCAACAAAGGCGCGGGGAAGCTGGTCATTGCCTATGCGAATCATGACCAGCTTGACGAGCTGCTGGACAAGCTTAAAAAGGGCAAATAAGTTGCGCAAAGAGGCCGGTGATTTGCAGCGGCAAAGTTTGACACCTTCGGAAAACGCCGCTATCATCGCCGCCCTTTACGCTGCCGAGTTCAGGGAAAAGAAGCTGGCGCGCCAAGTGGTATGGCTGCAAGCGGCGATTGCACTGATTGGGGCGTGCGTTGTTTATGGCTTGTATGGCACGCCGCACGTTGCGATGGCGGTGTTAAGCGGGGGAATGGTATCGGTCGTCAATGGAGCATTGCTCGCATGGAGAATGTCCAGAGCGGCATTGCACCCCGTCCCTGAAGCACATGATTCCAGTGGTGCGCATCATCAGCTGCGGCTCATGTATTTTTACGCCGCCGAAAGATTTTTGGTAGTTGTCGTGCTGCTCGGCCTGTGCTTGGCAGTACTAAGGTTATCGCCGCTCGCCTTGCTGGGCGGTTTTGTGGTGGGGCAAGCAACTCTGTTGGCGGCCCAATTGATTTTAAGCAGGTTCAAGACTGAAATAGTGACTAAAAATGTCTAGCGAAGCGCATACATCAGCAGGATACATCAAGCACCATTTGCAAAACCTGACCTACGGCAAATTGCCGGATGGCGGTTGGGGCATCGCGCATAGCGCGGAAGAAGCCAAGGCGATGGGTTTCTGGGCGCTTAATCTGGACACCTTCATCATGTCCCTGCTGCTGGGCGCCGTCATCATGTTCATGTTCCGCAGGGTTGCAAAGACCATTACTGCCGGGGTGCCAAGCGGCTTGCAGAATTTCTGCGAATGGTCGCTCGAATTCATCGATAGCAGCGTGCGCGGCTCGTTTGCCGGCAAGAACAACATGGTTGGGCCGCTGGCGTTGACCATCTTCTTCTGGGTTTTCTCGATGAACCTGATGGATCTGCTGCCCATCGACTATGTTCCGCTGCTGATGAGCGCCCTGGGTGTTCCGTTTTTCAAAATCGTCCCGTCTACCGACCCGAACGCCACTTTCGGCATGGCGATCGGCGTGTTTATCCTGGTGCTTTACTACAGCGTCAAGATGAAGGGTTTGGGCGGCTTTGTGGGTGAACTGACGCTGCAACCGTTCGGCAAGTGGGGTATGCCGGTCAATCTGCTGCTGGAAGGGGTGAACCTGATCGCCAAGCCGATTTCGCTCGCGCTGCGTCTGTTTGGCAACATGTATGCGGGCGAAATGATTTTTATTCTTATCGCGCTGATGGGCGGAGCTTGGGCGGGCATGACGCTGGGCAGCGCTACCCTGTACGGATCGCAGATACTGCTGTCGCTGGGCTGGGCAATTTTCCACATCCTGATCGTCACTTTGCAGGCGTTCATCTTCATGACGCTGACCGTCGTTTATATGGATATGGCGCACCAGGAACATCACTGAGTCAACACCACCAGATCAACACCGCTAAAATCGATTCACCAACCTTAATTTTTTAACAGGAGCAATAAAAATGGAAATGGCAAATGCATTGCTGTACATCGCCGGAGCGCTGATGATGGGTCTGGGCGCGCTTGGCGCGGCCGTGGGCATCGGTATTCTGGGAGGCCGCTTTCTGGAAGGCGCGGCGCGTCAGCCCGAACTCATACCGATGCTGCGCACCCAGTTCTTCGTGGTAATGGGCCTGGTCGACGCAGTCCCGATGATTGCCGTCGGTATCGCAATGTATGTTTTGTTTGCGGTGGCGAAGTAATTCTCCCTAAGCGACATCGCATAATTCAGGAAAGGTAGCTTGCATGAATATCAATGCAACTCTTCTCGCACAGACGATCATGTTTGCGCTGTTCGTGTGGTTCTGCATGAAGTTTGTCTGGCCGCCCATCGTGGCCGCGCTGGAGCAGCGCAAAAAGCAGATCGCCGATGGTTTGGCGGATGCGGAACGGGCGAAGCACGATCTGGAGCTGGCTGCCAAGCGCTCAGCAGACATTCTGCGTGAGGCCAAGGAAAAGGCAGGCGAAATCGTCATTCATGGCGAAAAACGCGCCAGCGAAATTATTGAAGAAGCCAAGGTGCAGGCCAAGCTGGAAGGCGATCGCCTCATCACGGGCGCCAAGGCTGAAATCGAGCAGGAAGTATTCCGCGCTAGGGAGCAATTGCGCACCCAAGTGTCGGCGATCGCGCTGGCCGGAGCCGGCAAGATCCTCGGTCGCGAAATCGATGCCAAGGCGCACAACGACTTGCTCGACAAATTGGTTGCGGAAATTTAAACGCCATGTCCGAATCCATCACCATTGCACGGCCTTATGCGCAGGCGGCCTTTGAGGAAGCACAAAAACTGTCGGATCTGAAGGGCTGGTCAGAGGCGTTGCTGGCTGTCGCCGACGCGGTCTGTCACCCCGAGGTGCGCGCGGTCGTCACCAGTCCAAGGGTTGCCAAAGCGCAACTCGAAAGCCTGATGGAGGGTTTGTTGGGTAAGCAGGCAAAACCTCAAATGCGAAACTTTGTTCGCGTATTGATCGATAATCAGCGTCTGCTGGTGTTGCCGGAAATTGCCGCGACCTTCGAGACCATGCGGGCAGAGGCGGAAAAAACCGTCAATGTGGTGGTGGACTCGGCATTTGAGTTGTCTGCCGCGCAGCAGGAAAAAATCGTCAGTTCGCTGAAAGCGCGCATGGGACGCGAAATCAAGCTGGTCTGCAAAATTAATAAAGAATTGCTGGGTGGTGTGGTGATCCGTGCCGGAGACAAGGTGATCGATGGTTCTGCGCGCACCCGCCTCGGCGAAATGGCAAACGCGCTGGCATGATATATAAGGGAACCTCTACAAATTCAGAGTTCGCCCAAATGCAAGGCGCGGGAAAAATTTCGCCGCGCCGCATATGATTGATTATGTAAGCAAGAAATTTTTCCCGCAACGCAGCAGTTGGGATGAAATCTGGATTTGTAGAGGTTCCCTAAAGATTTATCAAGATAAGGAAATGTAGATGAAGCTCAACCCTTCTGAAATAAGCAGTTTGATTCGCAGCCGCATCGAAAATTTCGAGGCGTTAACGCAGGCGCGCACCGAAGGCACGGTGGTTAGCGTGACCGATGGTATCGTCCGTGTACACGGGCTTTCCGACGTGATGCAAGGTGAAATGCTGGAATTTCCCGGCAATACGTTTGGCTTGGCGCTGAACCTTGAGCGCGACTCTGTCGGTGCGGTGGTGCTCGGCGAGTACGAGCACATCACAGAAGGCGATACGGTCAAGTGTACCGGGCGCATTCTGGAAGTGCCGGTCGGGCCGGAATTGTGTGGGCGCGTGGTGAACTCGCTCGGGCAGCCGATTGACGGCAAGGGGCCGATTGGCGCCAAGATGACCGACAAGATCGAAAAAGTGGCGCCGGGTGTGATTGCGCGTAAATCGGTTGAGCAGCCCGTGCAAACCGGCCTGAAGTCGATCGACTCCATGGTGCCGATTGGGCGCGGCCAACGCGAATTGATTATCGGCGACCGCCAGACCGGTAAGACTGCGGTGGCGGTGGATGCCATCATCAACCAGAAGGGTCAGAATATGACCTGCGTTTATGTGGCCATCGGTCAGAAAGCTTCGACCATCGCCAACGTGGTGCGCAAACTCGAAGAGCATGGTGCGCTGGGGTATACCATCGTGGTGGCCGCGACCGCTTCGGATTCCGCCGCGATGCAATTTTTGGCGCCTTATGCCGGTTGCACCATGGGAGAGTACTTCCGCGACCGTGGCCAAGATGCGCTGATCGTTTATGACGACCTGACTAAGCAGGCTTGGGCTTACCGCCAGATATCACTGTTGCTGCGCCGTCCGCCTGGCCGTGAAGCCTATCCCGGCGACGTGTTCTATCTGCACTCCCGCTTGCTGGAGCGCGCCGCGCGCGTGAATGCCGACTACGTGGAAAAATTTACCAATGGTGAGGTCAAGGGCAAGACCGGTTCGCTGACCGCGTTGCCGATCATCGAGACGCAGGCGGGCGACGTGTCCGCGTTCGTGCCGACCAACGTGATTTCCATTACCGACGGCCAGATATTCCTGGAAACCGACCTGTTCAACGCCGGTATTCGCCCCGCGATCAACGCGGGCGTTTCGGTGTCCCGCGTGGGCGGTGCGGCGCAAACCAAGGTGATTAAGAAGCTGGGTGGTGGCGTGCGTCTGGCGCTGGCGCAGTACCGTGAATTGGCGGCGTTTGCGCAATTCGCCTCGGATCTGGACGAGGCAACCCGCAAGCAGCTGGAGCGCGGCAGACTGGTAACCGAACTGATGAAACAGCTGCAATATGCCCCCTTGTCGGTTGCCGATATGGCGGTCACGCTGTTCTCGGTCAACAAGGGTTATTTCGATGATGTATCGGTACCCAAGGCGTTGGCGTTTGAGTCGGCGTTGCACACTTACCTGAAATCCAGCAACAAGAGCCTGCTGGACGCGATCGAATCCACCAAGGATTTGAATGCGGACAATGAAAAATTGTTGGCGGCGGCAATCGAGAAATTCAAGGCAACGGCTGTTTATTGATAAAACAACTAACCATTCCATTAAGCAACCCCAAATCGGTTGCCAAGTGGCTGGTTATAAGGCGGGGTGGGTAAATGGCGGGCAGTAAAGAGATACGCGCAAAAATCAAGAGCGTAGAAAATACGCGCAAGATCACGCGCGCCATGGAAATGGTCGCAGCGGCGAAAATGCGCAAGGCGCAAGAGCGCATGCGCGCGGCACGACCCTATGCGGAAAAGATCCGCAATGTTGCGGCGCACCTGTCGCGCGCCAACCCCGAATACAAGCACCCGTTTTTGGTTCATCGCGACGGCGTCAAAAACGTCGGCCTGATTACGGTGACTTCCGACAAGGGGTTGTGTGGCGGGTTGAATACCAATATTTTGCGTCTCGCGGTAGGCCGCATGAAAGCATGGGAAGGCGAGGGCAAAGGCATTCTGGTCTGCCCGATCGGCAGCAAAGGGCTGGGTTTCATGACGCGTATCGGTGCCAAGGTCAAGTCCAATATGACCGGGTTGGGCGATACGCCGCGCATCGAAAAACTGATCGGGACGGTGAAGGTGATGCTGGACGCTTATGTGAACGGCGAGATCGATGCCATCTATTTGAGCTACAACCGGTTCTTCAACACCATGAAGCAAGAGCCGTGCATGGAGCAATTGCTGCCGCTGAGCGGCGAGAAGATGGGAACCTCAGAGGGTAGCTGGGATTATATCTACGAACCGGATGCCAAGCTGGTGATCGATGAGTTGCTGGTGCGTTACATCGAGTCGCTGGTTTACCAGTCCGTCGTCGAAAACATGGCTTCGGAACAAAGTGCGCGGATGGTAGCGATGAAGGCGGCGTCGGATAACGCCAAGAGCGTGATCGGCGATCTCAAGCTGGTTTACAACAAGGCACGCCAGGCGGCCATCACCCGCGAGATTTCGGAAATTGTCAGCGGCGCGGCGGCGGTTGGTTGATGAAACGGTAATCGGACAACAATTCAGGCAGCAAATTACAGAATTAAATTAGACGGGGAATCTTAAAAATGAGTCAAGGAAAGATTGTTCAGTGTATCGGAGCGGTGGTTGACATCGAATTTCCGCGCGATCAAATGCCCAAGGTGTATGAAGCGTTGCAACTGGCGGATGCGGGCACTTCGACCGCCGAAGCGGGTTTGACCTTTGAGGTAGAGCAGCAGCTCGGCGACGGTGTGGTGCGCACCATTGCGATGGGCTCTTCCGACGGTCTGCGCCGCGGTATGCTCGTGAATGCCACCGGCAAGGGAATTTGCGTGCCGGTAGGCAAGGGCACGCTTGGGCGCATCATGGATGTGCTGGGTCGCCCGATCGACGATGCAGGTGAAATCCCGTGCGAAGAACGCCGCGAGATTCACCAAAAAGCGCCGAAGTTCGACGAACTGTCCCCGTCTATCGACCTGCTGGAAACCGGCATCAAGGTGATCGACTTGGTATGCCCGTTTGCAAAGGGCGGCAAGGTGGGCCTGTTCGGTGGCGCGGGTGTGGGCAAGACCGTGAACATGATGGAACTGATCAACAACATCGCCAAGCAGCACAGCGGTTTGTCGGTGTTTGCCGGCGTGGGCGAGCGTACCCGCGAAGGCAACGACTTCTATCACGAAATGAAGGATTCCAACGTGCTGGACAAGGTGTCCATGGTGTTCGGTCAGATGAACGAGCCGCCCGGCAACCGCCTGCGCGTCGCGTTGACCGGTCTGACCATGGCTGAAAAATTCCGTGACGAAGGCCGCGACATCCTGTTCTTCGTGGACAACATCTACCGCTACACGCTGGCCGGTACCGAAGTATCCGCGCTGTTGGGTCGTATGCCTTCCGCCGTGGGTTACCAGCCGACATTGGCCGAGGAAATGGGCCGCCTGCAAGAGCGGATCACCTCCACCAAAGTGGGCTCGATCACTTCGATTCAGGCCGTATACGTGCCTGCAGACGACTTGACCGACCCGTCACCGGCGACCACCTTCCTGCACCTCGACTCCACCGTGGTGTTGTCTCGCGACATCGCGTCGCTGGGTATCTATCCTGCGGTTGACCCGCTGGACTCCACCTCACGCCAGCTTGATCCGCTGGTGGTGGGCGAAGAGCATTACAACGTGGCGCGCGGCGTGCAGCAAACCCTGCAACGCTACAAGGAACTGCGCGACATCATCGCGATTCTGGGGATGGATGAACTGGCGCCCGAAGACAAGCTGGCCGTGGCACGCGCCCGCAAGATTCAACGCTTCCTGTCACAACCGTTCCACGTCGCCGAGGTGTTCACCGGCAGCCCTGGAAAATACGTAACGCTGAAAGATACCATCAAGGGTTTCAAGGGCATCGTTGCCGGCGATTATGACCACCTGCCGGAACAGGCGTTCTACATGGTGGGCGGCATCGAAGAAGCGATTGAGAAAGCCAAGACGCTGTAGCGGTAAAGGAGAACAAGCATGGCAATGACCGTACATGTCGACGTGGTTAGCGCGGAAGAAGCAATCTTCTCCGGGCTGGCGGAAATGATCGTTGTGCCCGGTGAAATGGGCGAGCTGGGCATTTATCCGCGCCATACCGCGTTGATGACGCGCATCAAGCCGGGCTCGGTCAGGATCAAGCGGCCGGATCAGCAGCAGGATGAGCTTATCTACGTTTCAGGCGGCATGCTCGAAGTGCAGCCCGGCGTAGTGACCATCCTAGCCGACACCGCAATACGCGGCGCCGACCTCGACGAAGCGCGTGCGCTGGAAGCGAAACAGGCTGCGGAAGATGCGATGAGAAATCGCGCCTCCGATATCGACTACGCACAGGCGCAAGGCGAATTGGCGGAAGCTATTGCACAGCTGCGCGCGATCCAGCAACTGCGCAAGCAGACGGCGCACTGACTTTAGCTATCAAAATAGCATCATTTTAGGGCGGAAAACTGTTAAGTTTGTATATGTACAAGAGTGCTTTGTCGCTCTCAGCGCTGGCCCAATAGCTTGTCGTATAGCGCAAGCATTTCCTCTGTTATTTTTTGGCTGGGAAATAATTCCAGTGCACGCGCTTGCGCAGCCATGCCCATTTGATGGCGCAATTTCGGATCTACTATCAGGCTTAACAAAGCTTGTGTAAGCGCGGCGACATCACCGGCTGGAAACAACAGTCCTGTTTTGCCGTCCTCTACCGCGTCAGTAATCCCATAGATTCGTGAACATACCGCAGGTACGCCCGTTGCGGCTGCTTCAATAATGACTAATCCGAACCCCTCGCGATAACTGGGTAAGCATAAGATGTCTGCTGCTGCCATATAGCGTTCTGGATGTTGAGTATATCCGGCATTTTTTACCCGGATATTATAGGCAGCACAAATTTTCCGGACTTCATCAAGAAGTCGCTCTTCCTCCGGCCCGACTAGCAGCAGTATTGCATTGGGTATTTTTGCCGCTATGCATGCAAAAGACTCTGCCAAGTCAAGAACGCCTTTATCTCGATTGATGCGTCCAAGAAAAAGTATGATAACGGAATCATCGCTTACGCCAACTTCCCGGCGCACGGTTTCACGAACGACAATGTCAGGGTGAAAGCGGTTTACATCGACGCCGCAAATTGAACCGTTAGCCAACACAACGGATTTATCGGCACAGATAATTCCTTCATCTATCAAAAACTGCCGCTCAGAATGGCTTACGACAGTTAATTGCGTTGCACTTGCGGCGACAACTTTGTCCATAAATATTAGAATCCGCCGCCACCATCCATGGCGGTTTACCCAAACTTCTCCTTGAAAAGTATGAATTCTGACTGGTACGCCCGCAATCCATGCAGCAATCATCCCTAGTAAGCCGCCCTTGGGTGAAATTGAATGTACTAGATGAAAACGATGAGTGCGAAATATGCAAATCAATTGCCACAAAGCTTTTAAGTCATACCAAGGTGAAAATTTCCTCTTGATTTCTAGCGGAATTACCGTGGCTGGCAACCCCATAGAGTTTAAGAGCTCTTGGTCGTCAACATTAACGATCAACGTGACGTTGTGCTTTTGCGATAATGCGGCGATGTGAGGCATCAAGAAAAATTTGACAATCAATAAACTGGTTACAACCAGACAGATTTTCTCGGGTTGGATAGCGGTTGGAGCAAACTCCCTTTCAGGGTTTCTTGCAAAAGGCAGCGGTGTCTGGTTCATTGCTATGGGCGTGCAAGAGCTTGAGTTACTTCGATTTTAGTTTTACAAGAGGCGCGTTTCATACTGCCAGTCTTCGCATTTATTGGCAGTTATCCAAAAACAGAATCGGCGATTTTCAGCACAGTATCGAATGCCGCTGTTTTTGATTGCAGAGCACAAGGGTGCATTCAGAGCTCATGGTAAAGCATCTATTCAATATTTTGCGCCGAAAAATCGGCGCGTAGGTCCATTACCCCAAAGGGATGATGGTGCAGAGACAAGTCCGCGCAAGATCAATGTTACCCCAGCTAGGACAGAGTTGTTTCTCAGTGTGGCAATCCCTAATTTGATCTTGGCAACTGCAATAGCCCTGCGGTTAAGCCGGAGAGCTTTCTTGCTTAATGGTAGGACATCTGCCGCTCGCTGAAATAACATCAAATTCTCATTGGCCAGCACAACTTGATATTTTTTTGAGCGAGTCATACTGGTCGTCAATATCCTTAACTGGCAAAGATAGTCATCAATCATTGCAATTTTGGCATGCTGTGCCAGTGACAGTATCAGGCCAAAGTCTTGTGCCCATATAATGCCTGCTGGATACCCACCAACTTCCTGTGCCAATTGCCGCCGATACATGGCAGAGGAATGCACAATTGGATCGGTCCATCCCAGGCAATCTTGCAGCTCTTCCTGGTTAGCAGGTGGCTCATATACACCGAAAACCTTGCCGTGTTCATTGATGTATTGTGCCCATGAACCTACGAGAACCACATCAGAGTGTTGATCCAGAAATTCTGATTGTCGCGCGAAGCGGTTCGGAGAGGAGATGTCGTCTGCGTCCAGAACGGCTATATAATCGCCGCGCGCCTGATCAAAAGCCAAACGTAGCGCGGGAGTTCGGCCAATATTTTTTTCAAGTGGAAATATTCGCACCCTGGGGTCTGAATAACTTTTAAGAATGAGCATCGATTCATCCGTTGAACCGTTTTCCACGGCAATCAACTCCCAGTCTGGAAATGTCTGGGCTATGAGGCTATCAACGGCGGCGCGCAGATAGGGGCCTGCGTTATAGATGGTCATCAACACCGATACGCGCGGAGCTGTAGTCTGGTTAGCTTGCGGTGTCATGCCGCGCTATGCCCCCATGCCTGCGCGCAAACCAGCAGGGTTCGGTCGATTTCTTCATCAAAGTTGCCTTGTAGCATAAAACCTGTGTTTTGAAGTTTGTTGGAGTGATAGTCCAAGGAATCGGCTGGCTCGTCTGGCTGTGGCTCAGGCCGCTCTATGCTGGGCAGGTATCCCAGAGTCAGCCTGCATCGTTGGGAGATTTTTTGTACCATGTCCCATATTGAAAGCGAATTACTTCCGCCGAGGTTAAACAGCCCGTTTCCACAATCCCGCTGATTTAAATCGAGCAGATGTCTCACCGCTCGTGCGACATCCGTTAGCGTAATGAAATTACGCTGTTGCAGGCCACTGGAGCGTAAGACCAGTTTGCGTGTCTGCACAGCCTGACGGCAAAGATCGTTCACGAGCAGCGTCCAGCGATCAACGTCCGGGTGTGTCGGTGCGCCGAATCCGTTGGATAGCCGCACCACAATACCAATGATTTTTTTTTGATCATGCGCGGCCAAAACAAAGTCTTCCGCCGCATGATGGGTGATCGCGTAGGGGTGTGTTGGCCTGGGCAGCGCCTGCTCGGTGATGTTGCCCACCAGCGGTGCGCCATAAACATGGGCAGTGGAAAAATAAATAAATTGCTTTACACCAGCATCAATTGCCGCCCGCAAGACGTTGAGTGTTCCCAATGTATTGATGAGCACAGCTTTGCATGGGTCGGCAATACACTCGTTTTCGTTCATTGCTGCCAGATGTACTACCGCTTGCACATCTGCCATGGCTGCTGGTAAATATCCGGTTTCGAGCACATCCATCGGCGCCGTTTCGGCCTGAGGCAGCCAACCCGGCGCAACTTGTGCCCTGCGGCTGCCGAGCCGTACTATCCATTCAGGATTGTTCGCCAACTCGACCGCAATCCGCCCACCCAGGTAACCATAGCCGCCGGTAATCAGGATGCGTTTGCTCATCGATGCTTAAGCGCCCAATCGTAGGGTATCGAAGGGTCGAAGGGATCGCGGCGATCAATTTCGTCGGGTGAGTGTGGAATGGTGGCGCAGTTGGCAATAATAGCCATTTCGCTCCCGATACCCTTGAACCCGTTCCATACCATGGGCGGCACGGTTACCAAGCAATAATTGTCGGGCCCCATAAAAATTTCCTGAATTTCGCCTCGTGTCGGGCTTGATGGTCGTTCGTCATACAGCACAAATTTGATATTTCCATGTGGCACTGCATAATTCAGCGTCATTTCCTTGTGGATATGCCAACCCTTGATGGCGCCAGGATGAACGCAGGAAAAATAAATTTCGCCGAATTGCTGAAAGGCTGGATCGCCAATTTTGAGCATGTGCATCACCTTGCCTCGCTCATCAAGTATTTGGCGCAACGGTGTAATTACAACGCCTGTTATCATTTTAACTCCGGAAAGTAGCAGCGTAATTGTTGAAGGGTAACCATGGAGGCTTCAGCACCATCCATGACTGTTTTGTACCAATCTGCAGTCATTGTCAGAGTTTGCTCCACATTCCAGCGTGGTCGCCAACCGAGCAACTGGTTGGCCTTGTCACAATTCAGTTGCAGTAAATTTGCCTCATGCTGTTTTGCAACACCTGCCTCGATTACGACGCTACCGCGCCCGAAACGACTGACGATGCGTTCCGCCACTTCCTGCACGGTGCGAACCTCGCTGGAAGATGGACCAAAATTCCAAGCTCCCGCATAGTTCATGGGTCGCTCGCGCAAGCGTGCGGCGAGCAAGAGGTACCCCGCAAGCGGTTCCAGTACGTGCTGCCATGGTCTGGTAGCTTGTGGATTGCGCAATACTACTGGTTTATCCGCGCTAATAGCGCGGATGCAATCCGGAACAATTCGATCCACCGCCCAATCACCGCCCCCGATCACATTCCCGGCGCGCGCCGTTGCAGCCCCTAACTCTGGCCGATGTGCAAAAAACGAACGCGCGTAAGCAGAGAAAGCAATCTCGGCTGCCGCTTTCGAGGCGCTGTATGGATCGTGGCCGCCCAAGCGGTCATTTTCGCGGTAACCCCACACCCATTCCCGATTTTCGTAGCATTTGTCTGAGGTGATATAAACCAGAGAACGAACCGATTGACATTGCCGCGCAGCGTCCAGTAAATTCACCGAGCCCATTACATTGGTCTCAAAGGTTGTTTTCGGGTCAGCATAAGAGGGTCTGACCAAGGCCTGCGCGGCTAAATGGAATACAAACTCAGGCTGAAAACCCATCATGGTTTTTGCAAGCTTCGCACCATCACGCACATCGGCTTCGATGTGATGTATCGATTTGGCCAAGCCTAAGGCTGCAAAATGGCTTGCTGGTTGTTCTGCGGGAAGGGCATAACCCAGCACTTCAGCGCCGATCTCTTTGAGCAAGAAAGCCAGCCACGACCCCTTAAAGCCTGTATGCCCGGTGATCATTACCCGGCGGCCGGCAAAAGCAGACAAAAACTCGTTGCTTACCATTTTACCCAAGGTGCCTTTCCTTGTTCGTAGAGTGTATTGAGCAACTGGTATTCGCGGCTGGTATCCATGGGCTGCCAGAAACCATCGTGCTCAAACACCATTAACTCACCGTCGGACACCAGTTTGCGCATCGGTGCCTGCTCGAAAACCAAGCCTTCAGAATTATCGAGATAATCGAATATCTTGGCGGATGCGACAAAGTATCCACCGGAAATTAGCCCGCCTGTGGCCTGCGGCTTCTCATTAAATTCCACTACCTGCCCTTCATTGCTAATCAACTCACCAAATCGACCCGGAGGGCGCACCCCGGTTACCGTCAATGCTTTGCCATGAGCTTTGTGGAATGCCAGCAACGCCTCAACATCAACGTCTCCCACACCATCACCGTAGGTTAGCATGAAATCTTCATCGCCGACATATTTTCGAATTCGTGCAATACGCGCTCCAGTCATCGACTCCAAGCCAGTATCAACCAATGTTACGCGCCAATCCGACTCATCATGCGCAGTATGAAATTCAATTTCATCACGCTTGCCCAGCGTTATGGTGAAATCCTTGGTATGAGCCTCGTAATTCAAAAAGAAGTCCTTGATGACCTGGCTCTTGTAGCCGAGACACAACACGAAATCCTGATGGCCAAAATTTGCATAGTATTTCATGATATGCCACAGAATCGGGTAGCGCCCGATCGGGATCATCGGTTTGGGAATATTATCGGCGACATCGCGTATTCGTGTTCCGTAGCCGCCGCACAAAATTACTATTTTCAAGTTACCTCCCTCATCATTTCCTGATAAAGATGCAAATATCTCGTGACCGCCTTATCGGCCGTAAAATACGTTTGAAATCTTTGTAATGCATTCGCACCAAGCGCATTCCGCAATTCCTGGTTAAGCGCCAATTTCTTCAATACACTTGCCAACGTCGCCTCATCTCGGGGAGGTACTAAAAATCCGGTGACTCCATCCACTATCTGTTCTGGCGTTCCGGCAATATGACTGGCAATGACCGGTTTGCCCAACGCCATACCCTCAAGGACGACATTTGGAAAATCCTCATTATCAATGGAAGGAAGAACCAGCACATCAAGCATATGAATGAAATCGAATACGTTGGCCTCAATTCCAACAAAGCGCACACGGTTTCCAAGATCATGCCTTAGTACGAATTCTTCCAGCTCCTTTCGCAATGGGCCATCTCCCTCCAAAAGTAAAATCATGTTCGACAGCGCTGCATGATCGCTTTTATGCAAGTGCATGAGCGCATTTAGCAGAACGTGGTGCCCCTTTCTTTTATCCATAAGAGCAACCACACCGAATATTACCCCGCCAAAATCATTCAAGCCAAGACGGCTGCGCGTTTCAGATGGGCTTTCAGTCAGCTTTCGGGGTTCAATGCCATTATGCAAAGTGACAACTTTTCCCGGTGATAACTTAAGCACCTGCCTTAAACGAGCACCAGCAGCTTTTGAGCCGGTAACAAAGAAGCTTACACAACGAGATACCAAGAGGTCGATGGGCCAATCTAGCCATCTTTTGCAGCTCGCATAAGGGATCGCCAAGTTATTCACAACCATCAAGACATTTTGTATGCCGCAGATCTTTGCCGCAACTGCAGCAGCTCGGCATGAGAGAGCACCCGGGTAGCCACCATTATTGATGTGCAGAATTTGCGGCTGTATTCGATTGAATAATCTGGTCAGCACGAATACATCGTGCAGAAATATCGGAAACCACAGCAGCGCTCTCAATATTGCGACCAAGATATTTTTCAAACCACCGCGTAAATTGAGTACATGATGGTTAATCGAAGATGGATCTGATATTTCTAACGGATATACCGGAAAATTAACATTAACGCGCTTGTGAAGCCCTGATGTATAGGTTGCGCTTGCACGATAGCTCAAGCTGATTTCACACAATTGACGCAGCTCCGACGATGCACAGAAATTTGACAGCATATTCTCGCAGCCTGCAAAAAATGGGCAATCAGAGTGAAAGTGTACCTTCAGCGCCATCATCTATGCGGTATAAATGGATCGATAATGCTCGACGGTTCTTGCCAGGCCATCGTGAAGAGTCACATTGGGCTCCCAACCAAGCAGCTGCTTTGCCTTTGACCTGTCCGCCCAATAGTTTATTGCTTCACCTTGCCGGTATTCAATTTTCCCTATATCAAGCAAAGATTCGGCGTTGTTGCCTATTAAGTCTGCTGCCAGCTTTGCAATATCGACGATTCTGGAGGGCTCGCCGCTGCTAACGTTAATTACTTGGCCTGTTGCTTCAGGGCATACCGCTGCGCGTAACAGGGCTGCGATCACATCGTCGATATAAACATAATCTCGAGTCTGTTCGCCACGAGACATCGCAAATCGACGTCCTCTCAAAAGCGACCAAATCAACGCGGGCAGGAACATTTCGTTGCCTTGGCCAGGCCCGTATGCCAGAGAAGGCCTCAATACAACGATTGGAAGCCCATGAATTCGATGAAAGGTCTGAAGTAATTGAGCCGCCGCAACCTTGGAGAAAGAATAAGCGCTTACAGGCATTTCCCGCATCGTTTCAAAATAAGGCGCTTCTGCTCCACCATATTCTTCGCATGTCCCCAAAGTGATAAACCGCGATTTGTATGAAGACAGCTGGCACGCTTCCAATAAGTTGAGTGTGCCAATCAAATTATGATCAATACATTGGCGAAAATCTAATACTCCTACGCTCCGTGCTTTGTTGGCTGCCAGATGGAATATATGTGACGGGCGGATTTCATGAATTATTTTATTTACGCGCGCGCCGTCTAAAATATCACAAGCGAAGCCATGTATATCTGTAAAATCCGATACATCCGCACGCGACAACCCATAGACATGTGCGCCAGCCGCATTCAAGGCTCGCGCAAGATGGCGCCCAATGAACCCTGTTACGCCGCTGACCAACACCGCAGCGTCTTTGAATTGGCTTGTCGGCATAATCAATTACATCTTCCGGCGTGCCATAATCACGCAATCAAGAAAAAGCTTTTTTTGATCGGGTAATAGCCGCTGAAGCAGCATTCCAACAAGTTGAATCGGGCAACAAACAAAGAAGGCCAATATCTTTTTGCACCCCCGGATAGGTAATGATAGATTATTGACAACATAGACGCTGAGCATTTGCGCCACTGTTTCCAGCGACCCCGTTGTTTTTTGAATAGATATTACTTCAAAATTCGCCCGCATTAACAATTCGCGAAACCCGAAACTTGTGAATCGTAAAAAATCATAAGGCTCTTCATGCTCTTCCCACAAGAATGGCGCAGACAGGATGAGCACACCGCCTTGGTTTAGGACTCTGTGAATTTCTGAAAGGAGCATATCTGGGTTGCGCACATGTTCAAGAACCTGAGTGCATAGCACACCATCAACACTTTTATCATCGAATGGCAGTACTTGGCCATCGTAAAAAAAATCAGGCACCTTCATGCCAGCAGGCCGACCACTAACAGCAACATCGACACCGATATAGGTGCCACATGGAAATAATGACTCATAGGGCCGTGAACCACAGCCAACGTCCAGCCACTTGTCACCAGGCTCAATCTTGAGTGTACTTATTGCTTCACTTATATATTTGTAAAGACGTGTTTCAGTAATCCATGCTGGGTTGAGCAATACTGCTATTAACGCGGGGCGTGCCATATTTACATTGGCCTAATCGTGCACAACTTTCAGATTAATCACTTAATTGCCTTCAGATAGTAGGTAATATCGTCCAAAGGGTAAAGATGACTTAGAAAATACTCGTACCGTTGCGGCCATTTATTGGCGATTTTCCTCATGATTCTCTTGGAGATTCGGCCAGGGATGGTTTCATTAAATACAACTTTTTCGACACGGAATCTTGACAACGTGTAATCGTATCGCTGGCAGATCGGGTGCACAGGATCGAAATAGGCGAATGAATTTACTGTAAAAAAGTGTTTATGCGTAGGGTCGATGAAAGCCCAGGGAGAGCGAAAATAAGGAACAATAACTTTTACCAATGCGTTTGGCGCGCTAATGCGATGAACCTCCTCCATTACGCGTATAACGTTATCCAGATGCTCCAATGTATTGTCGAGATAAATCTCTTCAAAGGAGGAATCTTCCAGCGGATAAGGGAAGGTGTTCAAGTCATGAATGACATCGGCTGCCGTACGGCTGTTAAAGTCAATTCCAATAGCGCCATCCCGTTTTTTATTTCCACATCCAAGATCGAGGATAGTTAATTTGACATGGTTGGCCATCAATTTCACCCATTAAAGCTCATATTGTATTGTCGCATGGGTAGTGTAAATCATTCAGGCCATGCTTGCCTGCGCAGCACTTGCACAAATAATTTGTGATCCGCATCCATTAGCTGCTGGTGCCCAAGCATCGTTTGTCAAATTATGCAGTTGCAACGTTGAGAAGCCCATTAATTTCACGCCAAAATATTTCCGGCGTTGTTGTATGTTCAGATTCGCGTGTGGTTATACAGTTGTATTTGTAAGCCTCATAACAGCCCGGATTGACACTTTTGACAATGATTTGATCGCTTTGTGCCGTTTGGTCGATGTTGTAGATAGCCATATCAAGGCGCTTGGCAAGCTCATGCATATCGCCCACAAGTGTATTTTTATATAAAGACGCCATCTCATCTGTGTAAATAAAGATGATGGGTTTGGTGTACAGAACAGCATAGAAAATCGAAGCACTATGATGGGCGATTACAAAATCAGCCTCTCCTACTAGCTCATGAGTTTGCCCATAATGGATTTCGCGGCCATCGAACGGGTTAGTGCTGTAGTGCGCTTTAGGGTGCGCGGCGATATAAATTTTGATCCCGTGGTTCATTTCCAGCAGATCAAAGAACTGGTTAACTGACGCATAATAGCCAGCCGGGTCAAGCGGCTGCAAGCCGTATATTTCCAAGTCGGAGTGTTGAGGGAGAAACTCATCCAGGAATACGGCGTAGCGCTTCTCACAAAGACGCTTGGTGTTTAATTTTGTTTTTTTGTATTGATCATAATCAGGCACATTTATGGGAACCACCTTGCGGGCGTACAGATTTTTTGACAGCAGCTCTTGCCCTGCGGCAAATGCAATATCGAATGGCTTAACAAGCTTGAATTTTCTATAGGCGATCGCTTTTATATTGAAAAATATTTTTTTGGCCACCCACAGCGGGTTGGAAAAGAAGGCGGATATTTTCCGCCAGTTCTGTTTGCGCCCGACAGATACATGTGACCATTCTATTTTGAGCATGGTGAAATCGTATTTGCTCATTAACCTGAAAATTTTAGTGGAGCCGCCAAAGTAAGTGACCGCCATTATATAAATTGCGTCTCTATTCTCTGGGAGGCGCAGCATTGTTTCGAATTCGCTGTACGTTCTGACAGTATGCGCATAATCCGCCGATTTTGCGGTAGGCTCATCAAATTCACCACGCACCAAAGAAGCGACATCCCAGTACTCGACGGTTGCGCCTTTCGCAATCAAATAGTCGATATAAAGATAGTCCCGCGATAACTTGTCGGACAGGCGCGCATGTGAAATATAGATAACCTTCCTCTTCATAATTGCCTTGGTGCTGTATTCAGTAGTGGGTTTGTTTGGGCGGGATTTCTTTTTGTATAAGCCGTATTTTGCAACTTGGATAAATTGCCATATTAAAATTCAAACGGCATTTTTCGGCACACTGCGCCTATATTTAGGATGAATGAATCAAAGTGACGGGTTGATTCGAGAGAGCTGTAGTCTTGAAGAGCGCCTGTCGGAGCAGTAATCCGATAGCTCTCTCCTTTAGGCGAGGGGATGTTCGTAAGCTATATCGATGCATTGGCCATATTGCGAAAACTGGTGCTGCACTCTAGCAAGGATTCATAAGTCCCTTGCGCTACAACCCGGCCCTGTTCGAGTTCGACAATAAAATCACAGTGTTTTACTGTAGTCAATCGATGCGCTACCATAACAATTGTCAGTTCGCGGCCGAGCTCTCCGATAGCGTCCATGACTTCTTGCTCGGTGGTGTTGTCCAGAGCGCTGGTGGCTTCGTCAAATACCAATACTGTCGCCTGTTTGTATAGTGCCCTCGCAATGCCAATGCGCTGGCGTTGCCCTCCGGAAAGGCGGATGCCGCGCTCTCCCACTACAGCGGTGTATCCGTCCGGGCTGCTTTCAATATAGTCAGCGATCCTTGCCTGCTTGGCTGCTTGGCGCACTCGTTCCATATCAATTTTTTCGTAGTGGACACCCAAGGCAATGTTTTCAGCGAGCGAAATATCGGCCAGATAAATACTTTGCGGCACATGGGCAATAGCTCGCCGCCATGCCAGCAATCGCGTGCCATTTACCGGCAGCTCGTCAACCAAAACACTGCCATCAGTTGGCTCCATCAGTCCCATCAACAAATCGAGCAAAGTGCTTTTGCCACTGCCCGTGCTTCCCACAAAGCCAACCCTGCTACCCTTGGGAAGGGTCAAATCGACACCCCTCAGCACCCATGCGCTGTCGCTGGTGTAACGAAAATGAACATCGTTGAACCGGATGGATTTTTGAAAATCAAGCGGCGGGGGCGCAGGTTGCAGCGCCTCCACAGGCAGAGGCTGGTCGAGAAATTTCAGTACATCAGACAAAGAGTCTCTGTTGCTGAGAATGCCCACAGAGGCGGCATAGGCTTGTTGCAAAACGGGCAACAAACGCTGAGCGCCCAGCGCCAACGTCCCAAGCACCAATAGCGCGGAAATTGCTGCTTCCGCCTGACGGCTAAGGAGGTAACCCAAGGCGGCAATCAATACCATGCCAATGGCTTCCATGAGGTAACGCGGGCTACCACCGATAAAAATATTGTCACTCACCGCCAATCTTAAAGGGTAATCGGCTCGCCTATAGATGTCACAGTAAAATGGTTGTGTTCCATCCAGCAATACATCGCGAATGCCGCCCAAGCCTTCCTGTTGTGCTTTAGTTAACAGCGTGTAATCGCGCGCAATTAATTTGGCGTTAGAGGTCAATCTTTTGCGCAACAGCCGAGTGATCAGCACATAACTGCCACCAAAGCCGATAGCGGCTACCGTAGCCACTTCTGCATTAATAACTAGCAGTGCAGATATGATAAACAGCAAAAGTACCATTGAGCTTGCAAAAATCAATGACTGCTGCAAAACATAAATGGCAACCTCAACTTTGTAGTTTAGGCTGCTAATAACTTCGCTGCTGTTGCGCGCCACATGTACCTTATATGGCTGGTAGAGCGTCCGCCGATAAATATCAATACTTAAGTCTGCACCCGTAATGTGTGCCAGCCGTGTGCTGCTCCATAGCAACAGTATACGGATGACACATGCGCTCAGTGCTGCCACAGCAAAGACAACAGAGAAGTACAACACCAAGTCAGCGGTCGAGGTGATGCCGAAAGTATCCATCATCGCCGGTACCGCAGGATATTTAAGAACACGCTCCGGGGAAATGAGCACGCCCAAAAACGGCATTACCGCGCCAAGGCTGACAATCTCCGCAAAGGCGCTAAGTAACATTAAAACTAGCAGCAAGCCGAACTGTCGCCGGCGGTGCAGACTGATATGCCCCCAAAGGCGGGTTAGCAAACCAAGTAAGGCGGGGGATGGAATGTTGTTTTTTTGATCGGTGTGGGTGGTCATCTAATACAGGGAATGTTTGCCGAAAGCTGCACCAAGATCACTCTGGTTCCGGCTCTTGCCATACACCCATGGTTATCGAAGAGTCATGGCGAAGGTGTTTGTTCATGGAATCATCACGCACCCCCCTGAAGGCGGCTTCGCCCTCAAAATATAATCGCCTGAACTGGTCAATTAATGCGTCTGCCATAGCGAAATCCTTTGATGTATGTTCAAAGTGATCATTGATGAGCATCTTGTTAACTTCATACAAATTCTTGTAAATATCTTCCAGAGTTTCATTGGTGTAATTAACCATATAAAGATCTGAGTTCTGGAATTTATTATAAAAGTCACCGGGGCCGCTCAAAAGCCCCAATTCAACCGCTTTGTGAAATAACGGAGAGCCCGGGTACGGCGTTATTGGTCTTATTGTTCTGATCTGATCGTATTGATTAAATCTTTTGATGAAATCGGCATTTTCCCACATTGTTTCTATTGAATCGCCGGGCATGCCCCAAATCATGTTAATACCGATTCCGATACCAGTGGATTTAGCGAGTTCCGCAGCCGCGATATTTTGCTCGACCGTCGCGCGCTTGTTCATTTGATCCAGAACGTTTTGAGATGATGTTTCAAATCCAATATTCAGAAATACACATCCCGCTTTCTTGAGCAGATTTGCAATATCCTTGTCAAACATCGTGACGCGGCAGTCCATTCTGAACTTGATCGGAGGCAGTTCCTCAAGGATCAAATTCAGGAGTCGCGATACCTGATATTTGGATACAATCGAAAGCTCATCTACAAAATAGAAATAGGTCACACCATATTTTTCTATGAGAAACTTCATCTCGGATACTACCGACTCGGCTTTCCGCACCCTGATGCCGGAATCAAGGCGGAAGCAAAATGAGCATTTGTCAGTGCAGCCCCTCGTCGAAACTATTGGAAAGACTTTGTCGTTTAAAGACATTTGTGAAAACTTTAAACAGTCTGTGTAAATATCCATCGGAAACAAATCCCATGCAGGGAAGGGAAGCTCGGTGAGATATTTAATAGTTTTCCTGCGGCTGGTAATGATGCACTCATCGCCATCGGAAAAAGCAATACTGGCAACGTCCGTTAGCTTCCTGTTTCTATTTAGCACCGTATCAACGAGTTCGAGTAATGTCTCCTCGCCCTCGCCAATAACAACAAAATCTGCGCCTGTTTCTTTTATCATATAGTCCGGTGACGCGCTGGGCCCAAATCCACCGATGATAAATTTCGAGTGTTCGGCTCTCATTTTGTTTATAACCTGGCAGGTCGCCTGGATACCCCTCTTGAATCGCGGTCCCATGAATCCGAGACAGATTAAGTCGTCGTCACGGCCAGCCATGAACTGTGCCAAGTCATCATCACTATAATCAAACGCGTCCATGCAATAAACTTGGCAATCCATCCCAGCGTTTCTTAAAACCGCTGCCAAGTAAGCAGGCCCGAGTGGGAATACGTTGTCTCGTTGGTGGTTGTTGGGAATAATAAACAGAGCAGAACCGCTAAGTTTGATGGTGCTGATGTTCAGCGGTTCTTTTGCTTCTACTTTGACCTGAATAGTTTTCATGTGAGTTTTAAATTAGTTGGGCGGTTTCAAGCACCAAGTGCAAAAAGTGCAGCGTGATGTAGCTTAAAGTCAAAAGCGTCTGGCATGAACAACTCGACCGGGCATTTGAAACCGAGTGACTTGCGTGGACGGGTG
>Ga0209343_10002370_pt1 | contig 24405 bp, 23 predicted proteins | sample RifCSPlowO2_02_FD_184026 | JGI IMG/M metagenome (GOLD analysis project Ga0209343, IMG submission 184026) | Groundwater microbial communities from Rifle, Colorado - Rifle CSP2_plank lowO2_0.2 (SPAdes) (version 2) | ecosystem: Environmental > Aquatic > Deep subsurface > Groundwater | place... | reverse complement strand
CCCACGCGGCGCTCGGCCTTACCCTGCATGAGGCCGAGAACGCCTTTGCGCGGGCGATGGTGAGGGATGCGCGCCTGTCCCTGGAGGACATCGAACTCATCTACGAGGAGAAAGGCCAGATCGTCAAGAAGGCGGGCATCCTCGAGTTCGTCAAGAGCGACGTCAAGATCGAGGATGTCGCCGGGCTGGAGAACCTCAAGCGCTGGTTGAAGAAGCGCGACAAGAGCTGGCTCGATTCGGCGAAGAAGTACGAACTGCCCGCGCCCAAGGGCGTGCTGCTGACGGGCGTGCCAGGCTGCGGCAAAAGTCTGCTCGCCAAGGCCATCGGCTCGGCATGGCAGTTGCCGCTGGTGCGCCTGGATGTGGGGCGCGTGTTCGGCATGTACATCGGCATGAGCGAGGAGAATCTGCGCAACGCTTTGCGCACCGCCGAGGCGGTGGCGCCCTCGATTCTCTGGGTCGACGAGATCGAAAAAGGTTTCGCCAAGTCAGGCGAGGGCGACGGCGGAACCTCGAGCCGGATCTTCGCCACCTTTCTCACCTGGATGCAGGAAAAGGCGAAACCGGTGTTCGTGATCGCCACGGCCAACAACATCGAAGGACTGCCCCCGGAACTGCTGCGCAAGGGCCGGTTCGACGAGATTTTCTTTGTGGATCTGCCTACCAAGCTCGAGCGCGTGGAGATCTTTCGCTTGCATGTGGGCAAGCGCCTGAAGCATCCGGATGTGGTCGGCGCCTTGAAAGTGACCGACGAGGCGCTGGGAAAACTGTCCGACATGACCGAGGGATTCATCGGTGCCGAGGTCGAGCAGGTGGTGATTTCGGCCCTGTTCGAGGCCTTTGCCGAAACGCGCGCCATTCAATGGACCGATTTCACCCGCGCCATTCGCAGCACGGTGCCCCTGTCGGTGACACAGAAGGAGCGCATCGACAAGATCCGCGAATGGGCCAATCAGCGCGCGGTGATGGCAAGCGAGCCCGAGGAGGGCGCCGCGCGCGGCGGCCGCGGCGGGCGAGCATTGACGTTCTGAAGCGGCCAACGCACAGGCGCGGCAGACGGGAGGCCAATGGCAGGCAATGGGAAAGTGACGGGCTATACCCATAAAGGGACCAAATGGGAATACCAGCAGTCCTGGTACCTGCTTGCGTTATTCACAATCTGGTTCTACTGGTTTCCGCTGGTGTATACGGGGCTTCGCACGCTGCAGTTCCGCTGGATCGTATACGGGCTGCTATATGGCCTGCCGGCGCTCATACAGATGTTTTTCAATATGGCCGATTTGGGCGTCGCGGGCTTTTTCAGAAACTGGGAGATTGCCGCGCTGGTCATCGCGGCGATCCATTCCTTGCGCGCGCGCGGCGAGTACCTGGTGCGGTTGGCAAACAACGCGGAACGGCACGATTTGCTTATGGAGGGCGCGCGCTTGCTCAAGCAGGAGGTCGAGCAGGCAACCGGCATCCGGATCGAAGAGCTGCAGGAAGAGGTGCCTGTCCGTGCCGATGCGCCGGAAACTGCCACGCAACCGGCTGCGCCGAAACCCGCGCGCCGGCTGTTCGATGTCAACCTCATCGGAGAACGGGAACTCGCGATGCTGCCGGGCATGGGGCCGGCGCGCGCGAGAGAGACGATGGCGATGCGGCAATCGCTGGGCGGTTTTCATTCGTTCGATCACTTTGCGGAAAAAATGGGCTTGGCGGCGGAGGCGCGCGAGCGGCTGCGCCCGATATTCATTCAACCCGCGCCGGCGGCGGAGTCGAATGCCGAGTACACCGTGGCGCTCGATGGCAGGCGCATTCTGGAGATCAATCTGGCCAGCGCACAGGCGATTGCCACGCTGCCCGGCCTGGACCATGACATCGCGCGCCGCGCGGTGGCGCTGCGTGACGGCGATGGCCCGTACAAGTCGGTGGAGGACTTCCGTTACCGCCTCGGCCTCTCGCTGGACGTGGTCGTCCAGATCTCACCTATCGTCTCCACACTGAAGACGCCCGTGACACTTGCCGCCGGCGTGAAGGCCAACGCAAGGGTTGTCGATGCGAGCGCCTCCGGCAGATCGGATCCGGCGGCGGCAGTGAAGCCCAGCGGTAGGATCGTCGATCTGTGATGGAGAGCGCGACATCGCTTGCCTGCAACCCGATCGCCGCATGGATATCGAAGTGGTCGGTACCAACAGGATGCAAAGTGTGAATTACTTGGCAGATTTTGCCGCTTTGCTGGAAATGTCCCGCTTCGGCGGGCATTATTTTGAGGCGCACGCTGGCAACCCGCCACTCAAGCCCGGCTGCCGCAACCACCTAGCCATCGTGATTAGTATACGATAGGTGCGCCAGCGCACAGATCAACGGACGGGACACGAGGCTGCAGTCATTCTCAAGTCCTCACGGCGATTTGATGTGGTGGCGATCCTAAACCGATTCATCAAAGGAGATCGATATGAAAACAGCTTTAACAAACATGATTTGCCGCTTTCTGGCTATCGCGATAATGATGATGCCCTTCCAATCCGGACAGGCAGCCATGATCGGAACGGATCAGGTGAATTCCGCAGCAACCGTTCAGGTTGAACGCAACGTCGTATTGAACTACCTGAGCCGTGCACAGACCGTGAACGAGTTGCAGAATCTGGGTCTGGATGCGCAGACTGCCAAGGACCGTGTTAACGCGATGACCAATGACGAAGTCAGCTCGCTCGCCGGGAAGATCAGCAGCGCTCCCGCCGGCGGCGATGGGCTGGTTGTGCTCATCCTGGTGGTGTTCTTTATCTGGTATTTCGCGTTTCGCCGCTAGGAGGCATGCAGCGAACGAGCGCGGAACCGGGCGCTCTACTCGAGTGGCAGTGATGCCGAATTGGTTTGTCAGGTTCAGAAGCGCCCGCCTTGTTGCGGGCGTTTTTCTGCTTGCGCTCGGCGGTTGCGCATCGCTGGTCCCGCAGACCATGGCACTGCGCGATACTTGGCCGGAGGGTGTCGCCCTGCGGACCGAACTCGCCGAGGTGCCATTTTTTCCGCAGCAGGACTATCAGTGCGGTCCCGCCGCGCTGGCGACGGCGCTGGTCCATTCTGGTGCCGGCGCTACCCCGGAAGAGCTGGTCACGCTGGTCTATATCCCTTCACGCCAGGGCAGTCTGCAGGTAGAAATGCTGGCCGCGGCGCGCCGCTATGGCAGGATTGCCTATCCGCTTGCGCCGCGCTTGGATGACTTGTTACGAGAGGTTGCGGCGGGCAATCCGGTTATTGTGCTGCAGGACAACGGTGCCGGGCCCATTGTCAACTGGCACTACGCGGTCGTCATCGGTTTCGATTACCCGGCCGGCGAGTTGTACCTGCGCTCGGGAGAAACCAAGCGGCTGGCCATCCCTTTCACAGTGTTCGAATACACCTGGAAAAAGAGCAATTACTGGGCGATGGTCACCCTGCCGCCGGGGCGCATGCCGGTCACGGCCACCGAGCCCGGTTACCTGGCCTCGATCGCTGCCATGGAACGCGTCGGCGATGCCCATGCCGCGATAATCGCATATTCGGCATTTCTCGATCGCTGGCCGGACAATATTTCGGCGAGCGTCGGCCTGGCAAACGGCCATTACGCGCTGCGGGCCTTGGAAGACGCGGCAGCGGCGCTGCGCCGGGTTCTCGCGCGCCATCCGGACTCCGTTGTCGTATTGAACAATCTCGCCCAGGTACTCTCGGACCTGGGTCGCAATGACGAGGCGCTGGCGCTTATCGAGCGGGCGGCGTCACCGGGGGAGAACCTTTTCGCAGGCACGGTGCGCGAAACGCACGCGCTCATCCTGCAGCGAATGGAAAAAAGCAAATAACCGGCGGTGTGCCCTAGCGCACAGACCTGCGCCCGGATCGGAGCCAAGCTTGGTGGTTGCTTACCCAATCAGCCGGGCATTCCTTACCGCGAGAATAAACTTGTAACCCCTAGTCTAGATATGTTCCACGGCTAAAGTTTCGAGCGATTCCCGAACGATCACATAAGGCGCGATACCGTGTTATCATGATCCATCAAGATTTATCATGACATGGAGGTTTGCAATGGATGCCAGTGAAGTCAGTCGGGTCAAGTTCGCGTCGCAGACCGACCCCAAGCTCCTGCACGAACTCAAGGCCATCGCCAAGGCCGAAGGCCGGCAGTTGCAGACGCTGATCGAAGAGGCATTTCAGGATTACGTCGAGAAAAAGCGCGGTGGCCAGATGCGCCCGACGGTCAAGACCGCGCTGGAACGGACCATGCGTGAGCGCAAGTGGCTGTACGCGCAGTTGGCAAAATAAATGCGGGCCAAATAAAAGCAGGCCAAATAGCGAAGATGACCCTTTACCTCACCGCGGCGGAGGCGGCCGAGATTCACCGCGCGATGATCGAAGCGCACGGGGGCAGTCATGGGATTCGCGATATCGGCGCCCTCGAGGCGGCGCTGTTTCGTCCACAGAGCGGTTACTACGAAGACATCGTCGAGGAAGCGTGCGCCTTGTTGGAGAGCCTCGCCGTCAACCATCCGTTTATCGATGGCAACAAGCGCGTGGCTTTCGGCGCGATGGAAGTGTTCCTGCTGATCAATGGTTGGCGTATCGACGCGACGCCACAACAGATTTACCGGCTCATGAGGCGGCTGTTTGATGCCAACCGCTTCGAGTTGGCGGAATTGGACAAGTGGTTTCGGCCGCGGATCGTAAGACAGGCCAATGCCAAAGCCGCTGAATGACGCTACAGGCGAGATCAGGGAGCTCAAACGACTGTTGATGCGATCCTCGTCACGGCAGACAGTCAGTACCGCCGAGGTGGTATCGAGGATAGCGTCTTACGTCCTAAAAATGCCAATAATACAATATTTCCGACAAAATGTTATTTATAACATAATAATTACGACAATTAGTGGCATAGAGAGCCGTATATATAGCAATTTGCGACAAGGCTTGAATACAGTTAAAAACATGCTTTGCGACATTTTGTGGATATAGATTTACAAAAAGCGACAAACGAGGACCGTACATGGCGCTTCTTTCAAAAAATACGACAGACGACGACTCACTCATCCTCTATAAGGAGTTGACGCGTACTCAGTCACGGACGATTCAACGTCGCCTCAAGGCAGGCAAGCTGCAACGCATCGTCCCCGGAATGGTCAGCACGAGGCCACCGCACGAGTGGCCCGCCTTGGTTGCTGGAGAGCGGACGCGCGTGCTGGCCGCGCTCTTTCCGGGCGCGGTCATTGGGTATCGCAGCGCCTTCAACGGTGGCGTGCCTGTGGATGGGGTAATGCACCTCAATTACAGCTACAGTCGAACCCAGACCTTGCCGGGATTGACCGTTGTGTTGGTCAAAGCTCCGGGCCGGGCCGACGGTGACACGCCCATCGCAGGGCGGGAAGTCTACTTCCCCTCCAACGCCCGCCTGCTGATGGAAAACTTGACCATCAGCCGCAGCAAAATCCGCAAAACGGTCAACCGACAGGACGTCGAAGAGCGATTGCTCACGATATTCGAAGCCCGCGGCGAGGATTCGCTGCGCCAATTACGCGAACAGGCTCGTGACTTGGCCTCGACATTAGGGTTGGCACGAGAGTTTGTCATTCTGGATGGGCTCATTGGAAGCGTCCTGGGAACGTGGACGAAGAGTCAGCTTTCCACGCAAGCGGGCAAGGCTTGGGCCGCCGGTGCGCCGTACGACAGGGCTCGAATTGCGTTATTCGAAAAGTTTGCGTCTGCGTTGAGATCTGTCCCTTTGCAGCAGGTTCCTGCAGTGACTGTCACCGAGGGGGCTGGCGGCCATTTCGCCTTTCTCGAGTCGTATTTTAGTAACTTCATCGAGGGTACGGAGTTTGACGTCGCGGAAGCGCGGGCTTTCGTCCTCGAAGGCAAGCCTATTGAAACACGTCCAAAGGATTCTCATGACATCTTGGCGGTGTTCAAGCAAATATTGCATCCGGGCTGGGCACACCAGACCTTGTCGTCCGGTGAATCTGTGCTCGAGCAGTTGCGCGCGCGGCACGCGGACCTGATGCGTGAGCGCCCTGAAGTTGGCCCAGGCGAATTCAAAGACCGCGAAAATTTCGCCGGCAACACGGCCTTTGTCCTGCCAAGGCACGTCAGGGGGACCTTGGTCGAGGGGTCGAAGTTACTGCCTGGCGTACCAGCTGGAGCGGCGCGCGCTCTGTTTGCCATGTTCCTGGTGTCCGAGGTGCATCCGTTCATGAATGGCAACGGTCGTCTCGCGCGTCTGGTCATGAACGCGGAACTTTCCGCAACCGGTGAGTGCCGCATTGTCGTGCCAACATTGTTCCGCGATGAGCACTTGGATGGCCTTCGAGTGCTGACCAGGGAGGGTACTGCCGCTCCCTTTCTGGCGGCAATGCAGTTAATTCATCGGTGGACAGCGGCTTTCAAGTATGACGACCTGGACCGTGTGCTTGCCGACATGAAGGCATGCAATGCGTTCGAGAAATCAAGGGTTCAGCATAAGCTGTTATTTCCGCCGAGGACCGCAGCCAGGCCGTTCGCGTAAACCGCTGAAACTGAGATGCCTGCTCCTGTGAGCAGTATTGAACGGGCGCGGCGCCCGCGTCGGAGCGAACCGCGGCGCTGGGTCAGGTTTGCCCCAGATTGAAACGCTTCCCAAACAGGCGCGTGGCGTTGCCGCTGAAGATCATCTGCTTGTGCTCCTCCGGAAGATCGAGCGCCTCGACGTAGGTGGGATCTGAAATGATGAAGGGATAGTCCGTGCCGAACAGGATGCGGTCCGCGCCGAGCTCTTTGACCGCCATTTCGATGAACGATTTGGAGAACACGCAGGTATCGTAATAGAGGTTCTTGCGCGCGAATACGCTGGGCGGCTGCGAAATGTGTTCGCTGCATTCGTGGAACAGCTGATAGCCGTGGTCCAGGCGCTCGAGCAGGCCGATGAAGGCCGAGCCGGTATGCGCGACGATAAATTGGAGTCCCGGGTGCCGCTCGAATACGCCGGCATAAATCATGCGCGTCACGCACAGTGACGTATCGAATGGAAAGCCGACACGGATGGGCAGCGCATAACCGGGCAGGTGTTCGGCGAAGGCCGGCACCATCGGATGCTCGTACAAGGGCAGGCCAAGCTCGCTGATGCGCGCCCACACCGGCTCAAGCCGCCTGTCGTCGAGCGCGACACCGTCCAGGTTGGAGCCGATGCCGACACCAACTATTCCCGGGGCGTCGGCGATACGCGCAAGCTCCTCAAGCGAGGCCTCGGCATCCGGCAGTGGCAGCGTCGCAAATCCCCGAAGTCGATCGGGATTGCGCTTGGCGCGCGCCATGATCGAGTCGTTCAGCCGCCGCGCCAGCTCGATGCGGCGCCGCTGCTCGAAAATGTAGACGCTCGGCGTGTTCATCGAGATGACCGACATATCGATGCCTTTGCGGTCCATTTCCCGGATGAGGTGGTCCGGATGGAACATTTGCGGCCGGAACGGCAGCCAGGTCTTGCCATCCTTGATCAGGTAGCTGAAACGGTCCGGATTCACCCGCACCGTGACGCCGGGCAGCGATTTCAGCGCGTCGTGGAAAAATTCTTCGATCTGGTGGCAATGAATGTCTATTTTCATGGGTCAATCGTGATGACAGATGGCGAAGTTCCCCGAAGGCGCCAGCGCGGAGGAACAGACCGGATTTGATATCGCCTGGGTCAGTTGTCGATCCTGGCGCCGACCAGCTTGACAAGCTTGGCATATTTCTCGTAATCGGAACGGATCCTCTCGGAGAATTCCTCGCGCGTGCTGATGTAGGGTTCCAGGCCGGCAGAGGTGAAACCTTTCGCGACGTCCGGCATCGCAAGCACCTTGCCGAGTTCGCCGCGCAGCCTCGATCCGGCGGCGTCGTTCAGACCGGCCGCAGAAAAAATACCGATCCACGTGCTCAGTTCATAGCCGGGATAAAACTCGCCGATGACCGGCAGATCCGGAAACAGGGTGGAGCGGCGGCGGCCGGTCGCCGCCAAGCCGCGCAACTTTCCGGAAGTCATGATGTTGACGCTCGAGGCGCCGCCGATCATCACCGCGACTTCGCCGGCGAGCGTGGCGGTCGCGGCCGGGGCGCCGCCCTTGTAGGGAACGTGCAGGAGATTGATCCCCGCGCGCGTTTTCAGCATCTCCATCGCCATATGGTGCTGGCTGCCGTGGCCCACGGAGGCGTAGGCAAGCGGCGGATTGGCGTTCCTCGCGTATTCGATGAACTCCTGGAAATTCCTTGCCGGCACCGAAGGATGCACCGTCAGGAAGAAGTTGCTGGTCTGGCTGAGCGGCGCAACCGGCGCGAGGTCCTTGAGTACATCAACCGGCATCTTGGCGTAGAGATGGGGATTGATGGTCATCATGCTGTCATTGGAAATCAGCAGCACGTAACCGTCGGGCGCCGCTCTGGCGACGAATTCGGTTGCAATGTTGCCGTTCGATCCGACGCGATTCTCCACGATGGCCGCTTGACCCAGCAGTGGCGGGAGTTTTGCCGCGACGATCCGGGCGGCGATGTCGGGTGCGCCGCCCGGGGCCAAGCCCACGATCAGCCTGACTGGCCGGGTCGGATACTGAGCCTGCCCCGGTTGCGGGGCGAGCACGGCGCCGAGCACAAAGCTAATGGCAAGTAGAGTCTTTTCGGCTCGCAGGATGCGGCGCGCCGGTTCACCTGTTTGATTGCCGCACATGAATATCTCCGATCTCCCGAAAGAATGTGAATACCGTAGGCGGATGGGGGAATGCGGCCCTTGACCTGGATCAACTCTTGATCTGAGTCAAAGTAGGTGGCGACCCCCCATGACCTAATCAGCCGTGATTTCGCGTCGAGGGAGTACTGGCATGGATTCAGGGGGGAATTTTTGCTCAAGGAAGGTGTCGCGCGGTCCGACACGGCAGCGTCCGGAGGCGACGATGTGTGGATTCCCACCACCTGCTCGCTGTGCTACGGAACCTGCGCCATCCTGGCGCACCGCGTCGATGGCGTGCTGGTAAAGATCGAAGGCAATCCTGACAGCGCAGTAGGCAAGGGAAAGCTGTGCGGCAAGGGCGTCTCCGGGATCGCCACGCATTACGATCCGAACCGGCTCACCCGGCCACTGCGCAGCACCAACCCGAAAAAGGGACTGGACGAGGATCCGCGCTGGAAGGAAATCAGCTGGGACGAGGCGCTCGATGAGATCGCGCAGGTGCTCAAGTGCCTGCGCAAGGATGACCCGCGCAAGCTCCTCATCCAGCGCACCACCACCGTTCTGGCGGGCCGCAATTCATACAACACCTTCGGCGCGGCCTTCGGCACGCCCAACATTTCCACCGCGGGCGGCGGCCGCGGACATGGCGCTGCCGGGCGAATTCGAGGCGAACGGGGTGCGCTGCCAGCCGTCGTTCCAGAAACTGGCGGATCACCTGAAGAAATTCACCCCTGAAATTGCTGCACCGCGCCCGGCTTCGACCTGTATGTTTTTTGCTACCGCGACTCCATTCACGCGAACAGTTTTACGATGCAATATCCCTGGCTCGACGAAGCCGCGCGGCTCGATCCGTACTCCTACACCATCGCCATCAACGCCGCGGCGGGCAGGCAAAAGGGGCTGGTCGACGGCCAGGTGGTGCGCGTTGAAACCGAGACCGGTCGCAGCGTGACGGGCAGGGTGAAGCTGTCGCAGGCAGCGCATCCGGAGGGCCTGGGCATCGCCGCCTGCGCCGGCCACTGGGGCGATGGCATGCCGGTGGCCAAGGGCAAGGGAGTATTTTTCAACGATCTGCTGGAAATCGACTGGGAGCACCGCAGCCCGGTGAATCTGAACCTCGATCTGTGGCGCGGGTGAGGGTAAGCCCCGCCTAGCTTAAGCTCCACAGTTGTGGCGCGATTGTTGCATTTTCTGTTTTTGCACAGTGTTCGCCGGCGCATTGTGGGTCAAAGCGTTGTAACGTACGCTTGCGATTAAGATAATGCCAAGCTTGCAGCGATGATTTCCGCATTCGGGCATTCGGCGCAGGCAACTGCGGCTGTTGCATTTTGCCTATCCCTTTTCTCAGGATCGGTGGCAGCGGCAGACGACGCTTCCATTCTGGCGGCAACGGTGTCAGCGGCGCCGGGTGGCGCGGGATTAGGCCTCGCCATGCGATTTGAGAACTCGCCCTATGTCGGCGGAGGCACGCGCAACGACCTGGTTCCGCTCTATATCTATGAAGGCAAGCGTGCCTTCCTGGAGGCCTATCGCTTCGGCCTGAAGCTCAACGAAACGCCGGACTCGCGTTTCGATGTGTTTCTCGGCTATCACTTCGAGGGATTTCCCTACGATCGCATCCCGGCGAGTCTCGCCGGGATGGCCAATCGCGACACCGGGGTTGACCTGGGCGTGCGCTATCAGCAGCGCAAGCCCTGGGGTACGCTCTTTGGTGAATTGCTGCACGATGCCTCCGGCGCATCGAACGGCACCGAAGTCAGGGCCGGTTACCGCTATGACCGGGCTGTCGGCAAGCTGCGCGTGCAACCTCAATTTACGCTCGTCGCGCGCGATGGAAATCTCAACGATTACTATTTTGGTGTGCGGCCTTCCGAAGCCACCGCGATACGGCCCGCGTACGAGCCAGGCGGCGGACTCAATGGCGAGATCGGCTTTTCCGCGGCGTACCGGCTCTCCGACCGCTGGCGGGTAATTGGCGGCATCTTCGCAACGCGCCTGTCTTCAGGCATACGCGCGAGCCCTATCGTCGAGGACCATACACAACTTTCCGGACTGCTGGGCCTGGCCTACGATTTTTCACCCGGGCATGACGCATGGCCCGAAGGCCGGCCACTGATCGTCAAGGCCTTATATGGAAAGGCGACCGATTGTGATTTTGCCAAGGTGATGTTGCTCAAATGCTTTTCCACCAATACCGTGGATCAGACTCGCATTGCCGCAATTGAAGTGGGTCAGCCCTTCATCGAGCGCCTCAACGGCTGGCCACTCGATTTCGTGGGTTATGTAGGCGCTCTGCAGCATGACGAGCGCGGTCTGCAGGAAAATTCCTGGCAACTCAATGCGTATATGAAGAGTTATTACTACGGGTTCCCGTGGCGCCAGCAAGTGCGAACCCGGCTGGGCTTCGGCATGGGGATCTCGTATGCAGAGCGCGTGCCTTTTGTCGAAATGCGCGACCAGACCGCGCGCGGGCGCAATAGCGCAAAGCTGCTCAACTACCTCGATCTGAGCGCCGACGTCAGCCTTGGCGATCTGATCGGCGCAAGGTCTCAGCGTGACACCTACATTGGTCTGGGGGTGTCGCATCGCTCGGGCGTTTTTGGCACCTCGCGCCAGTTCGGAAACGTGAATGGCGGATCGAACTACATCTATTCTTACGCAGAGTGGCGGATGTAGATGCCGCCGGATTTCCTGCGCGAACTCGGGCCGCGACCGGGAAGGTGCCACCGGAAAAGGGCGCGGCCCTGGCTTGCAGTGACCTGTCGTGAAGGTTCGCGACCGAGTGGGCTTGTCAAGGCACGCTGAATCAGTCGAGGTGCCGGCTGATCCAGTCGGCGGCAGCCAGAACACGCGCATCGTCGGCAATCCGGCCCACCACCTGCAATCCCACCGGCAAGCCCTTGGGCCCTTGGCCCCCAGTCACGGTGATGCACGGCGTGTACAGCAGGGTCCACACGCCATTCATGATCGGATCGCCGGTATAGGAGATGCCCTCGGGGGCTTCGCCAGGTGCCGCGGCCGCCAGCAACACATCGCACGCGCCGAAGGCATCGGCAAGCTGCGCGCGGCACTCGTGTGCGAGCGCCTGCGCGGCGGCGTAATCGCTGCCGGATACCGCAAGGTTCTTTCTGCATTGCTCGGCCAGCCGCGGGTCCATCCTGTCGCCATGGCGCAGCACATCGTCGGCGCGGTTGGCGCCGCCTTCGTAAGCCATGACGGTTGCTTGCGCCATGGCCATGCCTGCGAAGCGCGCGGGAAGCGCAATTTCGCTCACTTGCGCGCCTGCCTTTGTCAGAGCAATGGCCGCGTTGTCCATGGCCGTGGCCATTTCCGGCTGCACTTGCGACCATTGAAAGCCCCTGCAAATGCCCACGCGTGGCGCGCTGCCCGACCACGGCTTGAGCTGCAACTCCGGGCGGCGCGTCAGCGCGGCAATGAAGAAAGCCGCGTCTTCGATGCCGCGCGAGAACAGGCCCACGGTGTCCAGCGTGTCCGATCCGATTTTGACGCCGCCGCGCGCAAGCAAGCCGAAACTGGGCTTGTAGCCGGTGACGCCGCAATACGCCGCCGGCCGGATAACGGAACCGGCGGTCTGCGTGCCGAACGCCAGCGGAAACAGACAATCGGCAACGCCCGCCGCCGAACCGCTCGAAGAACCCCCCGGCGTGTGCGCGGGGTTGAGCGGGTTGTGTGTTTTTCCTGCCGGAAAGGTGGCGAATTCGGTAGTCACGGTCTTGCCGATAATGAGCCCTCCCAGATGGCGCGTGAGCGCGACCACTGCCGCGTCCGCCACCGGGTGATGGCCCTGGTAGACGGCCGAACCGTATTCTGTGGGCATGTCAAAGGTGTCAAAGATGTCCTTGACCGCCACCGGAACGCCGTGCAGCGGACCCATGATGGCGCCGGCATCGAGGGCGCGTGCCTGCGCGAGCGCCTGCTCGGGATTGAAATAGGCAAAGGCCTGGACCAGCGTCTCGCGCTCGGCGATGCGTTCCAGGCAAGCCCGTGCGAATGCCTCGGCGCTCAGGGAGCGCTGCGCGATCCGGCGCGCGGCTTGCACCGCGCTGAGTGTATGGAGCTTGTTCATGAGGGGTGCATTTTCTTGCTTACGATGGGCGCGCAAAGTTGAGAAGCCGGCGCGCAACGGGTATTGTTATAGGTCGCGGTCATTCCGAAATTAGTCCGTTCATGTCCGTCAGCGCCAACACTGTCCACGTGCTTGAAGTCGGCTCACAAAACCGGATGCTGGTGATTTGCTTGATCGCCTCGATTCTCGCGCATTTGGCGATGCTGTTGCTGTTTCCCGGGATGCGACAGGGTCCGCCCGCGGGATCGGCTGTGACGGTGATCACGGCGACGCTCTCCAGGCGCAACGCCGCTGCGCCACCCGCGGTGGCCGAAGCGCCGCGTCCGCCCGAGCCGGAGCGCCAGAAGCCGCAGGTGAAACCGCCGCCCGAACCGCCGCGTCCCGTGCTCACCCGGCCGGATTCGGCGCCGTCCGTGGCGGCGCCGCGCGTCGCCGAGCCGCCAGCCGCGCCCCCGGTGCAAACGGCGACCGCGCCGCCCAGCGTCCCGCAGGCGCCGGCGAATACAGTGCGCGCGCCGGAAGTGCAGGCTGCGCCCGCGTCCGCGGGTCCGCCGCCAGCCGCGCCGCGGCAAACGGATACCGCCGATAGTGGAAATCTCGATCAGTATCGCGTGGCGCTGCTGGGTGCCGCCAATCGTTACAAGCGCTACCCCGCCATTGCGATGGAGAAGGGATGGTCGGGCAGGGTCGAAATTCGCCTCGTCATCGGCACCAATGGCATGACGCAGAGCATCCTGGTGAAGACCTCCAGCGGATTCGAGGTGCTGGACCGGACCGCCGTGGACATGGTGACCAAGGCCAAGCCGATGACACCGATCCCGCCGGCATTGCGGGGCAGGGAATTCGCGGTGGATATCCCGGTAATCTTCAGCTTGCAGACTGGTTAGGCGCCGCAACTGTCAAGCAGCGTGGTCGTCCTAAAACTGGCTCGGGGCGATGGGGGTAACGGGGGAAGAGGGGACTCCCTCTGCCCCTGTTCCAATCTTTTCCCCGGAGGGGAGGCGACGTAGTCGCGTCCCCTCTTCCCCTGTTCTAAATCTTTCCGGGGTTTCCTCCCTTTCCGGGGTTTCCTCCCTAGGCGGAAACGTCACCACGTGATCCACATCCAGCCGTATACCGATCTTCTCCCCGAGCGCATGGTTATGATGGCTCGGCACCATGGCCAGCAGGCGCTGGCCGCTTTCCATTTTCAAGGTGTAGAGAATCTCCGCGCCGCGAAATGCCTTGTGCATCACTTCCGCCTGCAGGCTGCTGGCGTCGTCGTGGACCACGTCGTCGGGGCGCAGCAGCACTTCGACCTGGCAACCCTTGCCGCAGGCAAAGCAACCCATGCCGCAGGCGCTGGGGATGTTGCCAGTAAGCACGCCCAGTTCGATTTGCACCTGTTCAGTTGACAGCACCGAGCCGGGCAGAAACACGCCCTGCCCGACAAAATCCGCGATGAAACGGCTGGCCGGACGGTGATACAGGTTGTAGGCGCTGTCCCATTGCTCGATCACGCCCGCGTTCATCACGCCCACCGCATCGGCGATGGCGAAAGCCTCATTCTGGTCGTGGGTGACCAGCACCGCCGTGATGTTGGCCTGTTTGATGATCTGGCGCACCTCCGTGGCCAGGCGCTCGCGCAGGTCCACGTCGAGATTGGAAAAGGGTTCATCCAGCAACAGCAATGCCGGACTTGGGGCGAGCGCGCGCGCCAGGGCCACGCGCTGTTGCTGGCCGCCCGAGAGTTCATGGGGATAGCGGTTCGCGGTGCCCGCGAGGCCAACGGTTTCGATGCATTCGGCGACGCGGCGGTTCTTCTGGGCGGCGCTGAGGCCATGCAAGCCGAAACCAATGTTGCCCGCGACGTCCAGATGCGGGAACAGGGCGTAGTCCTGAAACACCATGCCGATGCGCCGCTCCTCGGGCGCGCGCGTCATGCCGCGCGCGCTGACCACTTCTCCGGCGATCAGGATCTCGCCTGCGAGCAGCCGCTCGAATCCTGCGATGCAGCGCAGCACCGTGGTCTTGCCGCAGCCACTCGGCCCGAGCAGGCAACCGATCTCGCCCCGCTGCAGCCGGAACGACAGCCCGCGCACCACTTCGGACTTGCCATAGGCTTTGTGCACGCCCTTCATTTCGAGGACGATATCGGAGGATTCTTGGGGGAAATTAAGCATAAGTTGTTATTATATAAGATATCATTTCAATAGAAACAAGAATCATTCTTGTTTTGTTATCCGGTGCTGGATTGCCGAATTGCTCTCCCCAACCGTGGGGGGTAACGGCAGTAATCAATCATTTTCGACCGGTTCGCGCGCCGGGCTAGATTAGCCCTGCGGGAAAACTGGAAACCCATGAAGGCTGTGACTCAGACCAATTCCGCCAGGCACCGGAAACGCAGGGGTTCGCTGCGCGCGCTGGCGCTGGCCGCGATCGCAATCTGCGCGGCATTGGCCGCGCCGATCGCCGTGGTGGTGGCGGGTAGTTTTGCTACCGGGCAGGGCGCCTGGCAGCATCTGGCCGCGACGGTGCTGCCCGAGTACCTGTTCTCGACGCTGTGGCTGGTGCTGGGTGTGACAGCGGGGGTCATATTGCTGGGTGTGAGCAGTGCCTGGCTGATCGCGACTTACCGTTTTCCCGGAGCGGGCGTCCTGGAATGGGCGCTGGTGTTGCCGCTCGCGGTGCCAGCCTATGTCGTCGCCTATGCCTACACCGATTTCCTGCAGTTTTCCGGTCCGCTGCAATCGCTGCTGCGCGCGCTCCTTGGCTTGCGCGCGGGGCAATACTGGTTTCCCGAGATCCGTTCGCTAGGCGGTGCCATGCTGGTGTTCGCCGTGGTGCTCTACCCTTATGTGTACCTGCTCGCGCGCGCGGCGTTTCTCGACCAATCGCGCCAACTGCTCCAGGCGGGGCGCTTGCTTGGATACGGACCGTTCGGTGTTTTTATTCACATCGCCTTGCCTCTGGCGCGTCCGGCGATCGCGGCGGGAACCGCCCTTGCTCTGATGGAAACCCTTGCGGATTTTGGCGCGGTCGCCTACTTCTCGGTGCAGACTTTCACCACCGGTATCTATCGCGCCTGGTTGTCGATGGGAGACCTGACCGCCGCGGCGCAATTGTCCAGCACGCTGCTTGCGCTGGTGCTGCTCATCCTCGCGGCCGAGCGCTGGAGTCGCGGCAAGGCGCGCCACTACGACACGCTGGCGCGCGGCGCCGACCATGCGATCCGCTTGAGCGGCGCGCGCGCCTGGGGCGCGAGCTTGTGCTGCGCGTTGCCGCCGCTGCTTGGCTTCGCGCTGCCGGCGGCGATCCTCGCTTACCGCGTCTGGAGCGAACCCGGGCACCTGTTCAGCGAACGCTTTGTCGGCTTGGCGGTCAACAGCTTTACCTTGGCGGGGATCACGGCGGTGGCGGCGGTTGCATTGGCGCTGCTGCTTGCCTATGCGGGGCGCCTGGTCCCCTCGCGCGGGGTGCTCATCGCCAATCGCATCGCGAGTCTGGGCTACGCGATGCCCGGCGCCGTGATCGCAGTGGGCATCCTGGTTCCGGTTGCGCGAATTGACAACCTTTTGGCCGACTGGCTGGAAGCGCAATTCGGCGTGCAGGCCGGCTTGATTTTCACCGGCAGCGTGCTGGCGCTGGTGTACGCTTATCTGGTGCGCTTTCTCGCCGTCGCCTTGCAGACTTTGGAGGCGGGCCTGGCGAAAATCCGTCCCAGCATGGAGGACGCGGCGCGCAGCCTCGGACACTCGCCGATGCGCGTGCTCGCCCGTGTGCATGCGCCGATCCTGCTACCCAGCCTGTTCACCGCGGGCTTGATCGTGTTCGTCGATGTCATGAAGGAACTGCCGGCTACCCTGGTGATGCGGCCCTTCAATTTCGACACCCTGGCAGTGCAGGCCTATCACTACGCCTCGGATGAGCGTCTTCCGCAGGCGGCCGCTGCGTCGCTGGTGATCGTGGCGGTGGGCTTGATTCCGGTAATTATCCTGACCCGAGCCATGATTCGACGCCGACATAAGGCGTAAGCCAGGTTGGCTGAGCCCGGCACGGGGCGAGAGGGGTAACGGGGACGCAGTTACGAAAATGCGGGTCCTCCCTCTCTCCCTGTTCTGAAGCTTTCAGCTTTTTCTTCATTTTATTTCCAGCCTGCCCGATCCAGAATCTTTTGCGCGTTCGGTTGATTGCGGCCGAAGTTTGCGACGTTCTGCGTGTCCTGGCGGAATTTGCCGAGCGCGTTCAAGGCGGGGTTGTTCAACGCCACCGTGGGCACGGCGGGCCATTCGTTGTTGCCTTGGGTGAAATACTGCTGGGCGGAATCGCTTGCCAGATATTCCAGGAATCGAATGGCGTTGTCGCGGTGCGGCGCGGACTTCACCACGCCTGCGCCGGAAATGTTGACATGCGTGCCGCGATCCTTGGTGCCCTGATTGGGAAATATCACGCCCACTTTATCGGCGACTGCTTTTTCAGCGGCTTTGGCCGAGCGTGCCAGGCGGGCATAGTAATAAGTGTTGGCAAGCGCGATCTGGCATTCGCCGCTGGCAACGCCAGTGATCTGGTCGGTATCGCCGCCGCGCGGCGAGCGCGCCAGGTTGGCGGCGACGCCTTTGGCCCAGGCTTCGGCTTTGGCATCGCCCAATGCGCCGATCATGCTGGCGGTCAGCGAGAGGTTGTAAACATGCGAGCCGGAGCGCGCGCATAGCTTGCCGTTCCAGCGGGGGTCGGCAAGATCCTCGTAGCGCGTGATGTCGGTGGCCTTGAGTTTGGACTTGTCATAGAAGATGACGCGCGCGCGCACGGAAAATCCGAACCACATGCCATTAGGGTCGCGCAGATGCGCCGGAATGCGCGCCTCCAGCACCTTTGATTTCACCCCCTGCAGCAGGCCGGCCTCTTCGGCGCGCCACATGCGCCCGGCATCGACGGTGATCAGTACATCGGCGGGACTGCGCGCGCCTTCATTGCGGATACGTTCAATGAGGCTGTCCTCGCCGCCTTCGATGCGATTCAAGCGGATGCCGGTCTGCTTGGTGAAATCCGCGTACAGCGCTTCATCGGTGTCGTAATGGCGCGCCGAGTAAAGATTTAACACTTGCTCCTGGGACAGAACTGGCGCGGAGCCGATGCAGCCGACAATCAGGGCGGCGCAGGCGAGGGATTGGGATAGAGCAGGTCTTAAAAAGCCGGGAATCATGGTGATTTCTCCAGACGTTACGCGATGGCGGGGAAGGTCTATGGCGTTAATCCGCCAATTGCTTTTATTGTAATACGAATCATTATCATTTACAATTGATTTAAGAAGAGTTTTTAACATACTGTTTTAATGAAGATTTATATTTCTCTGCAAGAATTGAGCACTAAAATACCAGGCGTCGCGCCCCGTTGAACCGGGTTTTCCAATAGGTGCTGCGCATGCTCTCGATGCGCACTGCCGCGCCGGTACGCGGTGCGTGGATGAAGCGGTTGTCTCCGATATAGATGCCCACGTGGGTATTGGGTTGGCCCAAGGTGTTATAGAACACCAGATCGCCGGTTTCGATGTGCGGCAGCTCGATGGGTTTGCCCAGGCGGCTTTGCGCGCCGGTTTGCGCCGGAATAGTGATGCCGAAAGCATCGCGGTAAACATGCGCAACCAGGCCGCTGCAATCAAAGCCCGTGGCCGGGGAGCGGCCGCCATAGCGGTAGTCGATTCCCAGAGCGGCAAGCGCGGTGAAAAGGGCGTCGGGCGAAAGCGAAGGAAGAACCGGATTCTCCGCCGGGGCGCGGTCGATTCTTGGCGCATCACGCCCCGAGGGCACCGCTGCAGCCGCAGCGGGCAGGCGCGCTTGTGGAGCAGCGGCGGAAACCGTTGAAACCAATGCCGTGTCCACCGGGGCAGGCGTAGCGGTGGATCCGGTAAAAGTCGCGCAACCGACCCCGGATGCCGCAATAAATACAAATAAAAACAAACTATTAATTGCATACATTAAAGTAATTTAAGAGAATGGCGGGAAAAAGTAAAGCAGAATGGCGCAAACGGACCGGTAACTGCCACCAAATCCCAATCAAGTCGGCGAAATCGGGCTGCTGCGCGTTACAGTTGGGTTAGCGGTCACTTTCAATGAAAAAAACCTTTCTCCTCCTCCTCGTTGCCCTGTTGCCTGCCGCGCTGCGCGCCGAGGTGGAAATCATTCCACTGCGCTACCGGACCGTGGACCAGGTGCTGCCGGTATTGCGGCCGCTGGTCGAACCAGGCGGCGCGTTGAGCGGCGCGCAGAATCAAGTCATCATCCGCGCGAGCCCTGCCAACATCGCCGATCTCAAGCGCGTGCTTGCCAGCATCGACGCGCCGCAGCGCCGCTTGATGATTTCGGTGCGCCAGGATCTGGGGGCCGCCGACGCGAGTCGCGGCGCGGGTGTCAGCGCAACAGTGGGCTCGCGCAGCGTGGTGATCAGCAACGAACCCGGTGGCGCGGGTCGAGGGCGCGGCGTAAACGTTCGCATCGACGACAGCAACACGCGCCGCGATGAGCGCGTCGATCAGCAAGTGCAGGCTCTCGAGGGCAGTCCGGCATTCATCAGCACCGGCAGCCTGCAGCCTCTGCCCACCCGCAATGTCGCGCGTACGCCGGGCGGGGGCATCATCGTCACCGACAGCGTGAATTATCGCGATGTGTCCACCGGCTTCGAAGTGGTGCCGCGCCTCGCCGGCGACCGCGTGTTCCTGGACATCAATCCGCGCCGTGAGACGCCCGGACCGGGCGGCACCGTCAACGTGCAGCGCGTGAGCACCAGCGCCGGCGGTCGCCTTGGAGAGTGGTTCGAGATCGGCTCGTTCGCGCAAAGCTCGAGCACGCAAAGCGGCGGCATTGTGTCCTCCGCGGATACGCAGCGCCAGGAAAACCGGCGCGTCTGGGTCAAGGTTGAAGAACTCAAGTAGCGCGGCCGTGGCGCCGCCCCAGCCATCGCCGCCGCTTTCATCCTCACGCCCCGGGCGGGCCGATGCCACTGCCGCGGCGCCGCGGCAACCGGTGTTTTCCGCGGAAGTGCTGCACGCGCTGTTTGCCGAAGGCGGCGCGCTTTCGCGCGGCATACCTGATTACCGCGTTCGTGCCCAGCAACTGGAGATGGCCGACAGCGTCGCCCAGGCCATTCAAGATTGCGGTGTGCTGGTGTGCGAGGCGGGCACCGGCACCGGGAAAACCCTCGCCTACCTGGTGCCGGCCTTGCTCTCCGGCGGCAAGGTGATCGTCTCCACCGGCACCAAGACTCTGCAGGACCAGCTTTATCGCCGCGACCTGCCCACGGTGTGCAAGGCGATCAACGCGCCGGTCAGCATCGCCTTGCTCAAGGGCCGCGCCAACTATGTCTGCCAGTACCATTTGAAACGCAACCTGAACGAAGCAATGTTGCTCGCGCGCGAGGACGTGGGTCATCTGCATGCGATCGCGCGCTTCGCGCGCGTGACCCGCAGCGGCGATTGCAGCGAGGCCACCGAGGTGCCCGAGACTTCACCCGCCTGGGGCTTTGCCACCTCCACCCGGGAGAACTGCCTGGGCCAGCAATGTCCCGACCATGACAAGTGCTTTGTCATGGCCGCGCGGCGCGACGCGCTGGCAGCCGAAGTGGTGGTGGTCAACCACCATTTATTTTTCGCCGACGTGATGCTTAAGGACGAAGGCATGGCTGAACTGCTGCCCGCCTGCAATACCGTCATCCTCGACGAGGCGCATCAGTTGCCGCAGACCGCCACGCTGTTTTTTGGAGAGTCGGTGTCCACCGGACAGTTACTTGAGCTGGCGCGCGATGCAAAGGTTTCCATGGCGCAAGCCGCGCCGGACATGCCCGATCTGCCCGCATTCGCGGACAAGCTGGAACGCAGCGCACGCGAGTTGCGCCTGTCGCTGCCGCGGCCGCCGGCGCGTTACTCCAACGCAACGTTGCGGCAGGAGAAAAATTTCGTCGCCGCGGTCGAGGCGCTCGCCGCCGCGCTGGGCGCACTGGCCGAGGCTCTGGGCCGCGTCGCCGAGCGCGACGAAGGGCTGGCACGCTGCGCGAGCCGCGCTGTTGAAGCCTGCGCGCGTCTGGAGCGCTGGCGCGACACCGAAGCCCACAATCTGGTGCAATGGGCCGAGTGCTACAGCCAGTCGCTGGCCCTGAACGCCTCGCCATTGTCGATCGCCGAATTTTTCAAAAAGCAGGTCGATGGCCGGCCGCGCGCCTGGATTCTTACCTCGGCGACACTGGCGGTTGGCGGTGATTTCGCGCATTACCTCGAGGCCATGGGCCTGGAGAGCGCGCGCACTGCCTGCTGGGACAGCCCTTTCGATTATCCGAGCCAGGCGCTGCTTTATGTGCCGCGCGCGCTTCCTGAGCCGGGCGGCGCCGAGCACACCCGGGCCGTGGTCGACGCGGTCATCCCGCTCATCCGCGCGTCGCGCGGTTCCGCTTTTTTGCTGTTTACCACGCTGCGTGCCATGCGTCTCGCCCGTGACATGCTGGCCCAGGACCTGGAACGCGAGGGCCTCTCTTACCCGCTGCTCGCACAGGGAGAGGGATCGCGCAGCGAGTTGCTGGAGCGGTTTCGCCGTCTGGGCAACGCGGTGCTGGTGGCCAGCGCGAGTTTCTGGGAGGGGGTGGATGTGCGCGGCGAAGCGCTGCGGCTGGTGGTGATCGACAAGTTGCCGTTTGCCCCGCCCGACGACCCGGTGATGGAGGAACGGCTGGCGAGCATCGCGCGTGCCGGACGCAATGCCTTCATGAGCTATCAGTTACCGCACGCGGTGATCGCGCTTAAGCAGGGCGCCGGGCGCCTGATCCGTGACGAACGCGACCGTGGCGTGCTGGTGATCTGCGATCCGCGCCTTATCGGCAAGTCCTATGGCAGGAAGATGATCGCGGCGCTGCCACCGATGCGGCTGACGCGCGATGCCGACGAAGCGGCGGCGTTCCTCGGAAAAACAGGGGACGTACCACGGTTTCCGAGTCAATAAACCATGGTACGTCCCCTGTTTTTCACCAGATCTTCCACCAGGGGTCCTTGCGTCCCACCGCGCCCTTGAAATAAGCGCTGTCGGGGAAGTTCTTGCGCATGATGCGTTCCGCGTCGTTGCGCAGGTCGTTCATACCCAACTCATCGTAGGACTTCACCAGGATGAAAAGCGCCTCCTCCAGCGAGGTGGCGGTCGGGTAGGTCTGCAGCGCAAACTGCGCGCGGTTGATGGCAGCTACATAGGCGCGGCGCGCGACGTAGTAGCGCGCCACATGCACTTCGTGCGCCGCGAGCGCGTTCACCAGCCAGTTCATTCGCTGCACCGAATCTTTCGCATACTTGCTCTCGGGAAAACGTTTGACCAGCTCCTTGAATGCCTCGAAGGACTCGCGTGCCGCCTTGGGATCGCGTTCGCTGGGATCCTGATCGGCGAAGCGCGCAATGAAGCCCTGGTCTTCGTTGAACCAGATGATGCCCTTCAGGTAATAGGCGTAGTCCACACTGGCGTGACTGGGATGCAGCTTGATGAAACGGTCGGCGGCGGCGGCGGCGCTGGTTGCGTCGTTATCCTTGTGGTGCGCATAGGCCAGTTCCAGTTGCGCCTGCTGGGCAAAGCGCCCGTAGGGAAAGCGCGATTCAAGTTTCTCGTAGTATTTGATCGCCTTCTGGTAATTGCCGTCCGCCAACTCGTCCTTGGCCTCGCTATAGAGCTTGTTGGCCGACCAGCCCGCGGTTTCATCCAGGTCCTGAAGGCCGCAACCGGCCATCAGGAACGCGGCCATAATCGTCGCCACTATCGTTAAACTTGCCTTCATACTCGACTTGCCCTTTCAGCTGCCACGGATGAGCGAAAATAATTATAGCGCGCGGGATGCTTCGCACTTTACCCTGTTGATTCCACCGGAGTGCGCCGGCATGCGTATTGACCAGGCGTTGGCGCGTTTGTTCCCGGAGCATTCGCGCAGCCGCATTGCCGCCTGGCTCAAGGAGGGGCGGATTTTGCTCGACACCCGCGCCGTACACCCGGATGTGAAGGTCTGGGGCGGCGAATCCGTTGATCTGACCATTCCCGCCGATCCGCGCGAGGCGCCTCCGGCAGCGCAGGCCATAGGGATCAACGTGGTGCATGAGGACGAGTCGGTGCTGGTGATCGACAAGCCCGCGGGCCTGGTGGTGCACCCGGGCAGCGGCAACTGGAGCGGGACCTTGCAGAACGCACTGCTGCACCACGCGCCAGGACTGCAAGCAGTGCCGCGCGCGGGCATCGTGCATCGGCTGGACAAGGACACCAGCGGCCTGCTGGTGGTGGCCAAGACGCTTACCGCCCAGACTTCCCTGGTGCGCCAACTTCAGGCGCGCACGGTGGCGCGCACTTACCTCGCGCTGGTGCACGGCCGGGTCGCGCACGACGGCGAGGTCGAGGCGCCCATCGGGCGCGATCCGCGCAACCGCGTGCGCATGGCGGTGGTCGCGGCAGGCAAGCCCGCGCTCACGAGCTATCGAGTGCAAAAGCGTTATGCGCAAATGACCCTGCTCGAGTGCTCGCTTTCCACCGGGCGCACGCACCAGATACGCGTGCATCTGCAAAGCATCGGCCATCCGCTGGTGGGCGATCCGGTCTACCGCCGCGCGCCCAGAGGTGTCAACCCGGGCGCCGGTGAATCCGGTGTGGCCGGGATTTTCGCGCGCCAGGCCCTGCACGCGCTGCGCCTTGCGTTCCTGCATCCGCGAACCGGAGCACGCGTCGAATTCCACGCGCCGATTCCAGGCGATATGCAGCGCCTGCTCGACAGCCTCTCGTGAGCCGCGCATGAACCACGACTGGATCGTACCGGACTGGCCCGCCCCACCGCGCATCCGCGCGCTGATAACCACGCGTACCGGGGGCGTGAGCAGCGGCGCGTTCGCGAGCATGAATCTGGGGGAACATGTCGGCGACGATGCCGCGTCCTGCCTTGAGAATCGCGCGCGCCTGCGTGCGCTGCTGCCGGCCGAGCCGCTGTGGTTGCAGCAGGTGCATGGCAACACGGTGGTGGAGGCGGCATCGGCGGCACCGGGGACCGCGGCGGACGGCGCGGTGGCGCGCGTGCCGGAGGCGGTCATCGGAGTACTCACCGCGGATTGCCTGCCGGTGCTGCTTTGCGATCGACAAGCCACCACGATAGGCGTCGCTCACGCCGGCTGGCGCGGTCTTGCCGCCGGCGTGATCGAGAATACGGTAGAGAAAATGCGGATCGACCCGCGCCACCTCGTGGCCTATCTCGGACCGGCCATCGGCGCGGGGGCGTATGAAGTGGGCGGGGAGGTGCGACGCGCATTCGTGGCCGCGGATGCGAGCGCGACCGCGGCGTTCGCAGAGCGTTCGCCGGGCAAATATCTTGCCGATCTTTATCTATTGGCGCGACAGCGGCTTGCGAAAACGGGAATAATGTCGGTCCATGGCGGCGGTCTTTGCACCTTTGCCGAGAGCGGCCGCTTTTTCTCCTACCGTCGGGACGGCCCGACCGGCCGCATGGCAAGCCTGATCTGGATGGAAACTCCCTGACGATGTCTACCTTTGCCTGGATAACGTTTGCCAGCGTGGCCGGCGGCGTGCTCTCCGTCGCTCTCGCGGCGGTGTTTGCGCTGAGCGCGCGCGCGAGCTGGATTCCTTCACTGGTGAGTTTCGCGATCGGGGCAAAGGTAGAC
>Ga0209343_10002369_pt1 | contig 24407 bp, 28 predicted proteins | sample RifCSPlowO2_02_FD_184026 | JGI IMG/M metagenome (GOLD analysis project Ga0209343, IMG submission 184026) | Groundwater microbial communities from Rifle, Colorado - Rifle CSP2_plank lowO2_0.2 (SPAdes) (version 2) | ecosystem: Environmental > Aquatic > Deep subsurface > Groundwater | place... | reverse complement strand
TTTTTGCTTCACCCATTTGGTGATTCTCCTGTTTGGCTTAAGCTTCAATAGATGCGCACTTTAGCGACTGCTCGGAGAGTGTCAACTGCCGGAAATAGGGTGATTCGCTCATGGCAGGCTCCCGAGATGACAGTCTTGAAGATTAGGGCAGTCAGCCGGAATTCAAGTGAAGCGCCCAGAAATGAACAACCCCGCAGCAAGCGGCGGGGAATCCAACCCGAAGAGATTCAAGCGAAGCGCATCGACAAGTCTATCGCCGTGACATCCTTGGTCAGCGCGCCGACGGAGATCCGGTCTACGCCGGTTTCCGCGAACATGCGCACGGTCTCCAGCGTGATGCCGCCGGAGGCTTCCAGTTCGGCGCGCCCTGCGGCATGGGCCACGGCGAGACGCATATCGACGAGAGAAAAATTGTCGAGCAGCACCAGTTTCGCGCCCGCGCCGATGGCCTCGAAAAGCTGCTCCATATTTTCCACCTCGACCTGGATGGGCACCCCCGCAGGCGTGGTGCGGAACGCCTGCTCCATCACTAGGCCGATGCTGCCTGCGGCGGCGATGTGGTTTTCCTTGATCAGCACACCGTCGAATAGTCCGATGCGCTGGTTGTGCCCGCCGCCGACGAGAACCGCGTGTTTTTGCGCGATGCGCAGCCCCGGCAGGGTCTTGCGCGTGTCCATGATCTTTGCCTTGGTTCCCGCCACGGCCCCTACATAGCGCCGCACCAGCGTGGCGGTGCCGGACAGCGTTTGCAGGAAATTGAGCCCGCAGCGCTCCGCGCTGAGCAGGGCGCGCGCGTTGCCCTCCACTTCGCATAGTTTTTGATCGGGCAGCATCGTGCCGCCTTCCGGTATCGCCCAATGGATTTTGCAATTGGGGTCGAGCCTGAAAAAACATTCTTCGAACCACAGCGTGCCGCACAGCACCGCCTCTTGGCGCGCAATGACGCTGGCCGAGGCGGTCTGCGCGGCGGGGATCAATTGCGCGGTCAGGTCGCCGTCGCGCATATCCTCATCCAGTGCGGCGGATACATTGAGTTCGACGTGCGTTGTCAGCGAATGCGGGTACATGGTTTGTTTTAGCGGTGCTCCAGGGATGTTGCTTTCCGGGAATATTTCTTTCGGGTTGTTTTACCAAATGGCAGAGGTTTGGCGTATATTTTCATTTTCGCACATTTTAATCGGTTCACCCACTAACGATTTTCGAGGAGAAAACCATGCGCAAACTATTCGGAGCGTTGTGTCTGGCCTTGCTGCTTAGCGGCTGCGGCTACAACACCTTTCAAACCACCGATGAGCAGATCAAGGCGAGCTGGTCGGAGGTGCTGAACCAGTACCAGCGGCGCGCCGACCTGATCCCCAACCTGGTGAACACCGTCAAAGGCTTTGCCGCGCAGGAGCAGGCCGTGTTGCTGGGCGTCACCGAGGCGCGCGCCAAGGTCGGCAGCATCCAGGCCACGCCCGAACTGATCAACGACGCGCAGGCGTTCGCCAAATTCCAGTCCGCGCAAGGCGATCTGTCTTCGGCCTTGAGCCGCCTGCTGGTGGTGTCGGAAAATTACCCGCAACTGAAATCCGACGCGAATTTCCGCGACTTGCAGGCACAGCTCGAAGGCACCGAAAACCGCATCACCGTGGCGCGCAACCGCTACATCAAGGCGGTGCAGGAATACAACGTCACGGTGCGCTCTTTCCCGAGCAACCTGACCGCGATGCTGTTCGGCTATAGCGTCAAGCCAAACTTTACGGTGGAAAACGAGAAGGAAATTTCCCGTCCGCCGGCGGTCAGTTTCGATGCTCCCAAGGCAACTCCGCCTGCCGCCCCGGCAAAATAAATGAAATCGTCGGCCATGCCGTCACACCGGCGGAGGCCGGTGTCCAGTTGGTTTAAGGCACTGGATTCCGGCCTTCGCCGGAATGACGAATCCGGATTCGTTCCGCGCTTCTTGTCCATGCTCTGGATTTTCCTGCTTGTGCTGCTGCTCACCGGTGCGGCACGGGCCGAAGTTGCCGTGCCGCCGCTCAAGCAGCGCATCACCGATCTCACCGCGACGCTGGATGCGGGGCAGGCACAGGCGCTCGAAGCGCGCCTCGCCGCCTTCGAGGCGAAGAAAGGCGCGCAGCTTGCCGTGCTCATCGTCCCCACCACCGGGCCGGAAACCATCGAGCAGTTCGCCATGCGCGTTGCCGAGGCATGGAAGCTCGGGCGCAAGGGCGTGGACGACGGCGCGCTGCTGCTCGTCGCGAAGGATGACCGCGCGCTGCGCATCGAGGTCGGCTACGGCCTGGAAGGCGCGCTCAACGACGCCACGGCGAAACGCATCGTCGCCGACATCATTACTCCTTATTTCAAGCGCGGCGAATTTTATGCGGGGATCGATGCCGGCACGGCGGCGATGATGAAGGTGATCGACGGCGAACCCCTGCCGACGCCGAAGCGCGCCGCCGCGAGCGGCAGTTACGACATCGAGTCGCGGCTGTTCATCGTCTTCGGGCTGGTGGTCGTCGTGGGCGGCATGCTGCGCGCGCTGCTCGGGCGCTTTCCCGCAGCGCTGCTGATGGGCGGCGGGCTGGGCTTGCTGGCCTGGATCATGATCGCGTCACTGTTTGCCGCGCTGCTGGTCGGAATCATGGTGTTCCTGTTCGTGCTGCTGGGCGGCTCGGGGCGCGGCTCAGGCGGTCATGGCCGCGGCGGCTTCGGTCATGGCGGTTTCGGCGGGGGCGGGGGTTTTGGTGGAGGAGGCGGGTTCAGCGGCGGGGGCGGCGGTTTCGGCGGAGGCGGTGCCTCGGGGAGATGGTGATAAAAATCCAAACCCCATCGCAATACTGCGCAATATTTTTTGTAGGGCGGATTATTGATGTTTCCAAAATCATTACATCCGTTCACCCTGAGGTATCGAAGGGTGGCTCATTGTTAACGATGGGGCTTCGATACCTCAGCCCGAACGGTATGGTTGTCGCGAATTATGGAAGCCTCAATAAGCGCGTAGCGCGAATCCACCGGGCAGATGGTGGATACACGCCTTGGGCGTTTTCCCCGCAAGGGGGAGGCCGACGGGTTCCAAACGGCTGTGCCGTTACCCGTTCGCACTATCCACCCTACCCGACTCCGTTTGCTGCGGGGCTGTTTATTTTTTCGAGGCATCCATGAATTTGAAGAGAGTGATGCAACATCTATCCGGTAGCCGCGCTTCGGTGCGCCGCGCCTTCCCGCCCCGCGCGCTGGAGGCGATCGAGCGCGCGATCCGCGAGACCGAGGCGAAGCACGACGGGCAGATCCGCTTCGCGGTCGAGGCCGCGCTCGACTTGTCGCCGCTGCTCGCCGGGCAGACCGCGCGACAGCGCGCCATCGAAGTGTTTTCCGAGTTGCACGTCTGGGACACCGAACACAACAACGGCGTGCTGATCTATCTGCTGCTCGCGGATCGCGACGTCGAGATCGTCGCCGACCGCGGCATCCATGCGAGGCTCGGACAGGAAACTTGGGAAGCGGTCTGCCGCGAGATGGAAACGGCGTTCCGCAACGGGCAGTTCGAGGCGGGCGTGCTCGCCGGGATACGCGCCGTGGGCGACCATCTGGCGCATCACTTCCCGGCGCGCGGCGGCAAACCCAATGAAATGCCGGATCGTCCGGTGGTGCTGTAACGTAACGAAACCATTTCCGCCATATTTCGCACATGAACCACAAGACATGGCTTTCCAGGGCTCTGACGGCCCTCTTCCTCTGCGGAACGGTTGCCGCCGCGATCCTCTGGGTTGCAGTCATGACCGCCAAATGCGAAGGGTTCGGGTGTCTGGGTGTCGGAGCCATGGTCGGCATGACGGTTGCCGTCCACATGTTGTCTGCGATCATCGGCGCTACCCTGATATGGATGACCCCGCGCCCGGCGCCCAGGTGGTTGATCGCCATCGAGGCGCTGCACATCGCGCCATTGCTTTGGTTCGGGGTGAGGATACTGTTGAGCTGATAGATGGCGGCGCCGTAACCGTGGGCTTGGTTCACCAGGCCGGAATATATAGGCATTTCGGCATATTGACTGCGCGGGGGAATGTTGAAACACTGCGCGTGCTGGGAGGTAGGGGATGAAAAATGAATATCTGCGGTGCGTCCCCTGTTATTCGGATGGCAAACGTGCCCGGCAATGGAGATGCCGTGTACCCATCTATAGACATGAAACTCCACCTATGACGATAAATGGCTATAGGTGGGCTTTTTCGATGACGTATATTTCACGTTGGGCAAATTTAAGGAGTTCGGCGATATGATGAAAAACAGAAGAATATTGTCGGTTTTTGTTTTCGCTTGTTTATTTTCATCAGGAACGTATGCAGGCTGGCTCGGCGGCCCCTCGGACTACGACGAGTGTATTTTGGAAGGGATGAAGGGTGTTACAAGCGATGTTGCAGCACGACTGATACGGCAGTCATGTCAAAAAAAATTCCCACAGAAAACTCCTGAAGATAAAAGTGTCGAATTACCAAATTCCGCACTGGAGAAAATCGAGGGTAAAGCCGGTACGTCCAATATCGGATACTTCCAGGGCAACTTATTCAATGGGAATGGAGACTGGCATATCACATCACTAACAGTCCGTATTGAGGACAACAAGACCAAACAATACAAAGATTACGAAACCTCGGTAAATCAGGGCTTATATAGTAGCTCGCTCCCGCCATTGGCAAAAGGTGAGTTTTCTTTCAAGCCTTATGAAATACCAAAGGATATTTCATGGACTATCTTGGGTGGGCGCGGATTTAAGAAATAGCTTGGTCGGTGGTATTTCAAAAAGGGCAAAAAATGAAATTTCAAATGGCACCGATGACTTCCAAGAAGGCTGGAATTGCCGCATTAACCAATGTCGCGAAGCTTATTATTTTCGCAGTTTCGATGAATTCGGCTTCTTACGCTGCAACAATGGACGATTATGTGACATGCAGTCTTGTTTATGGCGCGCTTTTCCAAGCGGCTAAGAATGCACAGCATGATGGAATGCTTTCGTACTCAAGACCTCGCTTACAAGCTATTTTGCCCTATATTCAGGAAAATAAGGACAACCCAAGAATGAAAGAGAAAGGACGGGTAATAGCGACTCGTCTTGAGGATGAAATAAAGAATACATTCATCAGGCAGACGACCAATGCAATTCTTGAAGAGGACCCCGTAAAACTGAAGGCTGCCATGCCTCGTGTCTTTCAATGTGATAAAGCATTTGGGCTATCCACGTTACCGCTTCCACTTAAAACAAAACAGCCCATTCGTTGGAACAAATTCCTACAAGGTTTCTATGGTGGTTGCCTTGCCAAGCAGAAAAAATCTCCTTCACCGTTCAGCGATGCTCAGATTCAGGGGTATTGCCGGTGCATGACGGACAAGCAAGCAGCAAGAGGGGTTAACGCAAGTAGTTCGGAAGAAACAACAGGAAGAATCATAAATGAAAGCCACAGTGCGTGCTTCACCAGCATCCAATAGGCATCCCCATCATGGCAAGTAGCCTGACAGACCAGCAATTGAATTCCGAGATCAGGGATTTGATCCGCTCTTTGCAGCTTAAACTCGTCAGCCACCTAGACGGGATCGAGAATACAGCGCAACAGCGTTTGCTAAGGCTTTACGACGTGTGGCGCCAAGTTATCTTGCGAAGAACAACAGATACGGCAGATGGAGCGCTGTCGTTCTTTGAACAACAAAGACTCGTCCCCGCATGCATACTTACTAGATCTGTCGTAGAAACTATGGCAGCTCAGTATTACGTGCATAAGAAGTTGATCCTTTACACGGAGGAGGCCGATCATCAATCCATTCATAAGCTTTTCATGTCGGCGGTCTTTGGAAGAAAGGATCAAGATTGGAGACAAGCACCTATTCAGGCTCTAACAGCAATGGATCATTTGGACAAAAAATTTCCAGGGTTTCGCAGTGAGTATGATCGACTGTGTGAATACGTACATCCAAATCTGGCTGGCGGCTATGGTACCTATGTTCGCAGGGAAGACGATCATTTCGTATCGTATTTTGGGAACAATCCACAAGGTTTAGAGATGGGGCCGTGGGGGCAAATGGAGCTTTCTATCGCCTTGACTGTGGCGAATGAAATCGATCATCAGTTATGCCTTTTTCATCCTCAGCTTGTGTCAATGGCAGAACAACATGTTCCCAATACTCCATCCAACTAACATCAGCCCAACCCGACATTCAACCCGGACTCCGCAAAAGCGCGGAGCCGGTTAATTTTACGTTGGACATCATATGCCGCTCGCTGACTTTCTCGCAGCGACTCTAGGAAAACTGGAGGAGCATTACCACCAGATGGGTGGCGCTATCGATCCGCCGATTCGAGCGAAGGTTGGAAATCGCACATTCTTTCGGCACGAGCGACAGTCCGATGTGCTGTTGTGCTACCTCAAAGGCGTGAAGCTCGTGAGTACTATGAATGCCGCATTGATTCTCTTTCGGCATGGATATGCACAAGAGGTTGGCGCTCTTTGCCGGATGGCTGATGACTTTTTCTTCGAGATCATGTTTTTTGTTAAGCCACTTGGGGATAACGCTCCAAGCAAGGATCAACAGCGGATGTTTGACGATTTCTTTCGGGAAGAATTTGAAGACTCTGACGACCCTTTGGGAACTGGAAAAGATCGAGACAATGTCCCTCGTCGAAAGATCAATGCCGCATTTGGACATATCGCGAAGGATGAAGTTAATCCACATGATGCGCAGCACGCAGTATCCACAGTACACAAAGCCCTCTCCGGGTTTGTTCATGGTGCGTATCCACACATCATGGAAATGTATGGCGGCAATCCAGCGCACTTTCACATGTCCGGCATGCTAGGAACACCTCGCATGCGTGAGTGGGAAGACCAGCTCATCACCTATGTGTATCGAACGATCATGGCGACAGAAGTTATCTCTCGCAAGCTCGGACTCCCGGACAGTGAAAAAAGCATTCGGAGCTTGCTGGTGGAGTACGAAACAGTGCTCAAATGTAAGCCGACCGAGAGTGCTGAAGCAATACTGCGCAGGGCAAAAAATTGATGCCCAACCCAACATTCGAGAGGGGCTGCGCAAAAGCGCGCAGCTCCTTACTTTTACGTCGGGCATCTGAAAACTGAATATCTCCAGCGGGGTTGCATGTCAGTATCCGTTCGGATACGATGTGGCACATGAACACCTTTGAGCGCACCGAGGAATTCGATGTTTGGCTCGCCGACTTGAAAGACAAAGTGGGTCGAGCGCGGATCGTCCTTCGCATCCGGTCTGCCGAACATGGGAATTTTGGTGACTGTGAACCCGTGGGTGAAGGAGTCTTTGAAATGCGAGTCCATTTTGGGCCGGGTTATCGAGCCTACTACACGCGGCGCGCGAAGGTTGTCTATTTGCTTCTCTTGGGCGGCGACAAATCCACGCAGAAGCGTGATATCAAACGTGCCATTGAGATGGTGCGGGCTTTGGATAAGGAGTGAGCCATGAAAAAATTTGCACCCTTCGATGCTGCCGACTATCTGGACGATGAGGAAACCATTGCGGAATACATAACCGCCGCACTGGAAGACCCCAATCCCGATGTATTTCTAGCCGCCGTGCGTGATGTGGCCCGTGCCCGTGGTATGGCGCAACTTGCCAAAGATGCCGGCCTTGGGCGAGAGAGCCTTTACAAGGCGCTTACGCCTGGCGCCAAGCCACGCTATGACACCATGCTCAAGCTGCTTCATGCGCTCGGCGTCAAGCTCTCCGCTTCTCCCGTTCACTCGTGAGCAACTTGCCATTTTCTGGTTAAAAGGGGCGGGGTTCGAATTGTTTTCCGGCTATTGATCTCTGCTCATGCCGCGAGCAGACGATTCGACATCGTTCAGGCCAGCCGCGCTTCGAGCAACTCCCAAGGCTCGCCAGCCATCCGCAGCATATCGGCATCGCCGTCGTTGGCGAAAACTACGGCAGCACCGAGCTCTTCCTCTTGCAGCGGTTCCTGCGCCGCCTGCAAAGCGTGCAGCACGGCGGCGTCGGCTTCGGACGCATCGTCGGCGCGGCTGCGCCGCAGCGCGAGGCGTTCTTTCAGCACCGCCTCGTCTGCCTGTACGCTGGCGATGACGAAGGGCACGTTCATTTCCTTGGCCAGCGCGCGGAAGCTTTCGCGTTCGGCGTGGCGCAGAAATGCGGCATCGACGATGACGGGGAACCCTGCGGCGAGCAGGCCGCGCGCCAGTTCGTGCAGGCGCGCGTAGGTGCGTTGCGTGGCCTCTTCGCCGTAGATGCCGCTGCCGGTTTGCGAGCGGCTGTCCGCGAGCGCCGCGAGGCCGAACAGCCGTTTGCGCTCGACATCCGAGCGGATGCGGATCGCGCCGAGGCGCTCCAGCGCGAGTTGCGCGAAGGTGCTCTTGCCGCAGCCCGGCAGCCCGTGCGTGATGACCAGCGCCTGGCGGCGGCGCGCCAGGCAGTCGTGGGCGAGTTCGAGATAGCTGCGGCAGGCATCGAGTTCATGCTGCGCCTGCACCGGGTCTTCCTGATCGGCGCGGATCGCGGCGACCTTGGCGCGCACCATCGCGCGGTAGGCGAGGTAGTAGCGCAGCACGCCCGCTCCGGCATAATCGCCGCCATGCTCCAGATACTTGTCGAGAAAACGCCAGGCGAACTGCGGATGGCCGCGCTGCATGAGGTCCATCACCGTGAACGCGATCTCGCTGATGGTGTCGATCCAGCGCAGCGTCGCGCTGAACTCGATGCCGTCGAAAGGCACGGGCGCATCGTCGAGCAGCACGATGTTGCCGAGGTGCAGGTCGCCGTGGCATTCGCGCACGCAGCCGCCGACCTTGCGCTGCCGGAACAGCGGCTCGCACGCGGCGAATTCGAGCGCGCTGGCTTCGCGCACTTTCTCCAGCAGCGCGAGGTCGGCGGGCGCTGCCAGCGACGGCGCGAGCTGCGCGAAATTATCCAGCACCGCCGACCGGATCGCATCCGGCGAGCCGAATGGCGTATCCGCCGTTGCGGGCGGCAGCGCGGCGTGGAAGCGCGCGATGGTGGCGGCCAACCGGTCGATATGCGCCGGGGTGATTTCGCCGTCCGCCAGCAGGCTATCCATCATCGCGGCGCGCGGGAAGCGGCGCATGTGTACCGCATACTCGATGGCGGGTTCGCCGCCGAGCAGCGGCTGTTCCGGGCTGCCACCGATGGCTGCGACATCGAGGTAAATGTCCGGGGCGAGGCGGCGGTTGAGGCGCAGCTCTTCCTCGCAGTAGAAGCGGCGCTTTTCCAGCGTGGAGAAATCGAGGAAGCCGAGATCGAGAGATTTCTTGATCTTGTAGGCGTCGTTCCCGGCCAGCAGCACCCAGGAGATGTGCGTCTCTTCTCTTTTCGACCTCGGCGGGAAGGATGCGAGTAGCGCCTCGACCAGTCGTTGCTGGCGCAGCAGGTCAGGCGAGGGGTGTGCAGGAGTCATGGGCAAGCTCTTTTCATGTGTTATGGGTATCGTACTCCAGCAAGGCGGATTTGCTAATATACCCGCCTGAATAATGTGTCGGTTAAATTGAATCACCCATTTCACAATACACAGAGGCACCCATGAAAATAGGCATTCCAAAAGAAATCAAGACCAACGAAAACCGCGTCTCGCTGGTTCCGGCGGGGGCGGAGGCGCTGGTGTCGGCGGGGCACGCGGTCATCGTGGAAACGGGCGCGGGGCTGGGGGCTGGGTTCAGCGACGCGCAATATATTGCTGCGGGCGCGCAGATCGCAAAGGACGCCGATGCGGTCTGGGCGGCAGCCGATATGATCGTGAAAGTGAAGGAGCCGATCGAGCCGGAATGGAAACGCATCCGCCCCGGCCAGGTCATCTTCACCTATTTCCATTTCGCCGCGAACGAGCCGTTGACCCGCGCGCATATAGCTTCCGGCGCGGTGTGCATCGCCTACGAAACGGTCGAGTTGCCGTCGCGCGAGCTGCCGCTGCTGACACCGATGTCGGAAGTGGCCGGGCGCATGGCGGTGCAGGAGGGCGCCAAGTATCTGGAAAAACTGTATGGCGGGCGAGGGATATTGCTCGGCGGTGTGCCCGGTGTGCCGCCCGCGAAGGTGGTGATTCTCGGCGGCGGCGTGGTCGGCGTGAATGCGGCGAAGATGGCCGCCGGGCTGGGCGCCAGTGTCTCCCTGCTCGATGTTTCGCTGGAGCGGCTGCGCTATCTCAGCGATGTCATGCCCGCCAACGTGCAGCTGATCTTTTCGGATCGGCATAATGTGCTGGAGCGGATCGCCAGCGCCGATTTGGTCATCGGCGCGGTGCTGATCCACGGTGCCGTCGCGCCCAAACTGATCCGCCAGGAAGACCTCAAGACGATGCGCAAGGGCGCGGTGATCGTGGATGTTTCCATCGACCAGGGCGGCTGCGTCGAGACGATGCACCCGACCACGCACGAAAACCCGACCTTCATCGTCGAGGGCGTCATCCACTACGGTGTGGCCAATATGCCCGGCGGCGTGTCGATCACCTCGACGCTGGCGCTGACCAACGCGACCCTGCCTTATGTGCTGAAACTGGCGGACAAGGGATACCAGCAGGCGCTCAAGGAATCCCCGGCGCTGCTGAACGGGCTCAACATCATCGGCGGAAAAGTGACGCACCGGAAAGTCGCCGAGGCCTTCGGGCTGGAGTATCACCCTGCGGAATCCGTTATCGACTAACCCGTGAGGCCGGTTTCGTGTAGAGTCGAAAATATGCATTTTCGTTGACTTGCGTCAATGTATGGCTTCGGGTTTGCACCTATAGTTTCCCCCAACGGCAATACCGAATTGCCGCTATTCTGATAAGGAGAGCAACCATGAATACGCTAAAAACACAGATCATCGCTGTCTTTGGTTTGCTTCTTTGCGCCACATCGGCCAGCGCCGCCGACATCCAAATCAAGATGCTCGACAATTCGCCGACTGAAGGCATCTTTGTTTTCGAACCCGGTTTTGTCAAAGCCAACGTCAATGACACTCTCGTTTTCATCCCGACCAATCCGGGGCATAACAGCAGCAGCCTGCTAACGCCATCCAACGCGCCGACATGGAAAAGCCCCTTCAACAAGGAATACCGGGTGAAGCTTGAAAAAGAAGGCGTCTATCTCTATGCCTGCGATGCACATAAGAAAATGGGCATGGTCGGTGTCGTGCAGGTCGGCAAAGCTGGCAATCTGGAAGAGGCCAAGAAAAAAGCGGCTGAAGAGAGCGCCACCATGCCGATGAACAAGGATCGCTTTTCCAAGATGCTCGAAAAAGTGAAATAGGCTCTCGAAGGCCGATTTCGCTTCAACTCAACTAATTGGCAGCTATTCCCTCTCCCCGGCAAGGAGAGGGATGGAGTAGAAACGCTGCCGATCTGCTGCTCTATCTCCATATCACGCGCGTTGGCCGGCTACTTGCGCGATCGGATGTGAGAAGACATTCCACTCCGGGTGTTTCGTAACATCCGCGCCAAACCCGCCACTCCGGTTTTCTCCATGCAATGAAAACAGCCTGATTTCAATGGATTTTCAGCTTCAAGTTTTCGGGCAGCGTGGCATAATTGCCCCAAAAACAGGCGGAGCCGGTTTCCCTGGAGCAAAATCAAGCGGGCGCCGTTTCGCCGATGAATCGTTTTCAAAAGAGAAACCAGGCCATGACAGACAAACAGCCAGCCGATTCTGAAGAGTGCATCGAGTTGAATATATTTTTCATCCGCAACCAGAAAGTCATGCTCGGCATACACTTGGCCGAGGTCTATGGAATCCGCCCGCAGGCGCTGGAGCGAACCATCGAGCGCAATATCGAAAGTTTCGCTGAAGATTCTGCATTCCTGTTAACTCCGGAAGAGTTGGCTGACCTGAAGATATCTCATGCGATATCAGGCCAGGAGAAGCATTACGCGTTTACCAGGCAGGGGGTGGGTATCCTCTCCAGCATCCTGTTCGACGAACGGGCGATGTATGAAGACCCGCAAGCCTGCGCACCCGCATGCGGGTGCCGGAAATGATGCCGCCCCATTTGAACTGCCGAACCGCCGTTTTTTAGGGATTTCCATCCATGGAGTTGCCACACAGGCTGGGCAAATACGAGCTGGACAAGCTGATCGGCATCGGCGCGACGGGCGGCGTATACCACGCGCTGGATACGTTCACAGGCCGCGAAGTGGCGGTGAAGCTGATCGATGAAGCGGTGCTCCGTGATCGCGAATCCAGCGAGACATTCCGCAAGCAATTCACCAACGAGGCATCGCTCGCCGGAAAATTATCTCACCCTCATGTCGTTTCGATCCTGGAAGCATCCATAACGGAAGGCTCCGGATATATCGTGATGGAATACGTGCCGGGAGGCAGCCTGATCCGCCACACTTACCACGACAACCTGTTGCCCGTCGTGGACGTGCTCCAGATCATCTACAAGTGTTGCAGCGCGCTCGAATACGCGTTCAACCAGGGCATCGTTCACCGGGACATCAAGCCCGGCAACATCATGGTCGTGTCGGGTACCAATGTGAAGATCACGGACTTCGGCTCCTCCGTATTTTACAAGGAACAGATCAAGCAGGCGGTGACGGCGGGCACCCCTTCATACATGTCCATCGAGCATATCAAGGGCGATAGCGTGAGCTATCTCAGCGACATGTACTCGCTCGGGATCGTCGCATATGAGCTGCTTACCGGAAGGCTGCCGTTCGAGGCCGACACCCTGATCGAATTGCTCTACGACATCTCCATCAAGATGGTCGAGCCACCGAGCGCGCGCCGAAGCGGAATCCCCCCCGAGCTGGACAAGATCATCCTCAAGATGATCGCCAGGAACCCTGAAGACCGCTACCCCACCTGGGCCGCCCTCGAAGCCGACATCGACAAGCTGAGCAGGCTCTGCATATCCGAGCAAGACATAAACGACAGCGAGAAATTCGGCATGCTGCGCGCGATGCAGGAGCTGCGCGAATTCCCCGACCCGGAAATCTGGGAGCTCGTCCATGCCAGCAAGTGGAGCAAACTGCCGGTGGGCGCGATTGCCCTGCGGGAAGATGAGCCGGGGCAGAGCATGTTTATCCTGATCTCGGGAAGCATGAGGGTCACCAAACAGGGCCGCTTGCTCAACACCATCAAGGGCGGCGAATTTTTCGGGGAGATGGCCTACATCCAGCGCGGCTCGAACCGCCAGGCCACGCTGGAAACGACGTCCGACGCCACAGTGGCCGAATTCACGTTCGAGGCGCTGGAAAAACTGGGCGTCGAATGCGAATTGCGCCTTGTGAAATCCCTGCTGAACACCATGACCAGCAGGCTGATCGCCGCCGATATCAGCATCGTGCGCATGTACGGGTAAAGGTCGCGTGCCGAACGGCGTGCGCCAGTGCTTCTCAAGGCTCTTCGCGCCCACCATCGACGGCACAGGCAGGTTAATGCCCTGCCCCACCGGGCCCGCCCCACTTCCCGCAGCCGCCGCAAGATCCGCCGTAAGCACCGCCAATATCAGTAAGAGAATTTTTGTTGTCGCACGGGTTCAGGGCAAGCACCGGCTCGCTGTCTGTCGGGGGTAATATTTGATAAGGCTCCATCGTCACCGATTCGACCCTGCCGCCGAGCAAGATCACTCTGCCCTCAAGCCGCGAGTTGCCGGTCTCGCTGAACTCGAAACGATAAGTGCGGCGCAACACCCTACTTCCCGACTCGTCGCGCACCAGCGCCAGCCCGGTACCGGCGACCGTATCGTCGAGAAATTGCAGGTTCGCATTGCTGCAAATCTGCCTCCCCGCGTTCCGGGCGACCTCGAGCGCGCTCATGCTGTTGAACCAGAACCACCCTATCGCTGCCAACGACAACAGCAAAATCAAACTTGCCATATCCATAAACTGAAAAATCCTGCATGACCAATGGAGAAAGTTTAACCGATTCTGGTGGACGATTCTCATAACCCGCAAACAGGCTCGCCGGTGAACGGGGTCGGCAGCCCCCTAAATCTGTTGGCATTTGCGAAAGCGCGAGGTTAAGCGCGAGATAGAGCACTATAGCCTCGATGTCATTATTTCCGTCGGCTATCAACCTGATCAACGGCAAGAACGCATGAGCTGGCTATGAAGAATTCGGGCCAGGAGCACTTCGTCGCCCGATGCGGCTGGAATAATCGCGGCAGGTCACGATTCAAGCGCTATTCCAGGCCAGCAGGCTTGGCGCGCATTTTGGCGGCAACGTAATCCCCGTGAGAGATGTGGAGCAGGTCGGCCATCCTTCGCATCAGATGGTTTTCATGTGCGTTGATGTGATTGTCTACATAGGCGACTTGCCACAGGTATTCGATGATGCGCACCTTTTCGGATAATTCCAGTTCCCGGTTGATGAGGGAGGTAAACTGGTGAAGGTCATTGGCGGTCTTTGCCGTCCGGTGCCCCAGCTCGGACAGTTGCGCCACTTCCGCATCCGGTAGCTGAAACCGCTCCTTGAGGATGTTCAGGATCGTGGCTTGCTCTTCGTCTGTGCTGTCGGCATCCGAGCGCATGACTTCGATCAGCAGCACGGCAGTGGCCAGTTGCAGCGTGTGTTCGGGGCGGCTTTCGGCGCTGGCGGGAGCGATGATCGCGGAGAGAAAATCATTCAGTTTGTTCAGCATGGCTAATCGTAATTTCCAACAAGGTTTCCTGATAACGACAGGGTATCGCGAAAGAGAACTCGATAACAATAATCAGACGCAGGCCACGAACATTGCCCATGCAAAACCTCGCATTGCTGCGATTTTTTGTTTCAGTCGCCCGGTGCGAGCGGTGATGTGGATCGTAGGGTGCGTCCCACGCACCGCCATCATTGGTGCGTGGAACGCACCCTACATGATTATTGTTGCTCAAAAATAGAACTGCGATGAGTCGGGCGGCGGGATTGTACGTTAATAATGCGGCGGTCTTTCGTTCGCAGGCTTGCCCTCATTTCCTGCTTCAGCCTGCGATTGGATCTGTCCTGCGAGCGATTTACAAATCGCTTCAAGCCGTTCCAGCTTTTGTTGCTGCCGGTAGACCGTTTTGTTCAGTTCCTCGATCAGGTCTTCCTGGAAGGTGATCTTTGCTTCGATGTTGGCTATGCGTTCTTCATTCATGAGGTGGCTCTGGAAGTTCGGCAGTTTGCCGGGGGATGGCGGTTATTCTACACATGGCGGCATAAATCTACTGATGAAACTATTAGACATCCGACTATTGTGCGTCAATATAATGATGCTCGAATTGTTTTTAATCACCCCTGAGGCGCAGCCATGAAGATACACCGCATCGTCTCCACCGGAACCGCCCCCGACTTTGACGCGGCCATCAAGCGTGCCTCGGCGGTCGCCGGTGAGCTGCTCGGCGAGAACATGCTGTTGTCCTGGTACGACCGCGAGCGCGATCTGGAATCGCCCGCGCATGCCAGCGAGTGTCACGAAGGTTGCCCCATCAGAGGGTATTGGGATTACGCGCTGAACCGGGGTGGTGCGCTGGCGGTGGATTTTGACGATGGGCGCTTCGTGTTCTGCTTTCGGCCATTGGGCGAATTTGCTTTGCCGAGCTAATGGGGTCGCTCAAACGATCTTCCCGACCGTAATGAATCAATGAGAACAGCCTGTTGAGATGAACCCCGAGCACCTTGAACTGCTGGTCACCCGCGAGATGCCTTTCGGCAAATACAAAGGCTGGTTGATCGCCGACCTGCCGGGGCAGTATCTTAACTGGTTCGCCCGCGAGGGCTTTCCGCCCGGCGAGATCGGCCAGTTGCTGGCGCTGATGCAGGAGCTGGATCACAACGGTCTGTCGTCTCTGCTCGATCCGTTGCGCAAGCGCTGAGCTATCGGCGATAAGTCATTCTGAAAATCGCAGTTGGCAAACAGGAATTTGGTGCCTCAATGGGTTGCGTCGCTCTCGTAGGTGCGAATTCATTCGCACATGGCCTGCTGCTCGCACGAATGAATTCGCACCTACAAACCCGTCAATTGCGTTTCCTGAAATTATTATGGGCGCTCACCACGAAGCGCCGCGTTTGCGCGCTTCGATGCGCTTGAGGAATACGCCCATCACTTCGCGGTACAGCGCGTCCTTGAGCACGCTGTCTTCGTTGCCCGCGTCCACGTTGGGGTTGTCGTTGATCTCGATGACGTAGAGACGTTTGCCGATCTGCTTGATGTCCACGCCGTAGAATCCGTCGCCGATCAGGTTGGCCGCCCTGAGCGCCATTTTTACCACGCGATCCGGCGCTTCGCCGACGGATAGCGCTTCGGTTTTTCCTTCGACGAAATCGTGCTTGCGATCATTTTGCTTTCCGGCACCGTGCAGGATGATCTGCCAGTGGCCGGGAACCATGAAGTATTTCGCGACGAACAGCGGGCGACGGTCGAGGATGCCGACGCGCCAGTCGAATTCGGTGGGCAGAAATTCCTGCGCGACAATCAGTTCCGACTTGTCGAGCAGGCCGTTCACTTTCGCGGGCAACTCCTCCTCCGTCTCCACTTTCACCACGCCGAGCGAGAACGAGCTGTCCGGCTGCTTGAGCACGCAGGGCAGGCCGAGTTCGGGGACGATTTGCTTCACATTGTCGCGATGCACCAGCAGGGTCTTGGGCGCGGGGATGCGGTGCCGCGCGAGTATCTCGGCGAGATAAACTTTGTTGTTGCACTTCAGGATGGAATCCGGGTCGTCGATCACCACCAGCCCCTCGGCGGCGGCTCGCCGCGAGAAGCGGTGGGTGTAGTGGTTGGCGAAAGTAGTGTCGCGGATAAACAGCGCGTCGAATTCGGTCAGCCTGCCGTAGTCCGCCTTGGTGATGAATTCCGCGTGCATGCCCAGCGCTTGCGCCGCCTTCTCGAACTTATGCAATGCCTTGGCATTGGAGGCCGGTTCGGGGTTGGCGGGATCATGCAGGATGGCGATGTTGTAACGCGGTGCGGCGTGTTTTTGCGTGCGCCGCCTGCGGCCGGTGAAATATTCCGTGGTGGCCTGCACCGCGAATTCCTGATGCTGGGGCGGGATGTCGCTGGCGGCGATCGGCCGCACGCTGCGGATGCGCCAATGCTGGCCGCGCCGTTCGAATTCGGCGCGCAGCAACGGGGCTTGCAACAGGTTGAAAAGCTGGCGGCTGAGCTGTTCGTGGCGGCTCGCCGTGCTGTGGCCGAAGTAGATGTCGAGCTCGAAGGTGTCCGACTTGATCGGCTTCAGCGATTTCTGGATCAGGTCGTCCAGCCCCTCGGTCAGCAGCCGCACCATGTTCCGCGATTGCAGGTCTTCGATGGTGTTCGAGCGCGGCAGCGGCTTGTGGCCGCGCGCCTCGGCGAGCAGCGAGACGTAATAACCGAGCGTCTGGTAGCGGTAGCTCTTGCACAGGTTGAACACACGGGCCATGCGGTCGCCGCCATAGGCCGGATCGGTCAGGTAGGCGCGCGCCGGTACGACAGCCACGCCGGGAATATCGAGCGGCCAGTCGCGCGGGTTGTTGACCACGATGAGGTTGCTCATGATGCTTCCCTCAGTTGCGTCAATTGTTTGGTGATTTTAGATTCAGGAATGTTGTAGGGTGCATTCCATGCACCATTGCCGCTGGTGCATGGAATGCACCCTACATAGCCATTGCTGTTCTGAACAGGAAAATGAAATACATAGAACAGGGGCGACAGCGTGGCTATTCGTCGCCGAGATGCAACTGCAAGTCTTCCGCCGCTTCGCCGGTTTCCGGGTCTATCCAGCCGGCCATGCCGATATCCGCTTCCGCCTCTGCCAGCGATTCGCCTTCCTGATAGTCGGTCTCTTCTTGGTCTTGCATGTCCTGCATCGCTTCGACCAGTGTCGGGAAGGGGCCGCACAATTCGTCGGTGACTTTGTCCTGCCAGTAAAAACCATCCGCGCGCTCAATTATCCGGGCGTGGTTATGGTGGGTGTGGGGAATGGATGTAGTCATGGTCAGTTACCTCCGAATTCTGGTTTTATTCTATACCTATTTTTGATTTGAAGTGAGCAGTCGATACCAGATTTATTTTTGCGTAACCGGACTCGGCGTTATTTATGCGAACGCTTGCGTACGACCTTGGTTTTTTCCGATGCCTGACAGGCGCGGCGGTAAGCCAGCAGGGTCTTCTGCGCGTGGCACAGCACGCTGCCGCGCGGATAATTTCCCGCAGCGTTCGCGGTACCCGCAGGCAATCCGGTAAGCAACTCCAGACCTTCGCTGGCATGTTCCGCGGTGTAGATATGGAATAAGCCCTTGGCGACAGCCTCGGCGACCTCGCGCTCCAGCATCAGGTGGCGGCGGTTGCGCTGCGGGATCAGCACGCCCTGTTTGCCGTCCAGCCCGGCGGCGGCACAGACGCGGAAGTAACCTTCGATCTTTTCGTTGATCCCGCCCACCGGCAACACTTCGCCGTGCTGATTGATCGCGCCGGTCACCGCGATACCCTGTTTGAGCGGCAGCCCGGACAGCGACGAGAGCAGCACATACAGTTCGGCGCAGGAAGCGGAGTCGCCCTCCACGCCGCTGTATTCCTGTTCGAACACGACGGAGGCGTTGAGCGCGAGCGGCGCGTTATGGGCGAACAGCGCAGACAGGTAGCTTTGCAGGATGAGCACACCCTTGTCATGGATCGGCCCGGACATTTCCACTTCGCGCTCGATGTTGAGCAGACCGTCTTCTCCTGCATAGGTGCGCGCGGTAACGCGCACCGGGAAACCGAAACGGTAATCCCCCAGGTCGACCTGGGTCAGGCCGTTGAGCTGGCCGACTTGCTCGCCATGCAGCGCAATCAGCATATCGCCCTTGGCGATGGCTTCGTGCAGGCGCTGCTCGGGGTAATCATGGCGCAGGATGCGCGCGGCCAGTGCCGCTTCGACGTCTTGCACTTCAACGATGGGCGTTTCGACAAGGGACGTTTTGGCGATGGATGCCTTGGCAATGCGGCTGGTACGGGCGCTGCACAGCGCGGCGCTTTCCATCACCAGTGCCTCGGCGCGGCCGAAGATCGCGCTCTGGCGCGATTGGTCTTCCGCTTCACGATGCCCGTCTTCCAGCAGGTGCGCCACAGCCGCAGCGGAAAAATGCGGCAGCCCCAGCTCGCGGCAGGTGTGGGCGACGAAGATAGCCGAGGTGTGGCGAGTTTCTGCGCTGGACGAAAAGCTTTCGGCAAAGTCTACCTTGACGCGGAAGTGGCGCGCGAATTCCGGGTCTTCCTCCTGCAATTCGTAATACTGTTCGCGCGAGCCGATCAGCACGATCTTGACATCGACATCCACCGCCTCGGGTTCGAGCGAGACCGTCGCGATCGGCGTGAAAGCCGTGCCGGGCTCCTCGATCTGCAAGCGCCCGCTGCGCAGCACGCGCCGCAATTTTTCCCACACCAGGCCATCGGCCAGCAGGTCGCGCAGATGCAGCATCAGGAACCCGCCATGCGCCCGGTGCAGGCTGCCGGTGCGGATGCGGGAGAAATCGGTCATCAGCACATCGTTCTCGGTGTGGTATTCAATGCTGCCGAACAGCGCACGAAACAACGGGTTGTCTTCGACGATCACCGGCGCGCCGCTCCGCCCGTCGTTGTCCACCACCAGGTTGACGCGGTAGCGGGACAGCACATTGTTGAGCGCCTCCTTGCGGATGTCGTCATCGGTATCGGAAACCTTGAACAGTTCCAGCTTGTCGAGAATGTCGTGCGTGACCTGATCCAGATAGGCGCCGAGCTTGACGGAATCCTTGATCTGCTTCTTCAGGCCGATGCGGATCTCCTGCAATTCGCGATCCAGCAGCGGCTTCACCACCTGGCGCCGCAATGCCGCCAGCGCTTCGTTCATCACCCGTTCCATCGGGCGGGTTTTTTCGAAATAATGGTTTATTTCGGCACGCAATTCCTGCTCGGCCTGGGTGATTTCGGCGCGGCGTTCCTTCGGCAGGGCGAGCACCTCATCTTCGGTCAGCGCGTGGCCTTTTTTACCTCTCAGGGTGAACAGCAAATGCCCGGATTCGCGATGGATAGCGAAGCTGCGGGCTTCCGCAAAAGCATCGAGTTCGGCGTAGGCCTTGGCTTCTTCTTCCTTGTAGGATTTTTCGATGCGCTCGCTTTCGGCCTTGAAATCCTGCCCGTCCAGATGCTGGGGGATTTCGGTTTGCAACGATTTCATCATGCGTGCCATGAACTGGCGCAGCAGACGCCCCTGTCCGGCGGGCAAGCGCAACGCACGCGGTTTTTCCGGCACGTCGAAGTTGTGCAGATAGCACAGGTCGGGCGGCACCGCCTTGCCTGCGGCGACCGCCTGCATCGCCTGCTTGAGCAGCGAGGAGCGACCGCTGCCGACTTCGCCCAGCACGAACAGGTTGTAATCCGGCTGATCCATGCCGAGGCCGAAATGGGCGGCCTTCTCTGCACGTTCCTGCCCGATCCACGGCAGCGCATGCTCCAACAACTCGGAGGTATCGGCGAACCCGAGCGTGTCTGGATCGACGGTGAGACGAAGCTCGGCGGCAGTCAGGTTTGAGATTGGCATAGTGTTCAGGGTTTGCGTAATTGGCAGTCTCGCCTGACCGGAATTAAACGCCTAATGGTGCAGCATGGCAACCGTCAGGCTGAAATACCGTTGGCCAGTTGCTGATAAATGGCGAGATCGCTGGCGGAAAAACAGCAAAAGACCACTTCGCGGATCGAGCCGAGTTGCGGCAGCGATGAGTTGACGGTTTCAACCGCGACGCGGGTGGCCAGCTCCACCGGATAACCATAGACGCCCGTGCTGATGCACGGAAACGCGATGCTGTGCGCGCCGTGCTCGGCGGCAACGCGCAGCGAATTGCGGTAGCAGGAAGCCAGCAGTTCCGGCTCGCCATGCTTGCCGTCGCGCCACACCGGGCCGACCGTGTGAACGATGAATTTTGCCGGCAGGCGATAGCCCTGGGTGAGTTTCGCTTCGCCCGTCTTGCAGCCGCCCAGCAGGCGGCACTCATCCAGCAATTCCGGCCCGGCGGCGCGGTGGATCGCCCCGTCCACGCCCCCGCCGCCGAGCAGCGAGGAGTTGGCGGCATTGACGATCGCATCAACCTGAAGCTTGGTGATGTCGGCCTGTACTGCATGAAGTATGGCTGGCATGGTTATTCCAATTGTTTTTTAAAGCATCAATAACCAAGTAGGGTGCATTCCATGCACCCTACGATTTTATCGTATGTGAAACGATCCGATTCAATTTGAATTAAACGCCTTATTTCGCAGCATCACAAGCGACATCCGATTTCCGATTGCCTGCTATAGTGGACACTCCAACGCTTTGTTTGAGGCAAACATGGCCGTCGAAACCGAACTCAAATTGCGCATTGCCCCGGAGCAGCTTGCCAGGCTGAAGCGCCATGCGTTGCTCAAGGCGCACCAGCTTGCGCGCCCGGCCGCGAGCCGCCTCTACAACATCTATTTCGACACCCCAAAACTTGAATTGCACAAATCCGCAATGGCATTGCGCCTGCGCCGCGCCGGGCGGCAATGGCTGCAAACCCTGAAGGGCGGCGGTTCGGTCAAGGCGGGGATGCACCAGCGCAACGAATGGGAGATGCCGGTGAGCCGCGCGGCACTGGATTTTTCCTCGCCGCAGGCGGCGGAATTCGAGCAGCATTTGCCACTGGCGTTGCGCAAGAAATTGCAGCCGATTTTCGTCACCGATTTTTCCCGCACCAGCCGCATGCTGAACTGGCAGGGCGCACAAATCGAGCTGTGCATGGATCACGGTGAGGTGCGCACCGAGCAGCGCAGCACGCCGATCTGCGAACTGGAGCTGGAGTTGAAATCCGGCGAGCCGCTACAGTTGTTCGATCTGGCGCTGGAATTGCTGGAAATCGTGCCGTTCGAGCTGGAGGCGATCAGCAAGGCGGAGCAAGGCTACCGGCTTTTGACTGGTCATATCGAGAAACCGGCCAAGAGTACGACGCCCGATATCGCCAAAAAGGACACGCTGGCGGAGGCGCTGCAAGCGTTGATCTGGTCATGCCTCATGCATTTACAGGGCAACCTGCGCGGGGCGATGAGTACCGACGATGCGGAATACCTGCACCAGATGCGCGTGGCGTTGCGCCGTTTGCGCGTCGTATTACGCATGGCCGGAAAATTACGCGCTGACGATCAGTTGACGGCGCTGAACAATGATGTCGCGGCGCTGTGTGTCGCCCTGGGACGTAACCGAGAATGGGATGTATTCATTGCCCAGATCGCACAGCCGATGTGCGCACGCATGGCCGGCCATGCCGGTTTGCAGGCTCTGCTGGCGGCCAGCGAGCGGCAGCGGAACAGCTGCTATGCGGCGTTACGCGGCGCGGCACAGGCGCACGAATTGCAGCGGCTCATGCTGCGCTTTGCCATCTGGATGAACGGTCCGTATTGGCAACAGCAAGGAAAGGCCATGCCGACAGCACGCGATTTTTCGGCGCACCGCTTGCAGAAATTGTTCAGCAAATTCGCCCAATCAGGCTTGCACCTGGACACCCACGATGCGGAACGGCTGCACTCGTTGCGCATTCTCGCCAAGAAACTGAGATACAGCGCGGAATTTTTTTCCATATTGTACGACCGCCAAAGAACCAAGCCGTTTCTCGCCGCGTTAAGTCATGTGCAGGAAGTGCTCGGGCAGATCAACGATGTGGCGGTGGCACATCGCCTGCTCGGCGATATTGCGGCAATGCCGGAATTGTCCACACACCAGGAAGCAATCGCGCTGGTCAAGGGCTGGATCGCGCACGATCTGTCACACCAGTTCGCCGCGTTGAGGAAGGCTGTTCAGCGCTTCAACAGGCAGCCTGCTTTTTGGGAGAAAATTTAACCGCGCGTATTCGGCTGCGCCTCGAACTGTGCAAAATCCACCGGCTGCTGCGGTTGCCAGCTTTGCTGGCGGTGCTCCGCGACTACGTTGGTGAAGATGCCGCCGCGCACGTAGAACTTGGCGGTGAGGCGCATGAAGCGCGGTTCGGTGGCGGAAACCAAGTCGTCGAGAATGCGGTTGGTGACATCCTCGTGGAAATGCCCTTCGTTGCGGAACGACCAGATATACAGCTTGAGGCTCTTCAGTTCGACGCATTTTTCGCCGGGGATGTAATCGAGGATCAGCGTGGCGAAATCCGGCTGGCCGGTCTTGGGGCACAGGCAGGTGAACTCGGGGATTTCCATGTGGATATGGTAATCGCGCCGCGGGTTCGGGTTGGGGAAAGTTTCCAGCATTTTGCCCGGTTTGGTAGTCATTTGGTGAGGTGTCCCGCTTCGGTTAGAATAGTGCGCATTATAACGGTCATGGCCGCATTGTTTTTGAAAATGAAGCCTGCTTGCGCCAGACCGTTCCCTCTCCCCCGCCCTCTCCCGCAGGCGGGAGAGGGGGATAAGGCCTCGCTACGCGAGTTTTTACCATTTTTAATGTTGCGACTCCTAAATTGCGTTTATCTCAGATTAAACTCGCTGGCTTCAAATCCTTCGTCGATCCCACGCACATCGCGCTGCCGGGCCAGATCGTGGGCGTGGTCGGGCCGAACGGTTGCGGCAAGTCGAATGTGATCGACGCGCTGCGCTGGGTGCTGGGCGAATCGAAGGCTTCCGCGTTGCGCGGCGAGACCATGCAGGATGTGATTTTCAACGGCACGAGCAAACGCAAGCCGGTGTCGCGCGCCAGCGTGGAGCTGATCTTCGACAATTCGCTGGGCAAGGCCGCCGGGCAGTGGTCGAGCTACGCGGAGATTTCCATCAAGCGCATCTTGCAGCGCGACGGCGAATCCAGCTACCACATCAACAACCAGCATGTGCGGCGCAAGGACATCACCGATATTTTCCTCGGCACCGGGCTGGGGTCGCGCGCCTACGCGATCATCGAGCAGGGCATGATCTCGCGCATCATCGAGGCGAAGCCGGAGGAACTGCGCGTGTTCCTCGAAGAGGCGGCGGGCGTTTCAAAATACCGCGACCGGCGCCGCGAGACCGAACTGCGTATCGGTGATACGCGCGACAACCTGCTGCGCGTCAGCGATATCCTGCAGGAACTGGACAAACAACTGGTGCATCTGGCCGAGCAGGCCGAAGTGGCAAAACAATACCGCGCGCTGGAAACGCAACGCGACACCACGCAGCATCTGTTCTGGCTGGTGAAGAGGCAGGAAGCCGAGGCGCAACGCGCCCGGTTTGCGCAGGCGATGGAAAAGACCCGCAACGAACTGGAAGCGGAAACCGCACGGCTGCGCGACATCGAAAGCCAGCTTGAAACTACGCGCAGCGGGCATTACCAGCTTTCCGACGCGCTGCACGTCAAGCAGGGCGAGCTGTATACCGCGAATGCCGAAATCGCGCGGCTGGAGCAGCACATCAAGCATGTCGCCGACCAGCGCCAGCGCATGGCGCAACAGATCGTCAACACCGAGAAACAGATCGAACAGCAGAAGCATCAGCGCCAGGGTATCCATTCCCTGCTGGAGCACTGGCAGCGCCAGCAGGAC
>Ga0209343_10002365_pt1 | contig 24443 bp, 25 predicted proteins | sample RifCSPlowO2_02_FD_184026 | JGI IMG/M metagenome (GOLD analysis project Ga0209343, IMG submission 184026) | Groundwater microbial communities from Rifle, Colorado - Rifle CSP2_plank lowO2_0.2 (SPAdes) (version 2) | ecosystem: Environmental > Aquatic > Deep subsurface > Groundwater | place... | reverse complement strand
GAGCGAGATCGCGGGCCGGATGGCCGTCCAGGAGGGGGCGAAGTACCTGGAGAAGAGCATGGGGGGCCGGGGGGTGCTCCTCTCGGGGGCGCCGGGGGTGGCGCGGGGGAGCGTGGTCATCCTGGGGGCCGGCATGGTGGGGAAGAACGCCGCCAAGATCGCCGTGGGCCTGAACGCCGACGTCACCGTGCTCGACGTGAACCACTCGCGGCTCGAATACGTGGACGACATCTTCGGGGGCCGGGTGAAGACCCTGGCCTCCACCCGCTTCTCCATCCGCGAGGCGGTGGAGGAGGCGGATATCCTCATCGGGGCCGTCCTCATCCCCGGGGCCCGGGCGCCCCGCCTGGTGCCCCGCTCCCTCGTGCGGCGGATGAACCCGGGCTCGGTCATCGTGGACGTGGCGGTGGACCAGGGGGGCTGCGTCGAGACCATCCGCCCCACCTACCACTCCAACCCCACCTATGTCGTGGACGGGGTCATCCACTACGGGGTGGCCAACATGCCGGGGGGCGTGCCGCGCACGAGCACCTTCGCCCTCTCGAACGCCATCCTGCCCTACGCCCTCGACCTCGCGAGCCTGGGGGCGGTGGAGGCCCTCCGCGCCTACCCCGAGCTGGCCGAGGGGCTCAACGCCGCCGAGGGGAAGATCACCCACCCCGCCGTCGCCGAGGCCCTGGGGGTGAAGCACACCCCGGTGGAGGAGGTGTTTTGAGGGTTTGAAGGTGTGCGGCTGGCGTTGAATTGCAGGGGGCGGGTTTGAAACCCGCCCCGCGTTTTTTCCACGGAACCCGTAGGGGCGCACGGCCGGTCGCCCCTACTACAGGAACCATCGTCCGGCGTCCCCCCCCTACACCACCCCCTCCTCCCTCAACTTCTTCCGGGCCGCCTCATCCAGCTTGAGGACGGATTCGAGCACCTCGTCGGTGTGCTGGCCGAGGGAGGGGGGAGGGGTGCGCACCGCGCCGGGGGTGGCCGAGAGCTTGATGGGGACGCCGGTCACCTTGGTCCGCCCGGCCACGGGCACGTCCACCTCGACCACCATCTCCCGGGCGAGCACCTGGGGCTCGGCGAAGACCTGGGCGAGGTTGTTGATGGGGCCGCAGGGGACGCCCGCCTTGCGGAGGGCATCGAGGGTGGGCTGGAGGTCCCGCCCGGCGAAGAAGGGGTCGAGGATGGCCTGGAGGGCCTCGCGGTTGCCCACCCGGTCGGCGTTCACGGCGTAGCGGGGGTCGTCCTTCAAATCGCCCAGCCCCATCGCGTCGCAGAAGCGGCGCCAGAGGCTGTCGTTCCCCACCCCCAGGTTGAAGTAGCCGTCCCGGCAGCGGTAGGTCTCGTAGGGGGTGATGGAGGGGTGCCTGTTCCCCCGCCGGGGGGGCACCTTGCCCGTCGCGAAGAAGCCGGTGGCGTGGTAGGTGAGGAGGGCCACCTGGCCGTCCAGCATCCCCACGTCCACCAGCTGGCCCTCGCCGGTGCGCTCGCGGTGGAAGAGGGCGAGGAGGATGCCGTTCGCGGCCAGCATCCCGGCCGTGATGTCGGCGACCGAGGCGCCCACCTTGGCGGGGGGGCCGTCCGGCTCCCCGGTGAGGCTCATCACCCCGCCCTCGCCCTGGATGACCACGTCGAAGCCGGGCTCGCCCTTGCGGGGGCCGGTCTGGCCGAAGCCCGAGACCGAGCAGAAGACGGCGCGGGGGTTGAGGCGGTGGATCTCCGCCCAGGGGAAGCCCAGCTTCTCCAGGGTGCCGGGGCGGAAGTTCTCCACCACCACGTCCGAGGCGCGGATGAGGCCGGCGAGGAGGGCCTTCCCCTTCTCCTCCTTGAGGTTGAGGGTGACGCTCTTCTTGTTGCGGTTGATGGAGATGAAGTAGGTGCTCACCCCGTTCAGGAAGGGCGGGCCCCAGGCGCGGGTGTCGTCCCCGCCGTCGGGGTTCTCGACCTTGATGACCTCGGCCCCCATGTCCCCGAGCATCATGGTGCAGTAGGGCCCGGCCAGGATGCGGGTGAGGTCCAGCACCCGGATCCCCTCGAGCGGCGCGGGCATGCGCGGCGTCCCTCCCTCAGGGCCGGAGGAGCGAGATCAGCACGCCGGCCGCGACGGCCGAGCCGATGACGCCCGCCACGTTGGGCCCCATCGCGTGCATGAGGAGGTGGTTCTGGGGGTTGGCCTCCTGGCCCACCTTCTGCACCACCCGGGCGGCCATGGGGACGGCGCTCACCCCGGCCGCGCCGATGAGGGGGTTCAGGGGCTCCTTGCTGAAGCGGGCCATCACCTTCCCGAAGAGGACGCCCGCGGCGGTCCCGATGCTGAAGGCGAGAAAGCCCAGGAGGAGGATGCCGAGGGTATCCAGCTTGAGGAAGGTGTCGGCCCGCATGGAGGCCCCGACCGAGGTCCCGAGGAGGATGGTGACAATGTTCAGGAGCTCCCCCTCGGAGGTGCGCAGGAGGCGGTCCACGAGGCCGGCCTCCCGGAAGAGGTTGCCCAGCATGAGCATCCCGATGAGGGGCACGGCCGAGGGGACGATGAGCCCGCAGAGGATGGTCGAGACGATGGGGAAGAGGACGCGGGCCGTCTTGGGCACGGGCTTGAGCTGGAGCATCACGCGGGCGCGCTCCTCCTTCGTGGTGAGGGCCCGCATGATGGGGGGCTGGATCATGGGGACGAGGGCCATGTAGCTGTAGGCGGCGACCGCGATGGGGCCCAGGAGCTCGGGCGCGAGCTTGGAGGCGGTGTAGATGGCGGTCGGGCCGTCCGCCCCCCCGATGATGCCGATGGCCCCCGCCTGGGGCAGGTTGAAGCCCAGCAGCACGCTCAGGATGAGGGCGCCGAAGATGGCGAACTGGGCCGCCGCCCCGAGGAGGAGGGTCTTCGGGTTGGCGAGGAGGGGGCCGAAGTCCGTCAGCGCCCCGATCCCCATGAAGATGACGGGGGGGAAGATGCCGAACTTCACCCCGAAGTAGAAGTAGTAGAGGAGCCCGCCCTCGTCGAACATCCCCCCTCCCGGCATGTTCGAGAGCAGCATCCCGAAGGCGATGGGGAGGAGCAGCAGGGGCTCGAACTCCTTCACGAGCGCCAGGTAGAGCAGGAGGCAGGCGACGGCGATCATGAGGAGGTCCCCATACCGCATCGCGTAGAAGCCCGTCTCGCGGAGGAAGAGGCCCCCGGCGTCCCCGAGGTTCGTCATGCGATCTCCATGAGCACCTGGCCGGTCTCCACCTTGTCCTTGGCCTGGACTCGGATGGAGCGCACGGTGCCCGCCGCCTCGGCGGTGATGATGTTCTCCATCTTCATCGCCTCGAGGACGAGGAGGCGCGTCCCCACCTCCACGGCGTCGCCCTCCTTCACCGCGATGGAGAGCACCACGCCGGGCAGGGGGCTGACGACGGGGTAGGTTCCTCCCGCCGGGCGGGCGGCGGCCGCGGGCTTGGGCGGCGCGGCGGCGGGGCGGGGCGGGAGGGGCAGGGCGGCGGCGGGGGGATCATCTTCCTCGACCTCGACGAGGTGCTCCTGGCCGTCCACCACGATCCGGAGGCGGCCCGTGCCCTCCTCCCGGCCGGCGCTGACGGCGTAGCGCTTGCCACCGAAGGTCAGGTGGAAGTTCCTCACCGGGGCCTCCTCAGGGGGGCGCCGGCCCGCCCCCGGGCCGCCCAGCGGGTGGAGCGGCGGGTGACGGGCGGGACGTAGAGGGGCGGGCGCTCGGTCTCAAGGAAGTGGGCGGCCGCGGCGGAGAGCACCAGCTCCAACGGACTCTCCCGCGCCGCGGCGGGTTCGGGCACGGGCCGGGCCGTGGCCTGCGCCTGCTCGCGGTAGAGCCAGGTGAGGAGCCGCATCGTCCACATGAGAAGGATGAGAGAGACGTACACCACCCCCATGCCGAGGACCGCGAGGATGAGGGACTGCACGAAGAGGGCGAGCACGCGTCCGGCTCCCTAGAGGGGGATGTTGCCGTGCTTCTTGTCGGGGCGCTGCTGGCGCTTGCGGGAGGTCATCTCGATCGCCCGGAGCAGCTCCCGCCGGGTGAAGCGGGGCTCGATGATGGTGTCCACCAGGGCCTGGCCCGCCGCGGTGTAGGGCTTCGCGAAGAGCCGGCGGTACTCCTCGATCTTCTGCTTCCGCACCGCCTCGGGGTCGGCCGCCTCGCCGATCTCGCGGCGGAAGATGATGTTCGCGGCCCCGTCCGGCCCCATGACGGCGATCTCGGCCGAGGGGTAGGCGATGACGCGGTCGTAGCCCAGGCCGAAGCCGCACATGGCGATGTAGGCCCCGCCGTAGCTCTTGCGGAGGATGACGGCGACCTTGGGCACGGTGGCCTCGCTGTAGGCGAAGAGCACCTTGGCCCCGTGGCGGATGACGCCGCCGTGCTCCTGGTGGGTGCCGGGGAGGTAGCCGGGCACGTCCACGAAGTTGACGATCGGCAGGTTGAAGGCGTCGCAGAAGCGGACGAAGCGGGCGAGCTTGTCCGAGCTGTCGATGTCGAGCACCCCGGCCAGGTGGGAGGGCTGGTTCCCCACCACCCCGATCGGGCGGCCCTCCAGGCGCGCGAAGCCGACCACGATGTTCTTGGCGTAGCGCTCCTGGACCTCCATGAAGTCCCCGGCGTCGAAGACGTTGCGGATGACGTCCCGCACGTCGTAGGCGCGCTTCTCCTCCGTGGGGACGATCGTGTCGAGCGCGGGGTTCTCCTCGGGGGGCCACTCGGCGGCGGGCGCCAGGGGGGGGTCGTCCAGGTTGTTGGCGGGGAGGAAGGAGATGAGCTTGCGGATCATCTCGAAGCACTCGCGCTCGTCCCGGGCCACGAAGTGGGCGTTGCCGCTCACGGCGCTGTGCACGTGGGCGCCGCCCAGGTCCTCGAAGGAGACCTCCTCCCCCGTCACGGCCTTGATGACGTCGGGGCCCGTGATGAACATCTTGCTCAGGCCCTCGACCATGAAGACGAAGTCGGTGATGGCGGGGGAGTAGACCGCCCCGCCCGCGCAGGGGCCCAGGATGACCGAGAGCTGGGGGATGACGCCCGAGGCCTGGGTGTTGCGTTCGAAGATGCGGGCGTAGCCGTCGAGGGCGCGCACCCCCTCCTGGATGCGGGCGCCGCCCGAGTCGAGAATCTGGATGACGGGGCAGCCCGCCTTCATGGCGAGGTCGATGGCGTGGACGATCTTCTGGGCGTGGGTCTCGCCGAGCGAGCCGCCCAGGGTGCCGAAGTCCTGGGCCACGGCGAAGACGAGCTGGCCGCCGATGCGCCCGCTGCCCGTCACGACGCCGTCCCCGGGGGAGTGGCGCTTGTCCATCCCGAAGTCCGAGGAGCGGGACTCGGCGAAGAGGTGGAACTCGGCGAAGCTGCCCGGATCGAGGAGGAGGCCCAGCCGCTCGCGCGCGGTCAGCTTGCCCTGCTTGTGCTGGCGCTCCTCGGAGGCCCTGCCGCCGAGCGCCTCGGCCTCCGCGACCCGGCGGCGCAACTCCTCGATCGGATCCGGCATGGCGTCCCCTGAGGCGCGTGGAACCGCTTGAAAACGTGGGGGATGGCGGCCTCGGGGCCGCGACCGCCCGGTGCAGGGAGGGGCCGAACCGGGGTATTAGAAAAGCCTTCTCTCCTCCCGTCAAGCGGCCGGGGCGTCCCAGTTCATGATGCCCGCGTGGAGGAGCTGGCCGGGGAGCTGCCGCCCCAGCAGGGACTCGGCCAGGGCCACCGCCTGGAGGAGCCCGGGGAGGCCGATGCCGGTTTCGATCCCCATCTCGTGAAGCATGTTCACGGTGTCCTCGGTGGCGATGTTGCCGCTCGCGCGCGGGGCGAAGGGGCAGCCCCCCATCCCGCCCGCCGAGGCGTCGAAGCTCTCCGCCCCCGCCTCCAGCCCGGCGAGGACGTTCGCGAGGCCGGCGCCCCGGGTGTTGTGGAAGTGGAGGCCGAAGCGCGCCCCGGGGAAGCGCCCCTTCAGGTGCTCCAGCATCCGGCGCACGGCGGCGGGGTTGGTCACCCCCACGGTGTCGGCGAGGGTGACCTCCTCGCAGCCCAGCTCCAGGTACTCCCCCGCCACCCGCTCCACCGCCTCCAGGGGCACCCGGCCCTCGTAGGGGCAGCCGAAGGCGGTGACCACCCCGCCGCGCATGGGGAGGCGGGCCTCCCGGGCCATGCGGGCCGCCTCGCGCGCGGCCTGGAGCATCTCCTCCCGCCCGGCGCGCAGGTTCTTCTGGTTGAAGCCCTCGCTCGCCGCCACGAAGAGCACGATGCGGTCCACCCGGCACGTGAGGGCCCGCTCGATGCCCCGCGCGTTGGGCACCAGGGCCTCGTACTTCGTCCCCGGGCGGCGCTGGATGCGGGCGAGCACCTCCTCCGCGTCCGCCATCTGGGGGACGTGCCTGGGGTGGACGAAGCTCGTCACCTCGATCCGGGGCACCCCGGCCGCGGTCAGGAGGTCCACCAGGCGGACCTTGGCCTCCGTGGGGATCGGCTGCTTCTCGATCTGGAGGCCGTCCCGGGGCCCCACCTCGATGATGGTCGCGCGGGTGGGAAGGGTCATGGCGCCCTCCTGGCGGGTGGAAACGCCTACCGCTTCAAATGCCTGTCGAAGTAGGCGATGACCCGGGCGATGGAGTCGAGCTGCACTGGGTCCGGCTCGTATTTCCCGCTCCCGGCGCGGATGGGGTAGACGTAGCCGTGCTCGGGGTGGTCGTAGGAGACCCACTCCACGTCCTTGCCCGCCTCCTTCAGGAGCTCGTAGGTGGCCCGGAACACCCCCTGGAGGTGGTCCGTCTCCCGCCCCATGACGAGGATGGGGGTGCGGATGGTGCGGATGCGCTCCAGGGCGGTCTTCCGGTCCACCCGGGCGAGTATCTTGGCCGCCGGGCCCAGTTCCTCCTCGTCCACTTGGCGCAGCCGGGTGTTGGGGTCGAAGCCCTGGCTCCCCTCGGGGTGGAGGACGAGGAACTCGTGCGAGGCGGGCTCGCTGGCCACGGCGCAGGCCACGCCGTGATACTCCGAGGTGATCTTGAGGATCATCTCCCCCCCGTGGCTCATGCCGAGGAGGCCGACCCGGCCCTTGTCCACCCAGGGGAGGGCCTTGGCGAACTCGATGATGGAGATCTCGTCCTCGTACTCCAGGGGGGAGCGGTTGAGGAGGAGGCGCCGGGTGCGCACCCCGCGCATGAGCTTGCCCCCGTTGTTGTAGCCGAGCTCGATCTCGGCCCGGTAGCGCAGCCAGGCGCAGGCGTAGCCCGCGGCGAGCAGGCGCTCCATGATGTAGCCCCGGTTCTGCACCGCGTCCCGCACCCAGCGCATGCCCTCGCTGCCGTTCCCGGAGGCGAGGAGGACGATGGGGAAGGGCCCCTCCCCGTGGGGCTTGCGCAGGCCGATGGGAGTGTAGAGGCCGTCGATGGTTTCGACGTACATGAGGTGGACCGGGATGTCCGAGTCCCGGACCTCCTCGGTGATGACGACGCGCTCGGGGTCGATCTGGGTGGCGAGGCCGCTGGGGTTCACGGGCGTCTCCTGAGAGGGGATTGTCTTTCCAGGCCATTCTACGGGGAAGCCCCCGGGCGCGCCACCGGAGGGGGCGGGCCGCCGCGGCGCCGGCGTTTGGGGGAATTTGAGGCGGGAGATCGTCCGCCGGCCGGGGGTAAATTCCCCGTGGGGCGGTGCACCTGCGCGTCCGCGGGGGCGGATTTCAACCCTCCTACAGATGGGGAGCCGCGAGAGCCGGTGAAAATGAAAATTCCACTGTTTTCATGCGAATTCCAGCGGGGAAAATCGCGTGCCTCGGAGCGCGTCCGGGGATTTCACGGATATTACCGGGCAATACCCCCTCTTTTTATCATCGAGGCGGGCGGGGCGGCCCCCCGCCCCGGGAGGGAGGGCCCCTCCCGGGATTCCTGGGATTTCCGGGATATTCCGGGGTATTCCGGGGAGAAAAAATCACGCCGCCAGGAAGGCGTAGCGGAGGACGAAAAGGACCGAGAGGCAGTGGACGAGGGGGTGGGCGTCCCCGGCCCGGCCGGTGGCGGCCTTCAGGATAGAGTAGAGGATGAAGCCGAAGGCGATGCCCTCGGTGATGCTGAAGGTGAAGGGCATGATGACGGCGCAGAGGAAGGCGGGGAGGTACTCGGTCGGGTCGTCCCAGTCGATCTGCTTGAGGGAGGCGATCATGAACGAGCCCACCACGATCAGGGCGGGGGCGATGACCGGGTAGAGCACCTTCTTGGGGCCGATCCCCACCCCTCCCGCCACCGTCCGGATGAGGGGCGTGAAGAAGATCGAGAGCAGGAAGAGGGCGGCCGTCACCAGGTTGGCGAGGCCGGTCCGCGCCCCGGCCGCGACCCCGGCCGCGCTCTCGATGTAGCCCACGATGGTGGAGGTGCCGAGGGAGGCGCCCCCCACGGTGGCCAGGGCGTCCACCGTGAGCGCCTCGCGCGCCTTGGGGAGGATGCCCCCCTTCATGAAGCCCGCCCGCTCGCACACGCCCACGAGCGTCCCCACCGAGTCGAACATGTCGAGGAAGAGGAAGATGAAGACGGCGGTCCAGAAGCCGGACTCCATGAGGCGGCCGAAGAGGTCCAGCCGCAGGAACGTGGGGGCGATGGAGGGGGGCAGGCTCACCAGGCCCTCGAAGCGGATGAGCCCGGAGGCCAGGCCGATGGCGGCCGAGGCGAGCATCCCGATCAGGATCGCCCCCCGCACCCGCAGCGCGATGAGCGTCCCCACCGCGACGAGGCCGAAGATGGTGAGGAGCACCGGGGCCGCGGTCAAGACCCCCAGACCGATGATGGTGCCCGGCCGGTCGATGACGAGCCCGCCGTATTCCATGCCCACCAGGCTGATGAGGAGGCCGATGCCCACCGCGATCGCGTGGCGCAGGGAGTGGGGGACGCAGTGGAGGATCTTCTCCCGCAGGCCCACGAGGCTCAGGATGACGAAGATGAACCCCGCCACCGCCGTGGCGCCCAGGGCCTCCCGCCAGCTGTAGCCCAGCCCGCCCGTCGCGGCGGCGCCGCAGACCGTGAACGCGAAGAAGAAATTGTGGCCCATGGCGGGGGCCATGGCGATGGGATAGTTCGTCATCAGGCCCATGAGGACGGTGAAGAGGGCCCCGCCGATGCAGGTGGCCATCAGGACGGCGCCGGCGTCCATCCCCGCCTGGGAGAGCACGACGGGCTGGACGAAGATGATGTAGGAGAGGGTGAGGAAGGTGGTCGTCCCCCCCAGGACCTCGCGGCGGATCCTCGTGCCGTGGCTCTCCAGCTCAAAGCGGCGGCTCAGCCATTCCAACATCCCGGTCTCTCCTTCGCGTCGGGTGCGCTGGGTGCGCCGGGGCGGCAGGCCCGGATGTCGGGCAGGGTCCGGTAGGCCTCGGCGCAGTCGAGGCCGTAGCCCACCACGAAGACGTCCGCGATTGTGAAGCCCACGTGGTCCGCCTCGATGCTCACCCGGCGGCGGGAGGGCTTGTCGAGCAGCACGCAGGTCCGCAGGGAGGCGGGCCGCAGGGCCTGGAGGGCCCCCCGGGCGGCGGCGAGGGTGTGGCCCGTGTCCAGGATGTCGTCGATGAGGAGGAGGTGGCGCCCCGCCACCCGGCCCACGGCCTCCAGGCCGAGGCGCACCTCGCCCGCGCTCTCGGTGCCTCCCCCGTAGCTCGAGGCCGAGACGAAGCCCAGGGAGGCCTCCCGCCCGAGCGCCCGGAGGAGGTCCACCGCGAAGAAGAGGGCGCTCTTGAGGACGACGGCGCAGTGCAGGTCCCCCGGGGGCAGGGCGGCCCCGACCTCGCGGGCGAGCGTCCCGACCCGGCCGCGGATCTCGCTCTCGGTGATGAGGGTCTCGCCCAGGGCCACGGGGCTAGGCCTCCCCGCCCCGGGCGGCGGGGGAGGCGAGCTCTCCCTCGATCTCCCACGCCTCGACGGGCGCGGCGATGTTCTTCAGGGCGAGGGGCCCCAGGCTCCGCAGGCGGAAGCGCCCCCCGGTCCGGCGGGCCGTCTCGGGCGAGAGGACAATCTGGCCCCGGCGGGCCTGGTCGCGGAGGCGGGCGGCCAGGTTGGTGACGGGCCCGGTGGCGGTGAAGGTCCACCGCTCCCCCGCCAGCCCCTGGAGGCGAGTCGAGCCCACGTGGCACTCCCCGGAGGCGACCCCCATGTTCACCGCGATCGGGGGATGGCGGCCCGGGGCCTCCCCGTTCGCCGCCTCGGTCATCGAGCGGACAGCGAGGGCGGCGCGCACCGCCGCCGCGGCGTGGGCCTCGGGCGCCCCCTCCTGAAAGAGGATCATGAGCCCGTCCCCGGCGGTCTCGTTGATGTCCCCGCCCTCCCGGCGGATGTCGGCGAGGTAGAGGGAGAAGTAGCGCTCCACGAGGCGGCTCAGCTCCTCCCTCGGGAGCTGCTCGCTCAGGCGGGTGTAGCCCTCGATGTCCAGGAAGAGCACGGTGACGTCCCGGAGGGTCTTCGAGAGCGAAGGGGAGTCGGGATCCTCCTCGATCAGGCGCCGGACGGTGTCGGGCACGAAGCGGTCGAGCCCGCGCTTGACGCTCTCGAGGAAGGCCACCCGCTCAAGGGCCCCGGCCAGCTCGCGGTTGCGGGCCTCGAGCGCCCGGTAGCTCTCGGCCAGCCGCCCCGCCATCAGGTTGAAGCCCTCGGCCAGGGCGCCGATTTCGTCCGTCGAGGCAGTCCGCTCCCGGACGGTGAAATCCCCCCCGCGCAGGCGGCCCATCGCCCCCTCCAGGTCCCGGAGGGGGCGGCTCATCGCCCGCGACACCAGCCAGGCGAGCCAGGCCCCGCCCAGGGCGGCGGAGGCGCCGATGAAGATGATCACCACCATGACCATCCTGTGCTGGGGGTTGGACGCCGGGTCCGCGATGTCCAGCCGGATGAAGGCCGTCATCGCCACCGCGCCCAGGGGCAGGAAGCTGACGGCCATCCAGAGGAGGAACAAGCGGTGGCCCACCCGGATCTTCCACAGGCGGGGGTTCCCCTCGATGGGCATCCCTTCGAGAAGGATCGGCCAGGCGTGGGTTCGGCAGATGTGCTCGGTGGTAAAGAATATGGCGGTGGCCACGATCAGGCCGGCGAGGAGGGGGCGCACAAAGAAATGTATCCAAGCGCCCAGCGTGGATTCCGTGAAGACCATCTGCATTCGGAAAAGGACCGCGAGGGAAAAGAAAATCCAGATCAGCAAGGTGGCCATGGCGAGCATCAGGGGGGTATTGGCGCACCGTTCGGCCACACGGGAAGGGGCTGTCCGGGCGTCAACGGGGTCTCCCTGAATGCTCCGGAGCCAAGCGAGGACGGGCCATAGATAGGCGGCGGAGAACACGACGGGAATCAGCATGAGCAGTACCCGCGTGGTCTCGCGCATGTGCTGGGTTTGGGCGGAATCATACAGGGGAAGGTAGGGACGCAGGTTCAACATACTGTAGACTTGCTGGAGCCCGAGCCCGCCCAGGTTCAGCAGGAGGACGAGGAAAGGAATCCAGGCCATCCTCGCCGGTTTGAGATGGCGCACCCCCTGCCCTCCCGCTCCCTCAGCCCGCGCACTCCAGGTAGAGCCGCTTCATCTCCGCCGGGCCCGCGAAGACGGGGTTGGTCTGGACCGTGGCGCTCTTGGCGGCCTCGCGGGCCATCATGTCCAGGGGCTCGTCCGACCAGCCGCAGTAGGCCCGGAAGCTGGGGGCGATGCCGACGTCCCGGCCCAGGGCGCGCACCCCCTCGATGGCGGCCTCGGCGGCGCCGGGGTCGCGGGGGTCCGTGGATGGGTCGGCGAGCAGGGGAGCCATCTGGGCGTACTTCTCCCGCATGGCGGGGAGGTTGAAGCGCATGACGGGCGCGAGGAGGATGGCGTTGATGGTCCCGTGGTGGCCGCCGAAGGTCATGAAGTAGGGGTGGGTGAGGGCGTGGACGATGCCCAGGCCCGTGTTCGTGAAGGAAGCGCCGGCCAGGGTGGAGGCCAGGGAGACCGCGCCGGAGGCCTCGGGGTCGGCGGGGTCGGCGACGAACCGCCGGGCGTGCTGGCCGATGAGGCCGATGGCCCGCATGCACATGGCCTCGGTCCAGGGGCCCGAATACTTCGATCCGGCGGACTCGATGGCGTGGGTCAGGGCGTCCATCAGGGCGCCCGCCGCGACCGGGCGCGGCAGCCTGGCGAGGAGGGCGGGGTCCACCACGGCCAGGTCGGCGTAGAGCATCTCGCTGTGGATGCCAGCCTTCACCTTCCGCTCGGTGTCGGTGATGATTGAGGCGCGCGTCACCTCGCTCCCGGTGCCCGCCGTCGTGGGGACGGCGATGAAGAGGGGGACGCGCTTGGGCGGCTTGTTGACGCCGTAGTAGTCCGAGATCTTCCCCCCGTTCGAGAGGAGGGTGCCCATGGCCTTGGCCGTGTCGATGGCGCTGCCGCCCCCGACGGCGATGATGCCCAGGCAGCCGTGCGACTCGTAGAACGCCCGGGTGAGAGGGATGCTCTCGTCCGAGGGGTTGGGCTCGGCCTTGTCGTAGAGGGCGAAGTCCACCCCCGCCTTCTTCATGCCTTCGATGATGGGCTCGAGGACGCCGGCCGCGGACAGGTCTGGGTCGGTGAGGAGCATCGGGCGCTTCATCCCGAGGGCCTTCGCTTCCTCCCCCACGAATGCGGCCTCGCCCCGGCCGTAGCGGACGCGCGGGCCCCGCGTGATCTGAAAAGGCTGGATCATCAGTGCTCTCCTTATTTCGGGGATGAGGGCATTATCGCAGGAGGAGCGGAGTTTCCCAACCGGCCCTCAGCCCCCTCCTCCGAGCCGCTTGAGCAGCCGCGCGTGGTCGGCCTCGGTGTCAAGGTCGAGGAAGAGGTCCTCTTCCCCGGCGGGCACTGCGAGAAGGCGCCCCTCCTCCTCCAGCCGCCGGAGGATTTTCCGGGCCCCTTCGTCCCCCTCAAGCCGAGCGAGCTCCCCGCGCAGAGAGGTGGCGAGCAGGACGGGGTTCCCTCTCCGGCCCCCGTGGTAGAGGGCGGCGGCCAGGGTGCCCTCGGGAGCGGCGGCGAAGGCGCCGATCAGGCGATCCACCCACCCCGCCGTGAGGAGGGGCTGGTCCCCCAGGGCGAAGAGAAAGCCCTCCGTCTCGGGGGCGGCCTGGGCGAGCCCCGCCCGCAGGCTCGTGCTCTGGCCCTGGGCGTAGCCGGGGTTGTGGACGATGCGGAGGCGCAGCCCCTCCAGCGCGGCCGAGACGGCGGGGGCCTCGTGGCCCACCACGGCGATGACCTCGGCGGCGCGGGACTCCGCCAGGGCGAGGGCGGCGCGGCGGACCACCGGCATCCCTCCCGCCGGGAGGAGGAGCTTGTTCCGCCCCAGCCGCTGGGAGAGGCCGGCGGCGAGCAGGATGGCCGAGATCCGCGGGTCCCGCGTCACGGGGCGGCTCCGGGAGAAGAGGAGGAGGGCCGTTGCGAACCTACGGGACGGCGGAGGGGGTGTCAATTTGGGGGCCGTTCCGTTGACACCCCCCGGAGGTGCACCTAAGATTTCCCGCATCGGCACAGGGCCCGCTTCCCCCCATCCGGCCTCCGGGCCGTCACCCGAAGATCGAGCCATGGCGAAAGAGTTCGAGGGACGGCTTGTCATGATCACCGGGGGGGCGGGGGACATCGCGCGGGCGGCCGCCCGCCGGTTCGCGGAGGAGGGGGCCCGCCTCCTCCTGGCCGACACCGACGCCAAGGGTCTCGATGCCGCCTGCGCCGAGCTTCAAGCCAAAGGGGCCGGGGCGGAGGGCCGCCTCCTCGACGTGACGGACGTGGGGGCGGTGGAGGCCGCCGTGGAGAGCCTCCGGGGCGGGCTGGACGTGCTGGTCCACTGCGCGGGCATCTACCGCCACCGCCTCGTGGCGGAGATGACCGAGCAAGAGTGGGACGAAACCCTGGCGGTGAACCTCAAGGGGGCCTTCGCCGTCTGCCGGGCGGCCGGGCGCGCGATGGCCACCCGGGAGCGGGGGGGCGCGATCGTCAACCTGGCCTCGGTTTCCGCCCAGCGGGGGAGCGCCCTCCACGCCCACTACTGCGCGTCCAAGGCGGGGCTCGTGGGTTTCGGCCGGGCCCTGGCGCTCGAGCTGGCTCCCCGGGTGCGGGTGAACGCCGTCGCGCCGGGGATCATCGAGTCGAGGATGATCGCGGACATGCTCCCCGTCCGCGGGGAGGAGTGGAAGCGCCAGATCCCGCTCGCGCGCTACGGAAGGCCGGAGGACGTGGCCGAGGCTATCCTCTTCCTCGCGGGCGACCGGGCCTCGTACGTTAACGGCGCCGTGCTGAACGTGAACGGCGGCATGTGGATGGACTGATCCCCTTATCCGAGAGTCAGGGAGAGCGCCATGGCGTACAAGAACCACCAAATCGTCGATCTCACGCAGCCCATCTACTCCGGCATGCCCGTCTTCGTGGGCCATCCCGACACCTGGCGGTGGACGAACATGACCCACGAGGTGAGCGCGGCGAGCGGCCGCTTCAAGAGCGAGATGAGCTACTACTCGGGGGTCGTCCAGATGTGCGAGCACGGGCCCACCCACGTGGACTCCATCAGCCACCTGGATCCCTCCCCGGGCGCCCCCCACATCGATAAGATGCCCTTCGACTTCTTCTACAGCCGCGGCATCGCCATCGACTTCGAGAACGTGGCGGACAACAGCTACATCAACACCGACGACGTGAAGCGCCGCCTCGACAAGTACAAGCTCCAGATCAAGCCGGGCGACACCCTCCTCTACACCTACGGCCACTACAAGCGGCACTATCCCCGGCCCTCCTACACCACGGCCTACGCGGGCTGGACGCGGGACGCCGCCGAGTACGTCTACGGCGAATGCGGCGCCCTCAACGTGGCCACCGACGCCCCGAGCATGGACATGGCGCACAGCCCCGAGTACCCCTGCCACCTCGTCTGCCGGGACCTCGGCCGCACCAATACCGAGAACCTGTGCAACATCGAGGAGGTGGTGGGCAAGGAGTTCCTCTACATCGGGCTGCCGCTCAAGATCCGGGACGGCTCGGGCTCGCCCATCCGCGCCATCGCCGTGCTGAACGCTTAACCGGAGGCGCGCACTCCGGTGGGGGGAGCCGCATGAAAGCCCTCGTGAAGACCGCCCGGGGGCCCGGCCACATGGCCATCCTCGACATCGAGGAGCCCCGAACGGGTCCCGGCCAGGTCAAGGTGAAGGTGGTCCGGGCGGGCATCTGCGGCACGGACGTCCACATCGCCTCGGGGGAGTTCTTCCACTACGTCCCGCCGGTCGCGCTGGGCCACGAGTTCGCGGGGGTGGTGGCCGAGGTGGGGGAGGGCGTGCAGGGCGTCGCGGTGGGCGAGCGGGTGACGGCCGAGCCCACCAAGGCGACCTGCGGGGAGTGCCCCCACTGCCGCTCGGGCCACTACAACCGCTGCGAGCGGCGCGAGATCGCGGGGGTGGTGAGCCACGGCGCCTTCACCGATTTCGTGGTGACGCGGGCGGCCTCCATCCACAAGCTCCCCGGGGCGGTGGGCTTCACGGCGGCGGCCCTCTCGGAGCCCCTGGCGGTGTGCGTGCACGGGGTGACGGAGCAGTGCTCCCTCCAGGAGGGGGACACCGTCCTCGTCTGCGGGCCGGGGGCGATCGGGCTCTCCTGCTTCCAGGTGGCCCGCGCCTTCGGCGCCCGGGTGATCGTCGCGGGCACGAAGAAAGACACCCACCGCCTGGCCCTGGCCGAGAGGCTTGGGGCCGAGCGCGCCGTGGCGGTCGAGGGGAATGATCTCAAGGACGCGGTTTCCGATCTCACCGGCGGCTGGGGGGTGGACATGGCGGTCGAGGCGGCGGGGGCGGCGTCCGCCTTCAAGACCTGCCTCGAATCCGTCCGCAAGGGGGGGCAGGTCCTCCAGGTGGGCATCCCGGGCCGGCCGGTCGAGGTGGACATGAGCCGGGTGACCTGGAAGGAGGTGCGCATCACGGGCACCTTCGGCCAGAAGGACACGGCCTGGCGGACGGCCATCCGCCTCATGGAGGAGAAGCGGGTGGACATGGAGGCGCTGGTCTCCGATATTCTCCCCCTCGGAGAGTGGGAGAAGGGCTTCCGCCTGATGGAGCAGGGCGGGGGGCTGAAGGTCCTCTTGGAGCCCGGGCGGTAGCGGGTGATTGAAGGAGAGGATGATGGCCGTGTTTTCCCGCAAGAAGGCATTCCAGGAGCGCTACGGCAAGCGCATCCCGCCGGGCCAGACGGTGACGGAGAAGTGGCCCGTCCTCCACCACGGATCGGTCCCCAAGGTGGACCTGGCGAAGTGGGACTTCCGGGTCTTCGGGGAGGTAGAGGAGGAGCTGCGCTTCACCTACGAGGAGTTCACGGCGCTCCCGGCGGCCGAAGTGAAGTGCGACATCCACTGCGTCACCCACTGGAGCCGGATGGACAACGCCTTCCACGGCGTCTCCTTCAAGGAGCTCATGAAGCGGGTGCGCCTCAAGCCCGCTGCCCGCTTCGCCGTCCTCCACTGCGAGCAGGGCTACACCACCAACCTCCCGCTCGAGGCCTGCATGGACGACGACGTCCTCTGGGCCTGGAAGCACGACGGCAAGGACATCACGCCCGAGCACGGCTGGCCGCTGCGCCTCATCGTCCCCAAGCGCTACTTCTGGAAGAGCGCCAAGTGGGTGCGGGGGATCGAGTTCTCCGCGGTGGACAAGCCGGGCTTCTGGGAGGTGAACGGCTACCACAACAACGCGGACCCCTTCACGGAGGAGCGCTACTCGTGAGCGCCGCCCGCCGCCGGAGGAGCCGCCCGTCACCCGAGGGGACCGACTGATGGCCATCGATCCGAAGGTTTTCCGCGGCGCGCTCGGCCGCTTCGCCACCGGGGTCACGGTGGTGACGGTCAAGGCCGAGCCCGCCAGCCGGGGCATGACGGCCAACGCCTTCTCCTCGGTCTCGCTCGATCCCCCCCTCGTGCTCGTGTGCGTGGACCACAAGGCGAACAGCCTGGAGCTCATCCGCCGCACCAGGCGCTTCGCCATCAACTTCCTGGCCGAGGAGCAGAGGAGGCTCTCGGACTGGTTCGCGGGCAAGGGGCGGGACGTCGCCGACCAGTTCACCGGCATCCCCCACGAGGCGGGTGAGAACGGCTCCCCCATCCTCAAAGGCCACGTCGGCGCCCTGGAGTGCGACCTCCACGAGGAGTTCGCGGGCGGGGACCACAGCATCTTCCTGGGCAAGGTCACGCGCGTGCTCCTGCCCGAGGAGGTGCGCGCCCCGCTCCTTTTCTACGCCAGCGCCTACCGCAAGATGAACCTGGAGGCCGCCTTTGACAGCTAGGAAGGCCGCCCCCGGAGCCGCGCGTTGACCGGGCCCGCGTCCGCGGTGGGTCGCTTCCGCGCGGTCGCCTTCGATCTGTTCGACACCCTGGTGGACTTCGACCCTGCCCGCATGCCCGAGGTGACCATCGACGGGCGGACGGAACGCACCACCTCCCGCGCCGCCTATGACGCCCTCTACGAGGCGGGCTACGCGCTGCCTCACTACCCCGCCTTCCACCTCCTCTGGCTCGACACCTCGCGCCTGGTCTGGGAGGAGCGGGACCGCAGCCCCGACCACCGGGAAGTTCCCTCCTCCGAGCGCTTCCGGCGGCTGATGGAGCGCCTGGTCTCCGTCCCCCCCGCCGAGAAGGCGGAGGCCGGGGAGCTCGCGCGCGATACCCACATGGAGGCGCTGATCGAGTCGGCCAGCTTCGATCAAGGGCGCTTCCGGATGCTCAAGCGCATCCGGGAGGCCGGGCTGAAGATCGGCGTCGTCACGAACTTCGACCATACCCCGGCGGCCCACCGGCTGCTCGAGCGGCGGGGCATCGCGCCCTATGTGGACGCGGTCCTGGTCTCGGAGGAGGAGGGCTACCGCAAGCCCTCCCCCCGGCTCTTCCTCCGGGCGGCCGAGCGCCTCGGCGCGGCCCCCGGGGAGGTGCTCTTCGTGGGGGATACCTTCGAGGCGGACGTGGCCGGACCCCACGGGGTGGGGATGCCCTGCGCCTGGCTCAACCGCAAGGGCGCCCCGGTCCCGGAGGGCGCCCGCCCGCCCGACTTCGAGATCCGGAGGCTCGAGGAAACCCTCCGGCTCCTCGGCCTCGCGTAGGCGCCGTGCCTTGGCCATTTTCGTCTTCCAGCACACCGACGCGGAGCATCTCGCGCTGCTGGGGAAGATCCTCATGCAGCGCCGGATACCCGTCCGCTACTTCCCCCTCCACCGGGGGGCGCCGCTGCCCTCCCCCGATGAACTGTGGAGGGAGGGAAGGGGGCTCGTGGTCCTGGGCGGGCCGATGGGGGTGTACGAGGCGGGTAGGCACCCCTGGCTGAAGCCTGAGATAAAGCTCATCGGAGAGGCCCTGCGGCGCGATTTTCCCGTGTACGGCCTCTGTCTCGGCGGCCAGCTCATGGCCGGAGCGCTCGGGGCCCGGGTGTACCCCGGGGAAGGGAAGAAGGAGATCGGCTGCTTCCCGGTCCAGCTCACGGCGGAGGGGGAGCGGGATCCCCTCTTGGCCGGGGAGGGCGGCGCCTTCACGGTGTTCCAGTGGCACGGGGACACTTTCGATCTGCCGGAGGGGGCGTCGCGCCTCGCCTCCTCGGAGCACTACCGCCAGCAGGCCTTCCGGTTCGGGCGGCGCGGGTACGCCTTCCAGTTCCACCTCGAGGTGGAGATGGAGGACGTGCGGCGGTGGGTGGGAGTGTTCGCGGGCGACCTCGCCTCCCCGCGGTCGGACGCCGAGGCCGCCGGGGTCCTCGCCGGCGCGCCCAGGTTCATGGAAGAGATGAACGCGCGGGCGGAGCGCCTCTTCGGCCGCTGGCTGTGCTTGGCCGGGTTTCCTGGCCCTTCCGCTTAGCCGTTCCCCCCCACCCTTGCGGGGGAGCTGGCTCTTCTCTAAGATTCTCCGCCGGTCCAGCGGATCCCCCCTTTCCCGGACAGGAGACAGGCCGCGATGGCAGAACCCATCCGAGGCGAGATCGTCGCCATCGGCACCGAGATGCTTCTCGGTGACCTGATCGACACCAACAGCGCCTTCATCGCCCAGCAGCTCAAGGCCATCGGCGTGAACATGTATTTCAAGCACACCGTGGGGGACAACCTCGACCGCATCGCCATGGTTATCGCCACCGCCCACGCCCGCAGCCAGGTGGTCATCACCACGGGCGGCCTCGGGCCCACGGTGGACGACCTCACCCGCGAAGCCGTGGCCAAGGCGATGGGCGTGGAGCTGGAGTTCCGCCAGGACCTCTACGACTACATCGACGCCTACTTCAAGCGGCGCGGCTTCAAGATGTCGGAGAACAACCGCAAGCAGGCCTTCGTGCCCAAGGGAGCGGCCGTCATCGAGAACCCGCGCGGGACGGCCCCCTGCTTCTACTGCCAGGACGCGAAGGGGATCATCCTGGTGAGCCCGGGCGTCCCGACCGAGATGCGCTACATCATCGGCGAGCGGGCCATCCCCATCCTGCGCGAGAAGTTCCCGCTCACCGACGTCATCCGCACCCGGGTGCTCAAGAGCTGCGGCCTGGGGGAGAGCCGGGTGGACGAGATGATCAGCGACCTGTTCCGCGAGTCGATCAACCCCAGCATCGGCGTCCTGGCCCATCCCGGCCAGGTGGACGTGCGCATCACGGCGCGGGCGGCGAGCGTCGAGGAGGCCGAGAAGATGATCGACGGCCTGGAGGCCGAGGTGCGCGAGCGGCTGGGCGCGGCGATCTACGGGGTGGGGGAAGTCACCCTCGAGGCGGCCGTGGCGAAGCTCCTCGCCGAGAAGGGCCGCACCCTGGCGCTGGTCGAGACGAACACGGGCGGGGCCATCCTCCAGCGGCTCTCCGCCTGGCCCGAGCGGGTGAAGTTCTTGAAGCGCGGAGTGGTGGTCCTCCACGTGGGCGAGCTCGCGCGCATGTTCCGCCTGCCGCTCGACAAGGAGCCCGCCGGGGAGGACTTCGCCGAGGCCCTGGCCGTCCGGGTCCGGGAGGAGAGCGGGGCGGATCTCGGGCTGGCGGTCTTCGGGCCCAATCCGCCGGAAAACATCGAGCCGGAGAAGAGCCGGGCGGCCATCGTGGTGGGCGACACCCATATCGCCCTCTCTACGGGGAGCCGGATCCTCCGCCACCAGGGTAACTTCGGGGGCGACGAGCGCTTCGTGCAGTCCCGGGTGCCCGTCTTCGCCATGGACCTCGTCCGCCGGGCCCTCTTGAGCCTGGGGTAGCCTGCTCCCCAGAGCTGCGGGTCCACTGGAGCGCAAGATATAGGCGCTCGAATTTGCCCTCTCCCCTATCCCTTGGGGAATGAGAGAGGGTGTTCTTTTTTTGTTGCCAAGACGATAACTCTAGATATAATGGCTATTTAGTGAGATATGGCTTATGTAAAACATTAGAAAATAGTCCCCTCTGCTGCGCCACCGCCCGGTGCACGAGGAGAGCCCGGCTGATGGGTATTCAACTCGGCGGCCCCGTGCCGCCGGCGGTAGAGAGATTGTCCCCCTCCCTTCGGTTTCTCCTGTTTTCCGGCGTATTCATCTTGGTTTCTGTGTCTTTCCTGCTCGGAGGTTGCCAAGCGGTGGATGGTTCCCTCCAGACACTCCGGGCCTTCTTCCGGGGAGAGGGAGACAAGGGCGTCCGGGAGCTTGCGGAAGCCGATGAGGCACCTCCCCCCCGATTCAGCGGCCTCCCCAGCGGACAGCACCTGCCGGACGACGCCCTGGCGGACGATCCTTCCGTCTCTGTTCAGACCGGGGCCTTCGCCGCGCAAGACACCGTGGAGTCCCTCCTGACGGGCAACGGCCTGACTTCGGCGCAGGTTCATGAGCTGGTTTCGGCAGCCCCGCCGGATCATCCCCTCTCCCGCGTCGGGGAGGGCCGGCGCTATGAGGTGGCGCTGGGGAAGGACGGGCTCCGCCGCCTCGTCCTCCAGTTGGACGAGGAGCGCCGCCTCCGTATCTACCGGACCCGCAAGGGAGGCCTCCGGGTCCAGACGGAGCGCATTCCCTACGACCTCCAGGTGGTCCGCCTGAGAGGGAAGATTCAGGGCAGCCTCTTCGAGACGATCGCCAAGGCGGGAGGGTCCCCATCGGTGGCGATGTCGGTGGCGGACATCTTCGGCTTCGTGGTCGACTTCCACAAGGAACTCCAAGAGGGGGATCAGATCGACGCCCTCATCGAGCGGCGCTCGCTGGAGGGGAAAGCCGGTGGATTCGGCCGGATCCTCGCCGCGAAGCTGACGGTGCGAGGCAAGGAGCGCGCGGCCTTCCTCTTCGAGCCCACCGGCGACTACTACAGCGGGGAGGGGGAGACTCTCCGCCGGGCCTTCCTGCGCTCCCCGCTCCGCTACACCCGCATCACCTCCCGGTTTTCCCACGCCCGCTTCCATCCCATCCTGATGCGCACGCGGCCCCACTACGGAGTGGACTACGCGGCCCCGATGGGCACCCCAGTGCAGGCCGTGGCGGAGGGGGTGGTGGCGTGGGCGGGCTCCCGCGGCGAGGCGGGGAACATGGTGCGCATCCTCCATCCGGGCTGGTACGAGACCTCCTATTTCCATCTTTCCCGCTTCGGCGGGGGAATCCGGGCCGGGCGCAAGGTGCGTCAGGGCGAAGTGATCGGCTACGTGGGGGCGACGGGTCTTGCCACGGGCCCTCATTTGGATTACCGGATCACCCACCGGGGGGCGCCGATCGATCCGCTCACGGCCGCGCTTCCCTCGGGCTGGCCCCTCCCGGCGCCGCAGCGGGCCGAGTTCCGGCGGGCCGTCCAGCAGCGGGAAGCGGAATGGGCGCAGGCGCCCGGGCTGGAGTCGGCAGACGCGGTGGCCTCGGCGGCGGCCAAAGAGCAGCCCCTGTTCTGAGGGAGACGGCCCTGATGCAGATCCCCTACCAAGACATCCTCCCCAAGGTGCACCCCACGGCCTGGATCGCCGAGACGGCAGTGCTGATCGGGGACGTCGAGGTGGGGGAGGAGTCCAGCGTCTGGTACGGGTGCGTCCTGCGGGGCGACGTGATGCACATCCGGGTGGGCAGGCACGTGAACATCCAGGACGGCTCCATCCTCCACGTGGAAGGGGGCAAGTACCCCTGCATCCTGGGCGACGGCGTCTCGGTGGGCCACCTGGCCATCGTCCACGGCTGCGAGGTGGGGGACGGGGCCCTCATCGCCATGGGTGCCATCGTCCTCAACAACGTAAAGGTGGGGGCGGGGGCGGTGGTAGGGGCGGGGGCCGTCGTCCCGGAGGGGAAAATCATCGCCCCCGGCACCCTTTGGATGGGCACCCCGGCCAAGTACGTGCGCGACCTCCGCGAGGATGAGCGCGAGCGCTTCCGCATGACGGCTCTCCACTACAGCGAGCTGAAGGGCCGCTACCGGAGCACCTAGAGTCTGGGCTTCCTCCCGGCGGCCCTGTATCCTCCTGGCATGAATCCTGCTCCCTTCACTCCCGGGCGGCCCCTGGCCGCTGTGGTGGACCTGGGCACGAACGCGGCGCGCCTGGCGATGGCCTCGCTGGGCCCCTCGGGGGAGCTCGTTCCCCAGGGCCGCTGGCGGGAGCTCATCCGCTTGGGCCAGGGAGTGGCGCAAACGGGCGTCCTCTCCCGGGAGGCGATGGAGCGGGGGCTCGCCACCCTGCGCCGCTTCGCGGCCCTCATCGAAGAGCATGAGGTGGACGTCTTTGACGCCGTGGCGACAAGCGCCCTGCGCGAGGCGGCGAACCGGGGGGAATTCCTCGCCCGGGCCCGGGAGGCGGGCATCCTCCTGCGGGTAATCCCGGCCGATGAGGAAGCCCGTCTTGCCCTGGCGGGGGTGTGGACCAGCCTGTCACCCCCCCCGCCAAAGGCTGTCGTCTTCGACATTGGAGGGGGCAGCCTGGAAGTCAGCGTCGCGGAAGGGGGGAGACCCCTGGAGTCCGCCAGCATCGGGGCGGGGGTGGTCTATCTGACCGAGCGGCACCTTCGGGCCATCCCCACTCCCTCGAAGCAGGTAGAGGCCTGCGCTCAGGCGGTGCGGGAGATGCTCAGCGGGGTCTCGGCCGCGCCGCCAGCGGGGGAGACCCTCCCCCTGATCGGTTGCGGGGGGGTGGTAGCCCTGGCCGGATTCATCGGGGCGGGCACGACCGGGAGGATCAATGGGCGAAGGTTGGGTCTGGCTGAGGTCGAGGGCTGGATTCCCCGGTTCGCTGGCTTGGATTTCGCCGCCCGCCGGGTTCTACTAGGGTTCGAGACAGGAAGAGAAGATGTAGCCCTGGCGGGCCTGATCGTGGCCCGAGAGGTACTCCGATGGGCGGGCCGGGAGGCCTTTCGGGTGTCCACCGGAGGGGTGCGGGAGGGGCGCCTGCGGGAGCTATTGCTGGGGCGAACCTAACATTTTGATTTAAATGTAGTTATCCGGATGTTCGCATCCCGTGCCGGGGAATACGGCATTTGACAGATCGGGGGACCCCCCTTATATTTGGGCGGTCTTGGTTTCCCCCCGTGGGTTCCTCCGGCCCCGGGGGGGGAAGACAAGCCAAGCCCGGGAGGGAGCGCCATGGAGGGAGGCCTCCGGATTCCCCTCTCCCGAATCCTTGACGAAGGCCTCGACATCGACATCGAAGTGGAAACCGGGGACTTGGCGCTGGAAGAAGGTTCCTGGCCGCCTCTCCGGGGGGTGAGGCTGATCGGCAGGATCGAGCGCACGGGGCCCTCCGAGGCGGTCTTCCGGGGCCGGGCCCTCGGGATGTTCGGAATGCAGTGCAGCCTGGGATTGGCGGAATTCGATTTTCCGGTGGATGAGCCGGTCGTTGCCTATTTTGTGCCCCGGCCGGATGTGGCGGGGGCGGACGGGGAGGATGAGGTCGAGCTGGAGGAGGGCGATCTCGAGGTGGCCTACCTCGAGAATGAGACCCTTGATCTTGCCCCCCCTCTACGCGATCAGCTGGGTCTGGCTATCCCTCTCCAGCCTAAGTGCCCGGGAAAATGCTTGGGGGAGAACCCCGAGATGTGCCGCCGCCTGGAGGCGGGCGAGCACATCGGGGATGAGCAAGCGGCCGATCCGCGCTGGTCGGTTCTACGGGAGTGGCGGAAATAGATCCGGGGATCCCCGGTTCCGGTTTCGATTCCCTTCACGCGAACGACGAGGAGGTGTGTTTCCATGGGTTTGCCCAAGCGCCGTCATTCACAGACGCGGGGACGAAAGCGGAGAACGCACTATAAGGCGGCGACCCCCCCGCTGGCGGTGTGCTCCAATTGTGGCTCTGCTGTCCTCCCGCACCGGGTGTGCACGAAGTGCGGTCACTACAAAGGCCGCAAGGTGCTGGAAGTCACGGAGCCATAGCCGAGAGACGGGATGAAGATCGCAGTTGACGCCATGGGAGGCGATTACGCCCCCGCCGCCGTCGTGGAAGGGGCGGTGCTCGCGTGGCGGGAGTTCGGGGTTGAGTCCATCCTGGTCGGAGCCCCCGCCCGCATCGAGGCCGAGCTTTCGAGGCTCGACGCGCGCAGCCTCCCCCTCGAAGTCCGGGAGGCGGCCCAGG
>Ga0209343_10002364_pt1 | contig 24450 bp, 20 predicted proteins | sample RifCSPlowO2_02_FD_184026 | JGI IMG/M metagenome (GOLD analysis project Ga0209343, IMG submission 184026) | Groundwater microbial communities from Rifle, Colorado - Rifle CSP2_plank lowO2_0.2 (SPAdes) (version 2) | ecosystem: Environmental > Aquatic > Deep subsurface > Groundwater | place... | reverse complement strand
AAAAGGTCAAGCCGCTGCGCATGAAGATCAGCAAGGCCAAGGAGCGCGCGCTGATGAAGGAATTCGGCCTGGACGAAACCGTCCTGTCCGAAGAAGAAGCCAAGAACCGCCGCGAGCGCCTGAAAACCCTGATCAAGCTGGGCAAGACGCGCGGCTACCTCACGCACGGCGAAATCAACGACCACCTGCCCGACAAGCTGGTCGAGGCCGAGACGCTGGAAGTGGTGGTCTCGTTGCTCAACGACATGGGCGTGGCCGTCTACGAGCAGACGCCCGACGCCGAAACCCTGCTGCTGAACAACACCGGCCCCACCGCCGCGACCGAAGAAGAGGCCGAAGAAGAAGCCGAAGCGGCCCTGTCCACGGTGGACTCGGAATTCGGCCGCACCACCGACCCGGTGCGCATGTACATGCGCGAAATGGGCACGGTCGAGCTGCTGACGCGCGAAGGTGAAATCGAGATCGCCAAGCGCATCGAGGGTGGTCTGAACGACATGATGGCCGCGATCTCCGAATCGCCCGCCACCATCGCCGACATCCTGGCCATGGCCGAGGAAATCCGCAACGGCAAGGTTGTGATCTCCACCGTGGTGGACGGTTTTGCCGACGCCAACGCGGCCGACGACTACGTGGCCGAAGAAGACTTCGACGACTACGACGAAGCCGATGACGACGACGGCAAGGGCGGCTCCAAGGCGCTCACCCGCAAGCTCGAAGAACTCAAGCGCGAAGCCCTCACCCGCTTCGACGCCATGCGCACGCTGTTTGAGAAGCTGCACAAGACCTACGACAAGGAAGGCTACGGCGGCCCGACCTACCTCAAGACGCAGGCGGCCATCACCGAGACGCTGATGTCGATCCGCTTCACCGCCAAGGCGATCGAAAAGCTGTGCAGCACCATGCGCAGCCAGGTCGACGACGTGCGCAAGAAGGAACGCGAACTGCGCCGCATCATCGTGGACAAGTGCGGCATGCCGCAGGAGAAGTTCATCGCCGACTTCCCGGCCAACCTGCTGAACCTGAAGTGGGTGGAGAAGCAGGCCGCCGCCGGCAAGCCCTGGAGCGTGGTGATGGCGCGCAACATCCCGCCCATCCAGGAACTGCAACAGGGCCTGATGACGATCCAGAGCAGCGTGGTCGTGCCGCTGGCGCACCTGAAGGACATCCACAAGCGGATGAACCAGGGCGAGTCCACCTCGCGCGATGCGAAGAAGGAAATGATCGAGGCCAACCTGCGCCTGGTGATCTCGATCGCGAAGAAGTACACCAACCGCGGCCTGCAGTTCCTCGACCTGATCCAGGAAGGCAACATCGGTCTGATGAAGGCGGTGGACAAGTTCGAATACCGCCGTGGCTACAAGTTCTCGACCTATGCCACGTGGTGGATCCGCCAGGCCATCACGCGCTCGATCGCCGACCAGGCGCGCACGATCCGCATCCCGGTGCACATGATCGAGACGATCAACAAGATGAACCGCATCAGCCGCCAGCATCTGCAGGAGTTCGGTTTCGAACCCGATGCGTCGATCCTGGCCGAGAAGATGGAGATGCCGGAAGAGAAGATCCGCAAGATCATGAAGATCGCGAAGGAGCCGATCTCGATGGAAACCCCGATCGGTGACGACGACGATTCGCACCTGGGCGATTTCATCGAAGACCAGGCGAACACCGCGCCGATCGAGGCGGCGATGCAGGCCGGTCTGCGTGAGGTGGTGAAAGAGATTCTGGACAGCCTCACGCCGCGCGAAGCCAAGGTGCTGCGCATGCGTTTCGGCATCGAGATGTCCACCGACCACACGCTGGAAGAAGTGGGCAAGCAGTTTGACGTGACGCGCGAGCGCATCCGTCAGATCGAGTCGAAGGCGGTGCGCAAGCTCAAGCACCCCAGCCGTTCGGACAAGCTGCGCAGCTTCATCGACACGCTGTAATCCGTTTCAGCGTTTCGATTCGACAGACGGGGGCCTTCGGGCTCCCGTTCTTTTTTGGGCTTCCCCTCTGTGTTGCCGGCGCGCGTGTGGGCCTGCGCCGCTCATGTCCCCCGGCGGCCTGCGGCCGCCTCCTCCTTGACTTCGCTTTGCAGGCCCACACGCGCGCCGGCAACGCAAGCACCCAGGATCTCCACCGGTTGTGCGCCAACACCGCCGCTGTGCCGCAAGCGCCCGGGGCCTGACGCAGCGAAGTAAAGGAGGAGGCTTGGGCGCAGCCCAAGCCGGGGGACATGAGCGGAGTCGGGCGCCGGGCGTTTGCGGCACTCGCCAACCAAGCAAGCACGAAAAAGGGAGCCAAAGGCTCCCTCTCCCAACCCCACAAGGCAAAGCAAAGAAGACGTCAGACCGTCTCCAACGCCAACACCCCCGTGGCGGTGTTCGAAATCGGGATGTGGTAATTGCTGTGCACCTTGCGCACCCCCGCCCCGCCCACCGTCAGCGCCGCGCGCATCGCCACCCACATCAGCAGTTCCACGCCCTGGGTGCCTGCCTTCTCCACCAGCTCCAGATCGCTGAACTGCGTCACCCACTCCGGGTTGGTCTCCATGCTGTCGAGGAACTGCAGGTCGAATTTCTTGTTGATGAAGCCCGCGCGCTCCCCTTCGAGCTGGTGCGACAGACCGCCCGTGGCCATCACCGCCACGCGCTGGTTGCTGTCCCAGCTCTGGATCGCCTCGCCCACCGCCTTGCCCAGCTTGTAGACCCGCTTCGCCGTCGGCAGTGGGAACTGCACCGTGTTGATGTTGATCGGCACGATCTGCACCGGCGCCACCGCATCGTTCGGCCAGAACAGCTTCATCGGCAGGCTGCAGGCGTGGTCCACCAGCATTTCCTGGCAGGTCACGATGTCGAACTCCTTGGCGATCAGCTGGTTGATGATGTGCCACGACAGCTCCGGGCAGCCGGCCATCGGCGACAAGGTCGGGATGCCCCAGCCCTCGTCCGCATTGCTGTAGCTGGCCGCCGCGCCCACCGCGAAGGTCGGCATCTTGTCCAGGAAGAAGTTCAGGCCGTGGTCGTTGTAGAACACCACCACCACGTCGGGTTTGACCTTGCCCAGCCAGTCGTGAATCGGCGGGAAGCCGTCGAAGAAGGGTTTCCAGTAGGGCTCGTTCTGCAGGCCCTTGTGGATGGCGCCGCCGATGGCGGGGATGTGCGATGTGGCCAGGCCACCGATGAGTTGTGCCATGTTCGTGTCTCCTGGTTCAGCACTGCTCGTTCGCCGCCACCAATTTGGCTTTGAACTGTTCTTTGGTCATGCCCGTCTGCTGCGCGCCAATGTCCTGCATGTCCAGGCCGAAGATGCCGGCGAACTTGGCCAGGTAGTAGGCGTTGCCGCCCGCGTCCAACAAGGCCAACACCTGCTTGGAGCGGATCGCGTCCGCTTGCTGCGGGTTCAGGCCGTATTTCGCCATGTAGGCCTCGGGGTCGGCCACGAAGGCTTCGCGATTGGCTTTCTCGTTGAACGAGAAACACATCTTGTTCAGGGCGTAGCCCTTCTGGGCCATGCCGCCGTCAAAGGGCGTGGTGCCGGGGATGGTCTTGCTCACGGTTGTCTCCTGCGTGGGTGGATTGACTTGTGTCAAGCCGCGAGTATTTCCAACCCATTGCCAAAGATAAACCGATGAATGATCATCAAACACATGAATGATTTCGATTGGTCAGACCTGGATGCCCGCCTGCTGCAGCTGCTGGTGGCGGTGGTCGAGGCCGGCAGCATCACCGGCGCGGCGCAGTCGCTGGGCGTCACGCAGTCGGCCGTGAGCCACCAGCTCGACAAGCTGCGCGCCATCACCGGCGACGCGCTGTTCGTGAAAAGCGGGCGCGGCATCGTGGCCACGGCACGGGCGGGCGAGCTGGCCGTGCAGGCGCGCGAACTGCTGCGCCAATTGCAAGGCTTTGCGCACACCGGGGCTTTCGACCCCGCGCGCTGGCAGACCACGATCACCATCGCCGCCAACGACTTCCAGCGCGACGTGCTGCTGCCCGCGCTGGCGCGGGTGCTGCGGGAGCAGGCGCCCGGCGTGGCGCTGCGCGTGATCCCCTCGGACATCCCCAGCCTGGAGATGCTGCGCGACGGCGTCTGCGACATCGCCATCAGCCCGCGCCCGCCCGAAGGCAGCGATATCGTGCAGAAGCGTATCTTCGAAGACCGGTACTGCGTCTACTTTGATGCGGCGGTGCGCGCGGCCCCGGCCACGCTGGCCGACTACCTGGCCGCCGATCACATCACCGTGGTCTACGAACCCCGGCGCACGCTCTACCTGGACCGCACGCTCGCTGCCCAAGGCATCCACAGGCGCTTTGCCGTCATGGTGCCGGGCTTCGGCGGCCTGCCCACCTTCCTGCGCGGCAGCCCGCTGCTGGCCACGGCACCGGCCCTGCTGCACGACAGCTTCATGCGCGAGTTCGCCCGGGCCGAGGTGCCGACGCCCTGCCCCACGCTGCCGATGTACATGATCTGGCACCGGCGCCACCAGGACGACGCGGCCCACCGCTGGCTGCGCGAACGGCTCGACGCGCTGGCGCCGGGCGCCACGCGCTGATCAGGTCGCCGGCGGGCGCTGCGCCTCGCGCCAGCGCTGCGGGCTCAGGCCCGTGCGGCGTTTGAAAAAGCGGGAGAAGTAGGCCGGGTCTTCAAAACCCAGCTCCAGCGCCAGGCTGGCCGCGGGCGCGGCGATGTACACCAGCCGCCGGCAGGCCTCGCGCGTGAGGCGCTCGTGCACCAGCTCCAGCGCGCTGCGCCCGCTGCCCGCGCGGGCCAGGCGGTTGAGCCGCTGGGTGGACAGCCCCAGGCGCGAGGCGTAGCGCTCCAGCGGCCAGTGCTCCAGAAAATGCTGCTCCACCAGCAGCAGGAAGCGCGTGAACAGCGCCTGGTGCTGGTGGGCGCGCTCGCCACCCTCGCGCTGGCCCTGCTCGCTCGCGCGGGCCAGGCGCCAGACCACGGCCCGCGCCAGCCACTGCACCACCGGCGCATCGGCCGAGCCGGGCAAGGCGAACTCGGCGGCCAGCTCACCGAGCTGCACGCTCAGCCTCTGAGCCTCGCCATCGTCGGGCGAAAAATGCAAGACCCCCGGCGCCGAGAACAGCGCCCGGAACGCCTCCCCCACGGCCTGGAACTCGCCCTCCACCAGAAAACGTGCACTGAGCGTGAGCACGCGGCCATCGGTTTCGGGTGCGAAGACAAAGCCATGCACCACGCCCGGTGGCACCACGATGGCCGCCGGCCCGGCCACCGCCGCGCGCCATTCGTCCAGCACCACCTCGGCCGAACCCCTCTGCAACCAGAGGATCTGGTACAGCCCCTGGTGCACGTGGGGCTCGATCTCCCAGTGGTAGAGCCGGCTGCGCGATTCCACCGATTCGATGTGCAGCATGTCCTGGCCGGGTGCCGCGGCCTCGCCATAGAGCGCAAAACGCGGGATGGCCGCTGGCTGTCCGCGCGAGGGCCGGGTGCGTGGCGGGGGTTGGCTGGTTTGCGGCATGGCGGAACACATTGATCCAAAAGTACAAGAATTATCCCTGCTTAGTGCAGTGTCAATCGGCGCCAGGAGGCCTACAGTCCACCCCGGTTCCACCCACAGGAGACAAAAGCCATGAGCTTCCATTTCGACCCGTACTCGCCGGCCATCGACGCCGACCCCTTCCCTTATTACAAGCATCTGCGCGACGAAGCGCCCTGCTTCTGGAGCGAAGAGGCCCAGATGTGGGTCCTCTCACGCTACGCCGACATCGTCTCCGCCGGCCAGGACTGGCAGACCTACTCCAGCGCCAGCGGCAACCTCATGACCGAGCTGCCCGGCCGCGCCGGCGCCACGCTCGGAAGCTCCGACCCACCGAAGCACGACCGCCTGCGCGGCCTGATCCAGCACGCGTTCATGAAGCGCAACCTGCTCGCGCTGGAGGAACCGATGCGCGACATCGCACGGCAGGTCTTTGGCCAGCTGAAAGATGTGAAGCAGTTCGACTTCAAGGAAGTTTCGTCGCAATTCACCGTCAAGGTGCTGATGGCCGCGCTGGGCCTACCGATGGGTGAAGAAGCCATCGTGGACGAACAGATCGTGCGCGACAACGCCGTGCTGATGGTGCAGAGCGACGCCCGCACCCGCGCCAAGGGCCCGGAACACATCGCGGCCTACAACTGGATGCAGGACTACGCGAGCCAGGTGATCGCGATGCGCCGCGCCGAGCCGCGCAACGACCTGATCAGCAACTTCGCGCTGGCCGAGATCGACGGCGACCGGCTGGACGACCGCGAGGTGCTGCTGACCACCACCACGCTGATCATGGCCGGCGTCGAATCGCTCGGCGGCTTCATGATGATGTTCGCCTACAACCTCGCCACGTTTGAAGAAGCCCGCAAGGCCGTGGTCGCCAACCCCGAGCTGCTGCCCGACGCGATCGAAGAAAGCCTGCGCTTCAACACCTCGGCCCAACGCTTCCGCCGCCGCCTGATGAAAGACGTGACGATGCACGGCCAGACCATGAAGGAAGGCGATTTCGTCTGCCTGGCCTACGGCAGCGGCAACCGCGACGAGCGCCAGTACCCCAACCCCGACGTGTACGACATCGGCCGCAAGCCGCGCGGCCACCTCGGCTTTGGCGGCGGTGTGCACGCCTGTCTCGGCACGGCCATCGCGCGCCTGGCGGTGAAGATCGCCTTCGACGAGTTCCACAAGGTGGTCCCCGACTACCGGCGCGTGGCCGACCAGTTGCCGTGGATGCCCTCCTCCACCTTCCGCAGCCCGCTGGTGCTTGAGCTCAGCGTCGCTTAAGCCTGCGGCCCCACCATCGCGCTGCCTGTCACCGGGCAGCGCCTTTTTGCATTCTGGAGACACCATGGCAAACATCACCTTCGTCGAGGCCAACGGCCAGTCCACCACCCTCAACCTCGCCGACGGCTGGAGCCTGATGCAGGGCGCCACCGCCAACGGCGTGGACGGCATCGTGGGCGAATGCGGCGGCTCCTGCGCCTGCGCCACCTGCCACTGCTATGTGGACGAGCTGCTGGCGGGCGTGCTGCCCGCCCCCACGCAGGGCGAACTGGACATGCTGGAGAACGTGGTGGCCGAGCGCCGCCCCAACAGCCGCCTGGCCTGCCAGATCAAGGCCGGCCCCGCGCTGGAAGGCGGCGTGGTGCACCTGCCGGAGTGCCAGGAATGAACGTCGAAACCAGCGCGGCCGGCATCGTCATCGTTGGCACGGGCCAGGCCGGCGTGATGACGGCCGAGGCCCTGCGCAGCGGCGGCTTTGAGGGGAGCATCACCCTGCTGGGCGACGAACCCCACGGCCCCTACCACCGCCCGCCGCTCTCCAAAGCCTGGATGGCCGGCGAGATGGACGCGGCCCAACTCGTGATGCGCGCGCCCGAGATGCTGGCGCGCAAAAACATCGCGCTACGCACTGGCGTGACCGTCAAAGCCATCGACCGCAGTGCCCAGACCGTGATCCTCGGCGACGGCAGCGCCCTGCCCTACACCGGCCTGATGCTCGCCACCGGCAGCACGCCGCGCGCCCTGCCCCTGCCCGGCGGCGACGCGCCCGGCGTGCTGGCCCTGCGCACCCGCGACGACGCCAGCGCCATCGCCGACCGCCTGGCCGCGTGCATCGAACAGCAGCGCCCGGTGGTCGTTATCGGCGGCGGCTTCATCGGCCTCGAAGTGGCGGCCACCGCGCGCAAGAAGGGCCTGACCGTCACCGTGCTCGAAGCCGCGCCGCGCCTGCTGGGTCGCGTGCTCGCACCGGTGCTGTCCGACTGGTACGCCGAGCTGCACCGCGGCCACGGCGTGCAGCTGGTGCTGGGTGCGCAGGTCGCCGCCATCGAAGCCGACGCCCAAGGTGTGACTGGCGTCAAGCTCGCCGACGGCAGCGTCGTGCCCGCGGGTCTCGTGGTGGTGGGCATCGGCGTCAACGCCAACGACCAGTTGGCCCAGGCCGCCGGGCTTGAATGCGAACGCGGCATCGTGGTCGACGCCTGCGGCCGCACCAGCGACCCGCTCATCGTGGCCGCCGGCGACTGCACCGCCCGCCGCATGGCCGACGGCAGCTTGCTGCGGCTCGAATCGGTGCAGAACGCCACCGAACAGGGCAAGAGCGCCGCCGCCGCGCTGCTCGGGCAAGACCGCCCCTTCACCGCCACGCCCTGGTTCTGGAGCGACCAGTACGACAAGAAGCTGCAGATGGCCGGTCTGTCCGTGGGCGCAGACGGCTGGGCCGTGCGTGGCGACATGGCCGCCGGCACGTTCACCGTGTATCACTTCAAGGGGGAGCAGCTCATCGCCGCCGACAGCGTCAACGCCAGCAAAGACCACCTGCTGGTGCGCAAGCTGCTCGATGCTGGCGTTTCGCCCACGCGCGAGCAGGCCGGTAATGTCGGTTTTGATCTGGCGAGCCTGCTGAGCCGATCAGCCATAGACGGCCAGCCAGGTCTGCGTCCATAACGCCTACTGCTCCACCAGCTGCGGCAGGTACTCCCCCACCAGTTGCTCCACCGTGTCGGCCTGCAACTGGTCCCGGCTGGTCTTGAGCGGATCGCGGTCGGGCCGCTGCGCGAGCCAGCGTTTGAAGCTGACGAACGCGAGCGGATGCACGGTGTTCATGCGAGCCATGTGGCCGGCGGTTCCCACGACCATGGCGGAGAAGCGCGGTGCGCTCACCAGATGCTCGGCGTTGCGGGCCTGCACGACCCAAAAGTCCTCTTCGGCGTCGGTGAGCTTGACGGGGTGCGGGTCTTGCTCCTTCGTTTCGCGGCGCAGGATGTCGACTTCGAAGCCTTTGCTGTTGACGGCGGTGTAGAGCTGGTCGTCGATGAGGGTGAAGGTTTTGTCGACCTTGCGCAGCAGCGCAAGCATGGACGAGTCCAGGCGCTTGAGTTGGGTGGTGAATTTGAGGTGTTTGCGTGTGTCCCAGAGCAGGTCCACGTCGCGCGTGGCAACGGCAGCGCTCTCCACGCGCACGCCCGCAGCGGCCTCGTAGGCATACAGGGCATGGGTACCGACCACGGTGAAATGCTCGGCAATGCCGGAGCGCTGCAGCATGTCGAGGATGTCGATGACGATGGTGGGCACGCGGCCGACAAACAGCGCACGGTTCATGCGCTGGTGGCGCGCGAGCGTTTCGCTCAGGTCTTTGACGCGGGCCTGTGCTTGTGCCTTGCGGGCGGTGAAGGCGGCGTAGATGGCTTCGGTTTCTGCGTTGCGCGGGCCCAGGCTTTTTTGCGCGTTGCCCGCGCTGGTGCGCACGAGGTAGTCGGTGCCATTGGCAGTCTTCCAGTACATGCCGCCGCGCACCGTGGCGGCCTGGGCCTCAGCGGCTTCGAGCGCTTCAAAGCTGGCGCGGGCGTCGATGTACTGGCGCCGGGCATCGTCGCCAATGTCTTGAAATTCAATGGTTTTCCGTGCAAATTCCATAAATTGAATTTATACGGAAAAATCAATCAAATCAACATCTATTTGACCAAAGCCGCCAACGCCGCCACCCCCACCGGCGCCTGCGGCAACCAAGGCAGCACAAACGTGCGCTTCGCCAGCCCGCCCGCAATCCGTTCCGTCTGCCGGATTTCCCCCGCCAACCGCGCCTGCAGCAGCGGGTCTGTCGTGCCGGTGGCGGCGATGCTTTTGTTGATGACCCAGGCCCAGGGTTCGATCTTCGCGCGGCGCAGGTCGTCCTGCAGCGCGGCGGCCTGGCTGACCGGGGTGACTTCGGGCAAGGTGACGATGATCACGCGGGTCATGCTGGCGTCTTGCAGACGCATGAGCGGCGTGATGATGTGCAGGCCCTTGCTTTCTGCCTTGCCTTCGTACTGCCGCGTCATCTGGCGGTGGTAGGCGCCGGTGGCGTCCATCAGCAGCAGGCTGTGGCCGGTGGGCGCGGTGTCGAGCACCACGAAGGCGCTGCGCGCTTCGTTGACCACACGGCTGAAGGCGTGGAACACGGCCACTTCTTCGGTGCAGGGCGATTGCAGGTCTTCGAGCAGCAAGGCCTGGCCTTGTGCGTCCAGCGCCTTGCCGCGCGTGGCCATGATCTTGGCGATGTAGGCGGCGGTCTCGGCCTTGGGGTCGATGCGGCCGACCTTGAGTCCTTCGAGGCTGCCGTTCAGCGCGTCGGCCACATGGGCCGCCGGGTCGGTGGTGGTGAGGTGCACGCTGTGGCCGCGCCGCACCAGGCCCACGGCGAGCGCGGCGGCGATGGTGGTCTTGCCCACGCCGCCTTTGCCCATGACCATGATGAGGCCGTGGCCGATGGCGGCGAGTTCGTCGGCCATTCTGGACAGCGGCTCGGCGGGCAAGGCGAGACGCCGTTCGGGTTGAGCTGTGCCTGTCCTGAGCCTGTCGAAGGATCGAAACCCTGTGAGCCCTTCGACAGGCTCAGGGCGAACGGGGTTGGTTGGCGCATCGCTGGGCTCAGAGTCAACGGATATTGGTGCGGCGCCGCCCAGCAGCGCCCGCAGCGCGGGCAGGCCCACGGTGTCGAAGGCGCGCAGTGGCACTTCGTCGCGCGGCAGGCGGGCCAGCGCGTCGGGCATTTCGTTCAGGGCCTGGCGGCCGAGGGCTTCGATGGCGTTGGCGATCGGGTCGTTGGCGCTGGTGGCGTGGAACACGCCGTTGACGGCCAGGCGCTGGTTGGCCAGGCCGAGCTGGCGCAACTCTTCGGCGGTGCGCGCGGCTTCCTGCATGGGGCGCGGGTCGGGCCGGGTGACGAGCACCACGGTGGTGAGCGCGGGGTCGCTCAGCGCCTGCAGCGCGGCGTTGAAGCGCGCTTCCTGCATCTTCAGGCCCGAGTGCGGGCCCAGGCACGAGGCGCCACGGTCGTTGCCGGCGAGGAAGCCGGTCCAGGCCTTGGGCAGGCTCAAGAGGCGCAGGGTGTGGCCGGTGGGCGCGGTGTCGAACACCACGTGGTCGTAGCGTGCGCCATCACCCTCGCCCGCCAGCAGCGCGGCGAATTCGTCGAAGGCGGCGATCTCGGTGGTGCAGGCGCCAGAGAGCTGTTCGCGCACAGTGCTGCGTTCTTCGTCGCTGGCGCCGGCTTCGAGCTGTGCGAGCACGCGCTGGCGGTAGGCCTCGGCGGCGGTGTCGGGGTCGATGTTGAGCATCTGCAGCCCCGGCACGCCGGGGACGGGCACCGGCCGGTTGGACAGCGGCACGCCGAGCATTTCGTCCAGGTTCGACGCCGCGTCCGTGCTGACCAGCAGCACGCGCTGGCCCGCGTCGGCCAGCGCGATGGCGGTTGCGGTGGACAGCGAGGTCTTGCCGACACCACCCTTGCCGGTGAAGAACAGAAAACGGGTGGGCGCGGTGGCGAAGCCGGGCAGCGTGGGCGTATTCATGCCCGCAGCATCGCATACCCCCGGCCCGCCGACCATGACGTACAACAAGCCAGGGGAAGCTGCGGCGCCCACTCCACTTCAGTTTTCTATGGTGCCGGAGCGCCACCCGCGCCGTATGAAACGGCCCAACCCAGGGCACCGCCGGGCCGGCTTTGCCGGACGGCCAGTGCCGTCCCCCCTTGAGGGGGGTGACGCGAAGCGGCGCGGGGGGTGTTTCATCCCTAGCGGGCGGGCTGCTTGGGCGTGCGCATGAAAGGCGACTCGACCCACATCTGCCAGTAGAACTGGATGGGACCGGTGATGCCGTTGACGTTGGTGCGGTAGGCCACGGGCTCGAAGAATTGCCCGAGGATGCCCACGGCCGCGTCGTCGACGATGCGCTGCTGCACTTTCTCGGCCGCGGCCTTGCGGTCGGCGTCCGTCATCGCCCGGGCGAAGGCGGCGCGCTGGGCTTCGAGCTCGGCGTCTTTGAGCCAGCCGAACCAGCCGGTCTCGGGATCGCCCGAGTAGGCGATGGTCGAGGGGTCGAGCAGGTCACCGGCGAGCCACCAGGTGTGGAACATGCTCCAGCCCCCGTCTTTCACCGGCCCGCGGTTCACGCGGCGCTGCGTGAGCTCGGCCCACGGCATGTTCTGCACCTGCACCGTCATGCCGATGGCGCGCAGCTTGCCTTCGGTGACCTGCGTGAGGGCCGAGATCACCGGGCTGTCCACCGGGTTGAGGATCACCACCGGCGTGCCGTCGTACTTGGCGTCCTGCAAGGCCTTGCGGGCCGCGTCCAGGCCGGGCGCCTTCATGGCGGCGCTGCCCGCGTCGTTGGACAACGGGGTGCCGCAGGGGAAGATGGAGTAGCAGGTGCGCCAGTACTTGGGGTCCCCCAGCGCGGCGAGCATGTAGTCCTCCTGCTGCATCACCATGAGGACCGCCCTGCGCACCGCCACGTTGTCAAACGGGGGCTGCAGCATGTTGAAGCGCGCCATGGCGATGTTGCCCAGCGGATCGGTGGAGTTCACCACGATCTTTTCCTGGCCTTCGAAACGGGGCAGCACCCGGGCCGGGGGCGACTCGATGTAGTCCACATCGCCCTGGATCAGTGCCTCGGCCATGTCCTCGGGCGTGTCGTGGTAGATCCACTCGATGCGGTCGGCCTGACCGGCCTTGTTGCCCGCGGCCATCGACAGCGGCTCCGTGCGTGGCACGTAGTGCGTGTTCTTGAGATAGACCGTCTTGAAGAAGGGGTTCGACTGTGCCCAGCTGTATAGATAAGGGCCGGACCCGACCTTGCTCTTGATCGGCTTGAAGGGGTCGGTTGTAGCGACCGCCTTGGGCATCATGAAGGGCACGTTGGCCGACACCTTCGCAAGCGTCTCCAGCACCTGGCCTTTGGGTTCGCGCAGTTTCAGGGTGAAGCTGCGGGCGTCCTGGGCGGTGAGGCTTTCGACATCGCGAAACAGCAGCTGCCCCGCGCCATCGCGCTTGCCCCAGCGCTGCAACGAGGCCACGCAGTCCTCGGCGGTCACGTCGGTGCCGTCGTGCCACTTCAGGCCTGCGCGCAGGGTGAAGGTCCAGGTCTTGTTGTCGGCCGAGACGGTCCACTGGTCCACCATCTGCGGCTGGGGCTCGAAGTTTTCGTCCATCGCGAACAGGGTGTCGTAGATCAGGTAGCCGTGGTTGCGCGTGATGTACGCGGTGGTCCACACCGGGTCATAGACCTTGAGTTCGGCGTGGGGCGCCACGCGCAGCACGTTGGCGCAGCCCGTCAGCACCAAAGGCACGGCCAGAACGGCCAGCGCCAATGCGGATCTTCTTTCCAACTTCATCTTCATGATGGCCTCCATCAGGGTTGACACAAAACAAAACCCTCCGAGCCGCCCACGTCCTCAACCCGGTGGGGCTGGATCAAAGGACAGCAGACGGAAGGTAAGAACCCCGGTCGCAAACTCGGCCTGGAGCTTCACAAACCCCCGCAGGGGCGCAAACCGACACGTGAGCCTGTGCGGCCCCGCCGCATCGGGTGTCTGCAGCGTGCTCACCCACGCCAGCGTCGAACCGCTCACGCCGGTGTCCACGACGACGGCGCAGGTGCAATTGACGACGGGAAACGGATGGGGCCGGTAAGGCGCCAGCAGCAGCGACCAGGGCCGCCACCAGCCGCCGCCGGGCACCACCGGTGCAACGTCGCTCCATTGGGTGCCCACGCGCACCGCATACGGGATGGAAACGGCCCCCATCGCCAGCAAGCGCAGCAGCGGCGCGCTCGCGTCGTCCAGCGCCATGACGCGCAGCGCATCGGGATCGAGGCCCAGCACCAGGCGCCCCCCTTGCGGGCCCGCGTCCAGCACTTGCTCGCCCAGGCTGTCGATACGCACCTGGAGCTGCTGCATGCGGGCCGGCCCGGGATGGAACGCACGCGGAATGTCGCCCTCCACCTCGCTGGTCCACACCGCCGTGCCCGGGGCCATGCCGACCAGGGTGCCGTAGACCGCGGGATTGGCCTGGGCCTGGGCCAGGATCTCCTCCTCGGGGGGGACCGCCGAAGCGTGCCAGCGCGTCAGTGCGCTGGCGGGCGCCTCGGCGGTGAAATAGTTGGCCAGCCGGAACGGGCGCGTGGCCGCACCGGGCTCGGGTGAACCCTGCAGGTGCAGGTGCAGGTGCGGCACCGGTGAACGCCCGGAATTGCCCACCCGGCCGAGGTAGCTGCCGGTCTCGACCCGGGCTCCCGGCACCACCGCCACCGTGCCCAGCTGCAGGTGCGCGAGCATGGCCCAGCCGCCAGCGTCCAGTCGGATCACCACATGGTTGCCCCACTTTTCGGCGTAGTTGCAGACACCCAGCGGGTTGTCGGCCACACCGTCGTGCACCCGCTCGACCATGCCGGGCGCCGGTGCCGTGATGGCGGCCCCCCAGATCGAACCGGCCACCGCCTCGGCCGCGGGGGAACGCTGAAAGTCCAGCGCATGGCGGTACATGCCCATGTGGCTGGTGCGCCCGTCAAAGCCCTGGGCGATCTGCAGTTCACCGGCCACGGGCACGGCAAACAGCGGCACGGTGCGACCGTAGCGCGCGTGCCAGCAAGCTTCTTTCCACCAACGCTGTTCGGGCGGCTCGCCCGGCGTGGCGTTGCGCTCCACGATGGCCCGCTCGCCAGCGAGCGTGAGCGCGCCCATGCCCACCCAGATGGCCAGCGCCGAAGACATCGGCAGGTAGCTGGCGGCCGACCAGCCCAGCACGTACTGCAGCACCAGCCCGAAGAAGGCGGTGAGAGCGCCGGCCACGGCGGCCACCGGCAGGCAGAGCCGCCCCGGCAAGAAGATCACCGCGCCCAGCGCCATGCCGGCAATGAAATAGTTGTACGACAGCGGCAGCCAGACAAAACTCAGCCCCAGCCGCTGGAAGCCCAGCGACAGCACCACCCCCCCGATCCAGCCCGCCAACCCGGCCAGGAACATGGCGCGCGACCACATCAGCACCGCGGTGCACACCAGCACGCCGGCCACGGCATGCGGCGAGTACATGAGCGAGGCCATGGAACGCAGGAAGCTGCCCAGCCAGCCCTGGGCATCGGTCGGCACCGGCCAGACCGGCAGGGTGTAAGCCGCGCGCACGGTGCAATCCGGGCAGACACTGAACAACATCGCCGCGACCAGGCAATAGCCCCAGAGCAGCACGGGCAGGAAGCTGCGCGCCAGCATGCGCATGAGGGCTGCGGTCACCAGCGCCGCGGCGATCGCGGCGGCGGCGGCCAGCACCAGTTGCTGCGCCCAGGGCATGCCCATGGGGCCGCTCATCCAGCCCGAGACCACCGCCGTCAGCAGCGCGTTGGCCTTGATGCCACCACCCAGACCCGGTGCGTCCTGGATGCGCAGGACCCACTGGACCAGCACGCCCGACAGCAGACCGCACAGCGCGAACAAGGCCAACGCCGGACTGCTCAGCAACGCGCCCCAGAGCAGCAGCCCCAGCCAGGGCCGCCCGATGAAAAAGACGCTGCCCAGCGCCTGCCCGAAGGCCTCGACCCAGCCCCGCACCGACGCACGCAGGGCCCGCAACGTGGCACTTGTCGGTGCGGCGGCTTCGGCGTGCACGGCGATGGGGGGCGATTGGGCCGTGTTCACAGAACTACCCTCCGTGCTGCGCACTGCGGGGCTGAGCGCCTTCTGAACGGCCGGGGGTTGATACAGGGCGTCTCATGGGTGCACCAGGTGAGCGGGCATGCGCTCGGGGCCGTCCACGTCGTGCAGCACCTCGCGCGCCCGGATGAGCTCGGGCTTGCCATCCATGCCGATGAGCACCACCGCCGGGCGGTAGTCGATGAACTGCATGGCCTGCGACACGTTGTAGGCACCCACCGGGCGCATGGTGAGGATGTCACCCACCTTCAGCGGCGGCAGATCGATGCTGTAGCGAAGCACGTCGATCACCATGCACAGGGGGCCGTACAGACGCGACGGCGCTGGCGGCGCCTCGATGGTGCGCGAGGGCAGCACGTCCATCTGGTACCAAGCCGCGGTGTAGAGCAGGTTGATGCCGGCGTCCATGATGTAGCTGGTCTGGGTGGCCTCGCCCACGAGCAGCTGTTCCTTGTAGTCGCGCAGACCGGCCTGCTCTGTCATGGGGTGCCGGATGCCCTTGATGGTCACCACCGAGGTGAGCAGATAACCGGCCTCGTCCACCAGGTGGCGCCCGCTCTCGAAGCGCAGTTGGGGCCGCTGCTCGGGGGGCAGGTGGTTGAGCACCTCGGTGATGGCCTCGGCGTAGGCATCGATGGGCGGCACGACCCGTTCGGCAGGCCCCGCCATGCCGTGCAGCAGGCTGTTCGAGGGAAAGCCCCCACCCAGGTTGATGCAGGGCACCCAGTGCTGCTGGGCGGCATGGAGCTGCTCGCGCAAGGCCAGCAGTTTGGTGACGGCCACGCGGTAGGCATCGGGATCGAGGATGTAGGTGCCGATGTGCGTGTGCAGCGTGTGCAACGAGAGCTTCAGGTTCGCCTGGATGCGGTGGGCGGCGCGCGCCGCTTCGCCGTTTTCCACCGCGAAGCCGAATTTCGACCAGATCGGGCGGATGCTGGCATCGAGCCAGACGCGGATGCCCACCTCCAGCGGTTCATCGAGATCCCGGGTCAGGGCCTCGATGAGACCGAGTTCGTCCCAGTTGTCGATCTGGATCAGCGCCCGCTCTCGAATGGCCTGCTCCAGGATCGCACGCGGCTTGAACGGCCCGTTGAACACGATGTCCTTGCCCTTGATGCCCAGCTTGCGGGCCTTCTGGTATTCAAAGTCCGAAACCACCTCGGCCATCCAGCCTTCCTCGTGAAACACCTGGCAGATGGCCGACAGGTAGTTGGTCTTGTAGGACCAGGCGAAACGCGTGTTCTCATAGCGGCTGGTGAAGGCGGCCCGGAAGTGGCGCGCCTTTTCACGCAGGTCGTGCTCGGAGAACACGAACAGCGGCGAGCCGAACTGCTGCACCAGCGCAGCCACGGGGAGGCCGTCGATCTCGAACAGGGTGGGCGTGCGCGTGCCGCGAGCGTAGAGGTTGCGGTCGGCGGCAGCATCCAGCGCGTGCCGCCCCAGCTCGGCGCTGATGGTGGGCGGGAGGTAGTCGATGTTCATGGTGTGGCCTGCTCTGGTTTCTGAAGGGGCCGGAAGATGCGCTCTCCGCTGCTGGCCATGGCCGCAAAGTCGGCGAAATCCCCCACGAGATCCACGCTGTGGCGCACGAACATCTGGCCGGGTCCGCAGGCCGGTGGGGGCTTGGCGTCGTGCCCGAGCAGTCGCTCGAACAGCAGCGCGGGCAGGTTGCAGCCGATCTGCGAGGGGAAGTCGATCCAGGCCGGAAAGCGCGGATTGATCTCCATCAGCGCGTGCGGGCGGCCGGGCACCTTGATGAACTCGAGTTCGAAGGGGCCGTTCCAGCGCAGCGCACGGATGATTTTTTCGGACAGCGCATCCATGGCCGGGTCCGAGACGACGATGCCGGCGAAACCTTTGCCATGCGCGGTGCGCAGGAGCTTGCGGATGGAGCAGCTCTGCACGATGCCGCCCTCGCCATCGCCCACGCCCGCCACGTCGTACTCCTCACCCACAAGGACTTCCTGCACCACCACGGGCCAGCCCCAGGCCCGCACGATCTCGTCGTACCCGGCCACCAGCCCCTCGCGCGTGTGAACCAGCTCGGCGTGGTAGAGCCAGCCCTTCACATAGACCGGATAGCCGGCCTCGGCCGCACAACGCTCCACCGCCAGCGGATCGTGGGCGACGAGGGTGAGCGGACTCGGGATGCCGTGGCGCAGACAGAAACCATAGAGCGAGGCCTTGTGCCGATCCTCGAACGAGCGCCGGGTGGGCAGAACGCAGTGGATGCCGCGCTCTTTCAGCGGCTCTTCGATCTGCAGAAAGTTGTCGATTTCAGAGTCGAGACAGGGAACGATGTAGCCGATGTCTTCGCTCCGGCGGATCATGTCCAGCCGGTCGAGCAAGGCCTGCGCACCCGCGCCGGGAAACGGGATCAGGTAGGCCGCATCGGGGTGATCGTCCCCCTGCCCGTACAGGCTGCTCTCCAGCGGATCGTAGGAAAGGCCGACCGTGCGCAGCCCGGGAAACTGGCGGCGCAGACTGGCCACCACGGAAGCCCCGGGCTGGGGGCTCTCGCCACGGTGCATGCCGGTGACCGCCACGCTGCGCTGGGCTACGCTCATACCCCTGCCTCCTGGGTCCGCTGTGGCGGCGGGTCCAGCAACCCCATGGAGGCCATCTGGTTGAGCAGCAACTCGACGTCGCGCGTGGCGCTCGCCGGGTCGATGCCGTAGCGCTGCCGCAAAAGCCCGGGAAACTGCTGGGTCCGCACACCCCGTTCATGGGCCCGCAACACGAAATGGGCCGCCGGTGTGAGTCGGTAGAACAGGCCCGACTCCGTGTCAAGCACAAATTCTTCGCCGAAGAACCGCAGCCGCCCCGAACCCTTTGGCAAGGCCTGACCGGGGTCCAAGGCCTCTGCGCCTGGCCTGTTCGTCTCGTTCATGAAGGCTCCTTTTGATTCGGTCCGCCCCAAGCCCACCCAAGTTCGTACCTGAGTACGAAATGACTAGCCATCTTCAGGCGATCAAGCCTAAGTGCCTACACAGTTTAATGAAAATGGTTACATATTTGTAGCCAAAAATCACACGAAAGCTTGCTTTTTCACGTGTTTTGACCTTGGGCGACGGGGAGGACTGGCGGCGAGCCAGGCATGCCGTTCGCGCGGGAATGAGCGCCTTTGGCCGGTTGCACCCTCAAGTGCCAAGGGGCGCATCCGAAAATTCAGGCCTTGGATCGGCCCATGACGGGGCGCCCGACAACGCAACGCCATAAGGTCGAACGATTTGAAGCACACAAGCGGTCTCGCCAAACGCGCCCTGCCATGCTGGCTGCCACGGTGGCTGGGCAAACTGGCCATCGGCCTGCTATTGGCCCACTCGGCGCATGCCAGCGAACGGGTGACGTTCGAGGCCACACAGGGCCACAGCGCGAACAAAATCACCCTGCGGGCCGAACTCTCTCGGCCCGCAGGCGAAGGCCCCTTTCCGGCCGTGGTGCTGATGCACGGCTGTGGCGGCTGGCAAGCGCCGGTTCGCTACACCATGAACCGCTACGCCGAACACCTGGTGAGCAAGGGCTTCGTGGTGCTCAACCTCGACAGCTTCGGCCCCCGCAACCAGGGCGGCGGCAAGGTGTGCGAGAGCTTCGACCGGCTGGCGGATGCCCGCGACTACCGCACCTACGACGCCCACGATGCGCTGCGTTACCTGCAGGCACAGCCTTTTGTCGACCGTGGCAGCGTGTTCCTCATGGGCCAGAGCAACGGCGGCAGCGTGGCGATCAAGGTGGCCAAGGGCGATGGCCCGCATGGCCAGACCGGTGCGACCGACGGTTTTCGCGGGGTGGTGGCCTTCTACCCCTGGTGCGGCGCCTTCGAGCGCCGCTCCGTGCAACTGAAGACACCCCTGCTGGTGTTTGGCGGCGGGCAGGACGACTGGGTGCCCGCCAGCGAATGCCAAGGCGTGCGCTCCACCGGTGCGGACCTGCAGCTGATCGTCTACCCCGAAGCGGCCCACTCCTTCGACCTGGACATCGTGCCCCAGCGCTACCTGGGCAAGCTGGTGGGCCGCAACCCCCAGGCCGCCGACGACAGCCGCGATCGCATGCTCACGTTCTTCACGGGGCTGAGCCGCCGCCCGGGCCGCGACGGCGAGCGCCTGGCCCAGAAGTAAGCGTCACACGGTTTTGCATTCAAGCGTAGAACAAGGCGGGAGCCGCAGACAGTGCTGTAGCACGGCAAGGCGAACCAACGCAGTTATACGGTTGAAGGCGAAACCGTGTCAGGCCCTCAGCGCGGGGGCAGGGACACCACCACCGCCAACCCGGGCCGCGCGTTGCGCACGGCAAACGTGCCGCCGTGCGCCTGGGCCACCAGCTTGCACAGGTACAGGCCCAGACCCACGCCGCCCTGCGCGCGGGTGCGGGCGGTGTCGGGGCGGAAGAAGGGTTCGGCCAGGTGGGGCATCTGCTCGTCGGGCACGCCGGGGCCGTGGTCGCGCACCTCGATCTGGATGCCTTCGCCTTCGGCGCGCAAGTGCAGCTCGGGCGGCAGCGGCGCTCCGGCGCTGTGGCGCAGGGCGTTGTCGAGCAGGTTGCGCAGCAGCAGGCGCATGCGCGCGGGGTCCAGCGGCAACGTGGGCAGGCCGGGCGCGGCATGCACGGCGATGTGTGCCGCCTCGGGGTGGCGGGCCTGCAGCTCGCCGATGACTTCGCGCGCCAGCCCCTCCAGCGCCACCGGCTCGGTCTGCAAGGCGGCGTGGTTGGCGGCCAGGCGTTCGCTCTCCAGCAGATCGGTGATGAGGCGGGCCATTTCCTGCAGGTCGCGCAGCAGGGCTTCGCGTTGCGGGTTCACCTCGGCGGTTTCGGGCAGCAGCTCGGTGTTGAGCCGGGCGCGGGTGAGCGGGCTGCGCAGCTCGTGGCTGATGGCGAGCAGCAGCGCGCGCTTGGCGTCGAGCATCTGCCGGATGTCCTGCCCCATGGTGTTGATGGTGGTGGCGAGCTGGCCGAGTTCGTCGGGCTTGCACGGGTGGCGCACGGGGATGGACTGGCCGAAATCGCCAGCGCCAAAGCGCTGCGCGCCGGCCTGGATGTCGTCGAGCGGGCGCAGCAAGCGCCGCACGTACAGGAAGGCCAGCAGGGTGAGCAGCAGCAGCGCGCCCAAGGTATAGCCCAGCAGACGCGGGCGGCGCTCGAAGGCCGCGTCGTTGAGGCCGAACTCGATGGTGTGGCCATCGGCCGTGGTGCGCGAGAGCAGGCGCTGCCAGTCGCTCTCGCCACCCCAGCGCTCGCCATTCCGGTCGCCGGTGCCGGCACGGCGTTCGATTCCCGCGTGGTCGCGCAGCCATTCGGGCTTGCCCTGATCGGGGTGCGAGCGCCAGGTGACGCGCGGGCCGCTAATGTCGATGGTGAGCGGCAGGCGCCGGGTGATGGCCTGCGCGCGCTCGATGTCCGGTGTGCCGCCGGCGGTGGCTTCGGCGGCGAGGCGGTCCACGTAATCCATGAGCAGCGGGCGCGCGGCCTCGCGCCAGCCGAGCGAAAACGCTTTCTGCGCGCCGCCGACGAAAGTGAAGGCCATGGCCAGCGCGAGCAGCACGAACACCAGCACCAGCCGCAACTTGATGGAGTGGCTCAGGCGCTGGCGCGCGCGGCGGTGCCAGGGCTTGCGCGCGTGGGGGGCGGTCGCGGCGCGCGCGTGGGGCGTGGCCCGGTGTTTCATGGCGCGAGACGGCGCAGCGCGAGCGAGTAGCCGGCGTTGCGCAGGGTCTTGATGCAGTCCAGCGGCTCCAGCTTCTTGCGCAGGCGGCTCACCACGATGTCCACCGCGCGGGTGTAGAGCTCGGCCTCGTGGCCGCGCAGCTGGTTCAGGATGTCGTCGCGGCTGTGCACGCGGCCCGGCTCGCGCGCCAGCAGCATCAGCAGTTCGAATTCGGTGCCCGTGAGTTCCACCGGCTCGCCCTGGCGGGTGACGCTGCGGCGCGCGGGGTCGAGCGTGAGGCCTTCGAAGCGCAGCTCGCCCTGCGCCGCGTCGGCCGCGGCGGGCGACTGCGGCGCCAGGCTGGCGCGGCGGCGGCGCAGCACGGTCTGCAGGCGCGCCACCAGCTCACGCGGCTCGAAGGGTTTGGGCAGGTAGTCGTCCGCGCCGATCTCCAGGCCGACCACGCGGTCCATCACGTCACCGCGCGCGGTGAGCATGACGATGGGGATGTCGCTCTCCTTGCGGATGGTGCGGCAGAGCTCGAAGCCGTCCATCTCGGGCAGCATCACGTCGAGGATGGCGGCGTCGAACCCGCCCGCGCGCAGCCGCTGCAAACCCTCGCTGGGCCGCAGGGCGTGGGTCAGCGAGAGTTCGAAACGCTGGAAATACGTGGCCAGCGGCGGGCCCAGCTGTTCGTCGTCGTCGATGAGCAAAACGCGGTGCATGCGCGATTCTTACATTGCCACCGCGCCCAGCGTCTGGTGGCGCACGATGAGGCGGCGCAAGCGCTGCTGCACCGGCGCGCCCAGGGCGTCGAAGCGGTCGGCCGCCGACAACAAGGCCGGCAGCACCGGCACCGCCTCGCCGGGCTGGCGCTGCGAGAGCCGGGCCCACAGGCCCAGCGCGTGCTCGCGGTCAAAGCGCGGGCCCCACACCATGGCCAGCAGCTCGGCGTGGGGGTCGTCGGCGCCGGCCAGCAGGACCGGGGCGAAGACCCGGCTTTGCTGGGCCAGGTGGTGGATGGGTTCGAGGCGGGGTGACATGGCCGTCATCCCGCGCTCAACCCCGGCCCCACCAGCCGCGGCGCTGCTCCAGGCGCTCGCGCACCTGTTTCTGCTGCTCGGGGTTGAGGCTGTCGTAGAAGTCGGCCAGCGCGGCGATCACTTTCGGGCCATTGCCCTGCACGGCCTGTGTCTTCTGGTCCAGCAGCGCCTGGGCGCGGGCGCGGTCGAACTTGTCGCCGGCGATCAGGGCCTTGAAGTCGGCGCGCGGGTCGGTGCCCTGGCCACGCAAGGCGGTGCGCTGGGCAATGATCTCGTCGGCCAGCACACCCAGCTTCTGCTTCTGGGCTTCGTTGAGTTCGAGCTTGCTGCTGATTTTGTCGACCACCTTGCCGCGCACTTCGGTCACCCGCTCGGGGCTCCAGTCGCCGCCGTGGTGGTGGCCGCGCGATCCGCAGGCCGTGAGGCCGCCGACGAGAATGGTCGCGCCGAAGACGCCGACGAGGGTTTTCTTGATCCAGGGTTTCATGACGGTGGGTCCTTTCAGAACCTTGTTGAACATGTCCGTCATGGTGCCGGCCGAGGGCTCAGCGGTGGTCTCGGCGCGGTTTCGGTTCTTTTCGTTTTGTATCGGCGGCGGCCCCCGGAACCACGCCCGCACCCGGCGCCGTCAGGCGTGCGCAAACACCTCGGTGTCCACCTCGCTGCTGCCCTGCGCGTTGTAGCGCTCGCCCTTCACGGTGTGCTGGTTGATGTGGTCGTTGAGCCGCGCCATGACCGAGGCGTCAAGCTTCACGTTCGCCGCGCCCAGGTCGTCCTTCAGGTGGGCCAGGCTGGTGGTGCCGGGGATGGGCAGGATGTTCTCACCGCGGTGCAGCAGCCAGGCGATGGCGAGCTGAGCCGGGGTGCAGCCCACCTCGTTGGCCATGGCCAGGTAACCGGGCAGCAGGGCGAGGTTGGCCGCGTAGTTCTCGGGCGCGAAGCGCGGCATGCTGCGGCGGATGTCCTTGGTGTCGAAGGCATTTACGTTGAGTTCGCCGCAGAGGAAACCCCGCGCCACCGGGCTGAAGGCCACGAAGGCGATGCCGAACTCGCGGCAGGTGTCGAGCACGGCGATCTCTGGGTTGCGCGTCCACAGCGAGTACTCGGTCTGCACGGCGGTGATGGGGTGCACCGCCTGCGCGCGGCGCAAGGTGGCCGCCGACACTTCGGAGAGGCCGATGGTCTGGATCTTGCCCGCGCGCACCAGATCGGCCAGCGCGCCCACGCTGTCTTCGATGGGCACCTGCTTGTCCCAGCGGTGCAGGTAGTACAGGTCGATCACCTCGGTCTTGAGCCGTTTGAGCGCCGCTTCGCAGGTGGCCTTGAGGGTCTCGGGCCGGCCATCGATGACCCGCACCTTCACACCGTCGGCGTTGGGCACACCCTGCATGCCGCACTTGCTGGCGAGGGTGAACCTGGAACGGTGTTTGGACAGGTATTTGCCCACCAAGGTTTCGCTGGCGCCAAAGCCGTAGAGCGCCGCGGTGTCGAAATGGGTCACACCCGCGTCCAGCGCGCCGAGCAGCACACGCTCGGCCTGCTGCTCGGAAACCGGTGCGCCGTAGGCGTGGCAGATGTTCATGCAGCCCAGGCCGATGGCTGAGACTTTGAAGGGGCCGAGTTGGCGTTGTTGCATGGTCAGATTTCCTCGCATCAAGAAAAAGGGCCAGACCCATCGCGGTGCTGCGAGGCGTCTGGCCCTATTGTGCTTGGGGTGCGCAGAGCCCTCACCTCCCAGGAAGAGGGAGAGGGACAAGGCACTTCAGTTCGCGTTGAGTTGCTGCTCCAGCTTGTGCAGCACCTGGTAGCAGTTGAACACCTTGGCCACGCTGGAGTTCGGTTCGCGGCCTTCCTGGATCGCGGCGAAGAACTCGCGGTCTTGCAGCTCGATGCCGTTCATGGACACCGCCACTTTCGACACGTCGATCTTTTCTTCCTTGCCGGTGAACAGGTCGTCGTAGCGCGCGATGTAGGTCGCGGTGTCGCCGATGTAGCGGAAGAAGGTACCGAGCGGGCCGTCGTTGTTGAAGCTCAGGCTCAGGGTGCAGATGGCGCCGTTGGCGGCTTTCAGCTGGATGCTCATGTCCATGGCGATGCCCAGCACGGGGTGGATCGGGCCCTGGATAGCGTTGGCTTGCACGATGGGGCTGTTGCACTGGTAGGCGAACAGGTCCACGGTGTGGGCGGCGTGGTGCCACAGCAGGTGGTCGGTCCAGCTGCGCGGCTGGCCCAGCGCGTTGGTGTTGGTGCGGCGGAAGAAGTAGGTCTGCACATCCATCTGCTGGATGTTGAATTCGCCGGCCTGGATCTTGTTGTGCACGTA
>Ga0209343_10002363_pt1 | contig 24452 bp, 22 predicted proteins | sample RifCSPlowO2_02_FD_184026 | JGI IMG/M metagenome (GOLD analysis project Ga0209343, IMG submission 184026) | Groundwater microbial communities from Rifle, Colorado - Rifle CSP2_plank lowO2_0.2 (SPAdes) (version 2) | ecosystem: Environmental > Aquatic > Deep subsurface > Groundwater | place... | reverse complement strand
GTTCAAGGAGCTGGTGGCCACCGTCAAAATGCGCTGGCGCATCGAGCGTGACTACCGGGAACTCAAGCAGGAGGTGGAGCTGGGTCATTACGAAGGGCGTAATTGGCGCGGCTTTCATCATCATGCGAGCCTGTGTATTGCTGCGTATGGTTTTCTCATGCTGGAGCAGCTCTGCGGAGTCAAAAAAAAACTCCGCTCGACTCAAAGCGCCTCCCGTACCCGAAGGCTTCCGCCCGCGCGGGGCTGGCGCCCATGCAGCGACACATCTCGCGGTCGATCGCCACCGCGCGTTTTCGCCTGGCTCGGGCCATCGCTCGAGGATTTCCGCAATGCCCGTGTTGCGGAAAACTCTACGTGCGAGCAGCTAGATATTAATAACACAGTCCAATTAATAAGTTGCTCTTAACGGTCCCACGGCGACAGCTTTGCACCATTGCTGCCGGCAATGCGGCCGGTGACGAAGCATTCGGCAATGTTGCCGCCAGAAAGATAGAGGTGGCCGAAGGCGCTGCCGAGTTCGCCCGCGGTAAAGAGGCGCGGGATCGGGTTGCCATACGCATCGATGATGCGGCAACGCGCATCGTGTACCGGCCCGCCTTGTGTGTTCGATAACGTCGCCCACACCGGTGCGCCGTAGTAAGGCGGTGTTCGGATCTGTACCATGGTGCCGGCCGGGCGCCCAAACTCGCTATCGCTGCCCGCCGCGCACATCTCATTCCAGCGCGAGACGCTAGCCATCACTGTTTGGAGGCTGAGTCCCAGCGCGATAGCCAAACCTTCCAGTGTGTCGGCGCGCTTCAGTATCCCGATCTCCACTTCCTTCAGATTATCGTCGCTCCAGCAGTACCGCACGCCCGGATCGTTGGATGTCGGCTTGCCAAGCGGGTACATCTTGCGTCCATTCTCGTCGCAAATCATGAATGCGGGATTCCGCGGAAAACGTTGCGTCACCGGGTCATAGTACTGCAGCGGACGCACGGCAGTGTCCTGCGTGTAGGGCTGGTATTCCGACATAAAACGCTTGCCATTCTGGTCGAGCAGTATCCACGCCATCATGACTCGCGCCTTTTCGCCTTCTCCCGGAAACCAGTCAGGAAAACGCTTGAGCCGGATCGCATACGGATAATCCGGATCGACGTGCCGAAAGCCGTAGGCACCGTGGATGTGCCACATATGCCATAGCGCGGCGCCAAGGTCCTGCGCCATGCGAATGCCGTCGCCGGTATTGGTGCGCGCCGCGGCGTTAAAAATCGGCTTGCCTTCGAGATATTGCGCCTTCATCTCGGCGTTGCCCTCGAACCCGCCGCAAGCCAGGACGACCGCACGCCGCGCCTTGATATTGAGATCCGCCCCGTTGTTGCGCACATTCACGCCGCGCACTTCGCGCGTCGCCGGATCCGCGATCAGCCGGATGGCCGATGTCGCGAGCCGAATTTCGACGCCCCGCCTTAGCACGTTCTCGTGCACCACGCGAAAGAGCTTTGGGCCGTTGGGCGCCCCGTCCGCCCACGGGTAGGCGGCGCGCATGTCGCAGCCCGGCACCTCAACGACGCTCGTGTTGTAGAAGGTCTCGGTTCCAGGAAAGGGGTAGTTGCCGCTGAGCCGCCGTATATTAGGGTCATTGCGGTTGGCGCTGCGGGCGTGGTCTTCTATGGAAGTGATAACGACGGCCCCATTCACCTGCGCGAGTTCCCGCACGTATGCTTCCAGTTCGCACATGCCAGCAGCCAAGACTCGCAGCACGTCATCGGGAGTGCGTCCGTCGTTCGTCGTCTTTAGATAGGCAAACGCGGCGTCCGGGTCGCGCGCACTGCGCACGGCCCCGTACGAACAAATAGAAAGCCCGCCCGGTACTTCCGATTTCTCGATGAGGAGCGTCTTGGCACCGCCGTCCGCTGCATTAATCGCAGAGACAGCCCCCGCATTGCCAAAACCGACCACCACAACATCAAATGATTCGTTGAACTCCATTTGTAGGGGCGGGCAATTCGCTTGTCATCTTCGCGGAACGAGCGGAAGCAGCAGGTACGAGGGCGTGTCGCGACCGACGTAGATCGCGTTCGTGCCGCCATTATATTCGGCGTGATAATGCGTGTAACTACTACCTATGCCATCAAAAGGTTGGATATCGAGCCGTATCCGATGCCCCTTCCTGAACACCATGCTCGTAGGCCAGATTTCCACCCGGCATTCGACCAGCTCACCGGGCGTCAAGGGCCAGCGCTCATCGTGTGTATGGTAAGGCCTATAAGGCAGCGACAGTGTTTCATCGAGTTTGCGATGCGATGCTCTGAGCCATCCTTTGGTGACTGGCACCGGTTGACCGTGCGGCCCCAACTCGAAGATGTCCTGACCATCCGGACCTATATTTCTTATCGTCGCGAAGATGTCCATGTCTTCCGTGGTGCTGGACACCCATACGTTCAACGCAATTGGACCGGTGACTTCTGTGTCTTCTTTCATTGGTTCCGTAACAAACGACACGCCAGCGCTATGGCGGTTGCCGGCTGTGTGAGAAGGCGCTGAAGCAGATCCTGCAGCAGCACCACTCCGGCCCATGGCGGTTGCAGCGTATTCTGTCCGAGCGGCGGCCGCCGGTTTGGTTGAGAGGCTGCCCGTCATGTCGTGTTGTGCGTGATGTTGTGGACTGCCGACGTGCAAGTAATAGCGCGTCCACTGAGTGCGTGCGATCGGCCACTCGTTCTCGAAGCGCCATTCGTACTTGTTACCTTCGCCGCCGGTGCGTATCTGGAGCTTGACCGGCGGCTCGTTCACGATTCCGGTATCAAGTCCCTTCAACCAATGATCTAGGAACCGCAGCTGATCCAGGCGACCGTCCTCGGAGTAGAACGGGTGATAATGCGTGCCGGAATGAATGCGAAGCTTCTTGTTCGTCGAGGCTGCGCGCGTGTATCCCTCCGTTGCGCCGCGCAGATGGAGACCAACGCCCGCCCAATTGCCCACTGCGTACAGTGGACACTCGATATTCCCCCAATGAGCGCTGCGATTTGACCACCAGCCGGTGTTCAGACTATGACGCATGTACTGCCAGACCCGATCGGTATGGAATGCATCAGGATTATAGGATTGCGGCCTTCCGAGGAGATGATTGGCCATATGCACCGCATGCCAATGCGCGATGAATCCCATGGCGAAAATACCGCCGTGATACGCAGCATCCCGGTAGCCGTCTCCCCACCCCTCCCAGGGAATAATAGCCTTGAGCGACGGCGGCTTCAGCCCCGCAACGCGCCACTGTGCGCATGCGTGATAGGAAATGCCCATTCCAGCAACTTTACCGCTGCACCATGGCTGGCGGCCAGTCCATTCGATAGCATCGTAGTAATCAAGCGTCTCCTGCCATCCACCTGGATCGCAGTGGCCCGGCGACTTACCCGACCCGCGTGAGTCCACTCGCACGCACGCATAGCCCCGCGGCACCCACCACAACGGGTTGGCCGTTTCCCAGCTCATGTACGGATTGCCTTCTTCTTCCAGGTCCGGCGGCGGGATCCACACCTTGTCTTTCTGATAAACGCTGATGTTAACCAAGGCGGGAAAGGCGCCTTCCTCTTGAGGCCGATACACGTCGGCATACACGATCGCGCCGTCCCGCATCTTGATTGGGACGTCTTTGTTGAGCGTCATCGAATACTGCGGCTGAGAAAGCGTCCTCGAAACGTCATTCATAGAATATGGATTCACTATCGGCCTCAATTCGCCTTGATACCCGCGTTCCGAATGATTGGACCCCATTTCGCGAGCTCACTTTTCAGCCATGCTCTTAGTTGTTCAGGTGTCGAGGACCTAGCCTCACCGCCCAGCTGCAAAATTACCCGTTTCACGTCATCCCGCTGAAGAATTTCCGCGACCGCGTTGTTGATTTTCGTCACGATCGGCCGCGGAGTATGCGCCGGCGCAAACAGCGCAAACCATAGGAGCGCCTCCATTTCCGGAACACCCGCTTCAACGGCACTCGGTATATCGGGCACAGCTGGCGAGCGGCTCTTGCTCGTAACCGCCAAGGCCCTGACCTTGCCGGATTTGAGCTGTGCGTGCGCGGTGATTGGAGAAAGAAATGACACCTGTACTTCACCGGAGATGATGCCGGTCACAGCCGCGCCGCCTCCTCTGTAAGGCACATGCGTGAGACCGATATCGACGGTTTGCTTTAGCAATTCACCAGTAAGATGTCCCAACGATCCTGGACCTACTGTGCCGTAGGTCAATGGCCCCTTCTGTTTCGCGTAGGCGATCAGCTCTTTCACGTTCCCGACAGGGACTGATGGATGAACGACAAGGACGTTGGTTGTTGTAGCAACCATCGTGATAGGTGTGAAGTCTTTCTCGGGATCGTAGGGCAGGTACTTGAAAAGATAGAGAGCGCTTACGAAGGCGATCGCATTACCCATGATCATCGTATGCCCATCGGGTGTTGCGCGTGCAGTCGTTTCGGCTGGCAAGATACCGCCGGCGCTAAACCGATTGTCGACCACAATGGGCTGACCCCATTTCTCCGTAAGGCGCGGACCAATCACGCGCGAGAGAACATCGGTAGTACCGCCAACGCTCAGGCCCATGAGTCGTATCGGGCGATTCGGGTAATGCTCCGCATTCGACGCTGCCGAAGCAACTTTTACATACGGAGCGACCGCTAGGAACTGAATTGCGATTATGAGGCACTTGAGCGATTTGCGCATGGCGATTATGTCCGTTTAGTGAAAGCTTCAGTTAAACGACGACAACTCTCCGTCGGCGGCGACGGAAGCGCTCGTGTTATCTCTGGATTGGGTTGCGGCATCCTCCCCTCATGCCGCGCAGTTTGTATGCGGTCTCGAAGCGCTGCATTGGCATGGAATAGCAGGCTTAACTAAGCTTAGCACAGAGAGCCATTTTTTTGCTAGAATCAAATTGTCATGAATCAAGTAGCGCAAAGAAAGCTCCGTTGACGCCACGACGTTTCAGCTTGCCACCGCAGAAGGCAGTCACGAGGGCGCTCAGCGCAGCCGCCTCTTGTGTAGGCGTCACGCCAGCAGCTCGCCGATTCCGGTCGCCGGACGCGGGCGGAACCACCTGCACCATGCAAGCGGTGTGCGAGGACGACAATATGCGAGGGTGCGGAACAGCTCCTTTCGTCGGTTGTGAAAGCTGCGACTGACCGGGCGCGCAACCGTCCATGAGAGCTATTATCCGACACAGCGCGTCAATCTTTCACCACCCTGACGCAGTGCTAGTTTTGAGCGGCAGATATATTCCCTAGTGATGCTCCGTCACGCGGCCCGGCACCATTGTGGGGGCGCGAATACCACACCGATACGGAACTTGATGTAGATCAAATACCAACTTTTCGCGCCTAGCGATACTCCGATAGGCTTCTGCTAGCCCAGCAATTGTCGACGTTTCTAGGAGAAGGAATGCAGCTGCATCGTTTTGCGCTGCCGCTGCCATTTTCAGTCCAGCGGGCTATGAGTCGACAGTCGATTCCGCGGCCGCATCTCGCGAGATGGGCTGCTCCGCGTGATAATTAGTGCTGATTGGCGTTTCGTTCCTTATCCGCGCGGTAAAATGAAATCCGTCAAGGAGAGACCGGTGGCAGAGAAGCGGATCGGTGTGATCATGCATGGCGTGACCGGAAGAATGGGTGCCAATCAGCACCTCGCGCGCTCCATCCTGGAAATCCGCAGACAGGGCGGTGTCGCTTTAAAAAACGGCGTGCGCGTCATGCCCGATCCCATTTTGGTCGGCCGCAACGCGGGCAAACTTGAGCATCTCGCCCGCGCCCATGGGCTCGAACGGTGGACCACGGATCTCGACGCTGCGCTTGGCGACCGGAATGACAGCATATTCTTCGATGCCGCATCAACGCAACTGCGACCCAAGATCCTCAAAAAGGCTATTGACGCGGGCAAACACGTCTATTGTGAAAAGCCGGTTGCCACCACTCTTGCAGCGGCACTGGATCTGTACCGAGCAGTACGGCGCTCGGGCGTCAAACACGGCGTGGTGCAAGACAAACTGTGGCTGCCAGGGCTGCTCAAGCTCAAAATGCTGGGCGATTCCGGTTTTTTCGGCCGCATCCTCTCAGTGCGCGGAGAATTTGGCTACTGGGTATTCGAAGGCGATTTGCAGCCGGCGCAACGCCCGTCGTGGAACTACCGTAAAGAGGATGGCGGCGGCATCATCCTGGACATGCTGTGCCACTGGCGCTACGTGCTCGACAATCTTTTTGGAGACGTGAAGGCGGTGTCTTGTCTGGGGGCCCAGCATATCGCTGAGCGCTGGGACGAGAACGGCAAGAAGTACCGCGCCACTGCCGACGACGCTGCGTACGCTACATTCCAACTCGACGGTGGGATCATCGCCCACATCAACAGCTCTTGGTGCGTGCGCGTGCGGCGCGACGATTTGCTCACGCTCCAGGTCGATGGAACGCATGGGTCGGCGGTGGCCGGACTGCGTCGCTGTTTTACGCAAGCGCACGTCAATACGCCGAAACCGGTGTGGAATCCGGATCTGCCGCAAACCCTCGATTTCTTCGGCGGCTGGCAGGAGGTGCCGGACAACCTTTCTTGGGACAATGCCTTTAAAGCACAGTGGGAACTGTTCTTGAAATACGTCGCGGGCGAAGGTGATTTTCAGTGGGGGCTCTTGGAAGGCGTGAAGGGCGTCCAACTTGCCGAACTCGCACGCAAGAGCTGGACGCAGCGGCGCTGGGTCGATGTGCCGGCGTTCAAAGCGTAACGGAAGCATGAGCCGCGATACGATCCTCACGATAGAGCTGCCTGTCGCTCCCGGCAGACTGGCGCCGTATCAGGTGCGCGAACCGGGAAAGTTCGAGCGGCCTGCCCGGCCCTTCACACGTCGGGCATACGCGGCAGCACACGTCGTGGCCGACCCATGGTCGCTCCGTGAACCGTGGCTGGAAGCGGCCGTAGATTGGGACGCAACCATCGCCTTCCGCAAGCATCTGTGGTCGTGGGGCCTCGGGGTGGCCGAAGCGATGGACACCGCGCAGCGCGGCATGGGACTCGATTGGGCGGCTTCCCTCGAACTCGCGCGCCGCACGATCGATGCGTCGAAGGATGTCCCGGGTGCTGTAGTGGCCACGGGCGCCGGCACCGATCAGCTGGCACCTGATTCGCGAGTCAAACTCGGTCACATAATTGGCGCCTATGAAGAGCAATGTACAGCGATCGAGCGGCTCGGTGGACGCATCGTCCTGATGGCAAGCCGCGCGCTCGCCGCTTGTGCCAGCTCCGCCGACGACTACGGCCGTGTTTACGACCACATCCTGTCGCAGGTGAAGGAGCCGGTGATCATTCATTGGCTCGGCGAGATGTTCGATCCGGCCCTTGCAGGATACTGGGGACACGGTGACCAAACGGCTGCGATGGACGTCTGCATCGACGTCGTCAAGCGCAATGCCGCGAAAGTCGACGGCATCAAGGTGTCCCTCCTCGACAAGGAGAAGGAGATTGCGATGCGCCGGCGCTTGCCGGCAGGCGTGCGCATGTACACCGGCGATGACTTCAATTTCGCCGAACTTATCGCGGGGGACGGAGAAGCGCACTCCGATGCGTTACTCGGCATTTTCGATGTGATCGCCCCGGCCGCCTCAACGGCGCTTTCTGCGCTCGCTGGCAACGACCATGCGACCTACCACGAAGTTCTTGCGCCCACCGTGCCGCTTTCCCGCCACATCTTCCGTGCGCCAACGCGGTTCTACAAGACCGGGCTCGTATTCATGGCATGGCTAAACGGACACCAGCCGCATTTCGTAATGGTCGGCGGACAGCAGAGCGCGCGACACATCCTGCACTTCGCGGAACTCTTCCGCCTTGCCGATGCCGCGGGACTGCTTGCCGATCCGGAGCTCGCCTGCCGCCGCATGCGGCAGTTAATCACCGTACACGGCATGACATGAGGCACCAGGCATGAGGCGTGGATCGAAGCAGACGCCGCCTGATGCAGCAAAGTTGGCGCTCAACACCGCTACCACCCGGGAGAAATGGACGCTCGCGCAGGCGATAGAAGGCTGTGCGCGGCATGGCATTCGCGGCATCGCCCCGTGGCGCGACCAGCTTAAAGCGATGGGCGTAAATCGCGCGGCGCGCGCCGTCCGCGCTCATGGGCTTGTCGTGACAGGACTGTGCCGCGGCGGAATGTTTCCGGCGTCTAACGTGCGCGAGCGCAAAAGACGCATCACGGATAATCTGCGCGCTATCGACCAGGCCTATGCGCTCGGGGCACGCTGCCTTGTGCTGGTGGTCGGCGGGCTTCCCCCGGGTTCTCGCGATCTTGCCGGTGCGCGCGAACAGGTGGCAGCGGGCATTGCAGCGATACTGCCGCACGCCCGGGACGCCCGCATTCCGCTTGCCATCGAACCGCTACATCCGATGTATGCGGCCGACCGGGCCTGCATCAACACGCTCGCGCAGGCGCTCGACGTGTGCGACGCGCTCGACGCGGAGAAAAGCGGCGCGCTCGGAGTCGTAGTCGACGTCTATCATGTCTGGTGGGATCCCGATCTCGAGGCTGGCATCCGCCGTGCCGGTGAAAAGCGCCTGCTCGCCTATCATATTTGCGACTGGCTGGTGCCGACTGCCGATCTTCTCTACGACCGTGGCATGATGGGCGATGGCGTGATAGATCTTCCCGGCATTCGCTCCTGGCTCGAACGCGCCGGCTACACCGGACTCCACGAAGTTGAAATCTTCTCCGCAGCAAAGTGGTGGAAACGCGATCCCGACGAGGTGCTGCGCGTCTGCTGTAAGCGGCATCACCGGTACTGCTGAGCGCCGTTAGCGTCGCCGTAATGTCCACAATTTCGGACGACATCTCTCACGCCGCTTGCCGATAGTAGAAGTTGAGCATTCCGCCGAGCCGCTGGCGGCGTTGAATGAATGCGTCGTTTGCGGCATCCACCGGATCGGCTCGGATCAGCGTGTTATCCAGCCCCTGGTGATTGCGCTCCTCGTGGTAGTGAGCCATGTATTCACCAATCGCTCGACGCAGCGACGCCTGCCCTACGAAGATCATCCGATTCAGGCACTCTTCTTTGATCGAGCGAACAAAGCGCTCGGCATATGCGTTCAGATTCGGCGACATCGGCGGCAGCCGGATCACCTCGGTCCCCGCCTCGCACACCAGCCTGCGAAATTGGTCCGTATACTTCGTGTCGCGGTCAATGATCAAGTAGCGTTTCCCGCGTAGCGCACCACACTCCGAGTCGATGAGATTTCGCCCGATCTGCAGGACCCACGACTCGTCCGGTTTCGCCGTCACGCCGAGAACCTGAACGACGCGGTCGGCAAGACTGATCACAAACAGTAGGTAGTAGGTGACCAGCCCCCTACCCGTCCATACCTCCACAGTGAGGAAATCGCTCGCGGCAAACACTCCCCAGTGCGCCTTAAGAAACGTTGACCACCTGGTGCGCTTACCGCGCTCCGGGGCCGGTTCAATGCCATTGCGAATGAGCACGTTGGCAACCGTGCCACGCCCCACTTTATGGCCCAAGTTGGCCAGCGCACCTTGAATGCGCGTATAGCCCCAGCCTGAGTTGTCCAGCGCCATGCGCACGATCAACGCCGAGATCTCGCGCATGATCCCTGGCCGGCCCGGTCCACGCCGATAGGCGAAATTCCATTTCTGCGCTACCAATCGTCGGTGCCAGCGTAGCAACGTGTCAGGTGAAACGATGGTGTCGAGCTTCAGGAGCGCTTTGCGTCCTACGGCCTTGGCCTTCCTCGCAAGCAGCGCCCGTTCGGCATCGGTAAAGCGGATTCGCTTTCCCCGCAGCCTTTCCCTGAGCAGCCGGTTTTCAGTTTGAAGGAATTCGATGACGATCAGCTGATGTCGATGAAGCCAGCCCGAGACGACCATCAGTAAGAATGTGAGTAACGGTGGCACGGAACCCATGCCAAGAGTCTACCGCAGACCTCGTTTCAATTGTTGGACACTACGGGAATGGATGGTGGTGAAGCTGGGTTAAGGCTGGGGTTTCGGACAAGTTCGTGACGCCTGAAGCTATTCTCGCACGCTGAGTATTTTAGAGGCGTCTCACCACGATTATTGGGTGCCCGCTCGCTTCAGTTCGTAGGCCTGCGCAATGCGTTGGACGATTTCGGCGACGGTATTGTTAAGCTTAAGCGACTTCGGATTGAGCGAGCGATCTGCCGCGAGACCATCAAGAAATCGATTCAATTCGTCGCCGATCTTTGCCGCCAGTGGTATGCGTTGTTCCGGCGCAAGCAACTGCGACAGCCGCATCACGTCGTTCGCATGTTTGCGGATGTTCTTTGCGTCCACAGCCTCGCCCTTCGCCTGGCGTGCGTTGAGGTCCAGCCAAGCACTGGCCTTAAGCGGGATCAGCCGATCCTCGCCGACCCAAGGCAGCCCGTCTGATACCCTGCGGCCGGCCATGATGAACGCGTAGTAGTCATCGTCGAGCAGGATCGCGGACAAACTGGCCACGGCCTCGTCGAGCGGGATCGGCGTCAGGTGGCTGCCTTGTGCGAGCTTGATGCCATCCGGCGCTCGACAGAACAACTCCAGCATGACGGGGAAGCGCTCATCCGCCGGCTTCTGAAAGCGATAAAACACGGGCCTGCCAGTGTTGCTCGCCTGTCGGATTTCGTAACGCCCCTCCTCCACGAACTTCCAGAACACTTCACCGAACGCCGCATTTAGGACTTCGATGTGTAGAACGATATCCAGATCCTTCGTGGCGCGGAACTCGAGACCGGCATCCTCCATGGCCAGGGTGGCGGCCGTGCCGCCGATCAATACGAATTGATCGGCGTGGCCGGCAAAGTATCCCCGAAACACATCGAGCCCTCTCACCATGGAAAGTGCTCCTTCAATTCGCCGAGCGCGAGTTGAACGCGCTCATCGGCCTCGTCCTGCAGGCTGAGCGTCAGGGACAGCGGATCCACTGTCGCGCTGTCCGGAACAAGCGCCGGGTTGTAATGCCACAGCTGCAACTCGTAGGCACCGGGCAACGGCTCCGGCAGCGTCTCAACGCCGGCCTGCGTAGCCGCTTTCCATTGCGCCGGGCTCACTGCGTAAATGGGCCATTGCGGCTCAGCAAGCATGGAATAACGCGCCAAGGCGCTCAGGCCCGCCAGACGTACATGCGGCGGCTTCAACGCGGGAATCGGATGCGCCCAGACGCGTCGCTTGACGGGGTTACGCAGCAAAGGCTTTGCATGCTCCCAGGTTTCCGCGGGAGAACGGACCACACGCAGCCGCCGTGCCCTGCCCTCGCTGTGAAGCGTGGCGACGCCGGCCGCAGTCAGTTCCTTGACTGCGCGGGAGAGCGTCATCGGCGTATAACCCAACTCAGTAACGATCTCGGCAGGCTGCCAATCGGCCTGCCACGGTTTTCGCAACAACGCGGTGATCAGCATGGCCTGCGTCGCCGGGCTCAATGCGGTGTCCGGCACCTGGGGTCGATGGCGGAAATATTCTCGCAGGTCGATCCCGAGGTCCGGCAGATAGAGCTGGTTGCCCGGCACAATGAAAGACACTTTCTGCTCGATCAGGCGCTTTCGCTCGTAGGAGGCCAGCGCGCCCGTGACGTAGACGACCGGGTGCCCGACGAGTGCGCTCAGCTTGTCCAATTGGCTGCGCACGTTGGCCAAAGCAGGCTGGGTTGCCTGCCGGTCGATCGCGAGCAGAATCTGGCGATCCCGCAACTGCAGTTCGCGGAGTTCGAATGCATCCTGCAGGAAGTACGGCAATTTGCCGGTACCCGCCCATGGCCGGAGCTTGGCGACGATGCCCAAGGCGTCATGCAGATAGTGCGTCACGGTGGTGTCCAAGTCCGGCACGGGAATAGGCTTATTTAACATAAAAAACGCACGATAACATATATGATGTTATCGTGTAAAGTCTAGTTACTAAAGTGGCTTATAAGTCACCGGAGTAACCCCGCGAATCGGGGGTGGTGATGCTAGATTACGGGTGGGGTTTTGGACAAATTTTGGACAATGTCTGTAAATACTTGATTAAACATGTCTTTTGTTAGCCTTCGAGTCTGCGTATTATAGCGGCTGCAATGGTAGCTATCGTAGAGCGTGCGGGCCTGTGGCAGCCCATGACGCGCGCCGTGATGAAATGGACACGCCGCCGGTCGCAGGCCAAGTGCCATCAATACCGCCCGGTGGGCGATGCTTCCAAGCGCGAGAATCGCGGCGCCGTTTGGCAGTGCGGCGATCTCGCGGCGCAGGTAAGCATTGCAGCGTCCGACCTCTTCGGGCAGGGGTTTGTTTTGCGGCGGCAGGCACTTCACGGCGTTGGTAATGCGGCAGCCAAACAGGCGGAGGCCGTCCTTCGGATCGGTCGCCACGCCCTGATTGGCGAAACCGAAACGGTGCAGCGTGTCGTAGAGCAGGATACCGGCATGGTCGCCGGTAAACGGCCGACCGGTGCGATTGGCGCCGTGCATCCCCGGAGCGAGCCCCACGATGAGCAGCCTCGGTTGAGCGTCACCGAACGGCGCCACCGGCTTCGCATGGTAATCCGGAAATTCGGACCGCACCTCCTCCAGGTGCTGCGCCAGGCGGTTACACAGGCGGCAATCGGTCGAAAAGCGCGTAACGGGATCCGTCATTGACAAGCTTCGAGGACTTTGCGATTCCGTGCCGCCAACGCCCGTGGCTGGGAGCGGCGGACACGATGTAGGCCCGGCTAGGGTTTGCGCGGCCATAGGCGGACCACTGCAGTATGGGGCTGCGCTGCGCCCCCTTGCTCCGGCTGCAGCGTGACATGATCGATGCCGAAACCGTCGTGCAGCGCCGCACGCGCGGCTTCCAGCGTTTCCGGCCAGTGCGCCAGATCGTCCACTTCGAGGTGCGCCGACAGCGCCACGCTGCCCGGCGTGATGCTCCAGACATGGAGGTCATGGACCGACGCCACGCCGGGCACCGCCGCCAGCGTTCTACCAAGCTGTGCAAGATCGACAGAAGCCGGCACGCCTTCCATCAGGACATGCAGCGTGTCGCGCAATAACCCGAGCGTGCTCATCAGGATCAGACCCGCGATCACCAGTGACAAAATCGGGTCGATCAGGACCCAGCCGGTGACGTAGATTACGGCGCCGGCGATCAATGCCGCCACGGAACTTACCAGATCGCCCATGACATGGATCAGCGCCGCGCGCGCATTGAGGCTGTGCTCGCTGCGGCCCAGCATGAAAACCACCACGCCGTTGACAACGAGCCCGATGAACGCGATCACTATGACGCCGCCGGCGATCACCGGTCTCGGTTCGAGCAGCCGTTGTACCGCCTCCACCACCAGCACCACGATGATGGCCAGCATCAGCAGGCTGTTGAGCATGGCGCCGATCACCTCGGCGCGCGCCCAGCCATAGGAATGACGCAATCCCACCGGACGCTGCGCCAGCCACCCCGCGACGGCGGCAAGCGCCAGGGCGAGCGCGTCCGAGAACATATGGCCGGCATCGCTTACCAGCGCCAGCGAATCCGACCACAAGCCGCCGGCCAGTTCGATCACGGCATAGACCAGCGTGACCATCAGCGCCGCGATGAACGCCGGCTTGCCTTCATGAGCAGGGCGGTGGCGGTGCGAAGACATCGTAGGAAACCTAGTGTGGTGAGTCATTATTTCGATGCAGAATTCCTCAAGCCGCTCGCATTGAGAAAGTGTAGGTCAGGTTGCCGCATCGGTGACTACCTGACGCTCAGCGGATGTCGGGGAACGCTGCGCGTACCCCAACCTACGCCCAAGATCGTGCAACGAATTAACGACTCGGGACACTAGCGATTGTTGAAAAGTCAATTAGCACGTCCCCTCTCCTCCGCCCTCCCATCAAGGGAGAGGGAGTTTTTCAACAGACTGCTATGCGAGCGGAAGATCCCCGCTTTTCAGACCCAGGCCCGCGATCGAACGCAGCGCGTCTACGTAGTGAGCGTCCTCGCGCAGCTTGACCATGCTTTCGGCGTGCGCTCGGCCATGCATGCGCGCGAGGCGCGCCAGGCTGACCGCCGGGATGGAGAAATTGAAACCGGCCAGCAGTTCGTCGGCAGCGGCGGGATTGTTGCACGTTAGAACCATGTCGCAGCCGGCGCTGAGCGCGGTGCGCGCGCGTTCGACCACGCCGCCGGCGACGCTTGCAGCTGCCATGCTGAGATCGTCGCTGAACACTATGCCGTCGAACGTGAGTTCGGTGCGCAGGATCTTTTTGAGCCATATCGAAGAGAAACCGGCGGGGCTGTAGTCAACTTGAGGGTAAATGACGTGAGCCGGCATGATGCCGCCGAGACCCGCTCCGATCAGGCGGCGGAACGGCATGAGATCGCTTAGTTCGATTTCGGCGTAGGAACGATCGTCGACCGGGATTTCATGGTGAGAATCGGCGCGCACATAGCCGTGGCCCGGATAATGTTTGCCGACCGCGCTCATGCCGCCCTGCCGGAGTCCCTGCACGAGCGCGCGCGCCAGTTCGGCGACCACCTGCGGGTCCGAATGCAGCGCGCGATCGCCGATGACACTGCTGTTGCCGTGGTCGACGTCAAGTACCGGCGCGAAGCTCAGATCGACGCCGTGCGCGCGCAATTCCGCGGCGAGCACGAATCCGACCTCGTGCGCCAAGTGCTTCGCCTCCTGCGGATTCGCGTCCCAGACCTTCCCGAGTTCGCGCATGGCAGGTATGGCTGTGAAGCCTTGCCGGAAGCGCTGCACCCTGCCGCCTTCGTGATCGACCGCGATAATCAGCGCCGGACTGCGCAACGCGTGAATTTCGGCGGTCAGTCTCAGCAGCTGCTCGGGCGTGGCGTAGTTGCGCGAAAACAGGATCACGCCGCCTGTGAGCGGATGCAGCAGCCGGCGGCGATCGTCCGGCGTAAGCTCGGTGCCCGCTACGTCGAGCACCACCGGCCCGAGCGCCATGGTCGGCGTGCTCATGCCCCCGCCTCCAGCACCACGCAGGCGCAGGCGAGACTCGCCTCGTCACTGATGGTCACGTGGTGGCTGACAATGCCGCGGTCCTTGACCAGGCGCTCCAGGTTGGGATGAAAAGTCAGTCCCGGCTTACCCACCTTGTTCTGCACCACGCTGATGCACTGCAACGTCACGGGATAGCGAAAACCGGTTCCCATCGCCTTGGAGAACGCTTCCTTGGCTGCGAAGCGATTGGCGATGAACAGCACCGGCCGCGCCGTTTTCTGATAGGCCGGCCACTCGAGCGGCGTCAGCACCCGACGTGCAAATCGCTCGCCGTATTTATCCATCAGCCGCGCCACGCGCTGCGGCTCGATCACGTCGATGCCGATGCCGTAGATCATCGCGCCGACTCCATGAGTCTTTTCATCTCGCGCACCGCCTGCGCGAAACCGACCATTAGCGCATGGGCGACGATCGCGTGCCCGATATTGAGTTCGCGTACGTGGGCAATTGCGGCGACCGGCTGCACGTTCTGGTAATTCAGGCCGTGTCCGGCATTGACCTGCAGCCCCTTCCGCGCCGCGTATGCGGCCGCAGTGCGAATCTTTTCGAGCTCCACGGCCTCCCCGTCTGTCGTGTAGGCGTCCGCATAGCGCCCGGTATGCAGTTCGACGATCGGCGCCCCGGTCCCGTGCGCGGCATCGATCTGAACGGCGTCTGCGTCGATGAACAATGACACGCGGATGCCGGCGGCGCCGAGATCGCGCACCGCATTCCTCACCCGCTCGAAATTATTCTTCACGTCCAGCCCGCCCTCGGTTGTGAGTTCCGAGCGCTTTTCCGGAACCAGACAAACATCGTGGGGCTTTACGCGCAGGGCGACCTTGATCATCTCCTCGGTGACGGCCGATTCCAGGTTCATGCGCGTCTTGAGCACCCGCCGCAAGATCGTCACGTCCTCGTCCTGGATATGCCTGCGGTCTTCGCGCAGATGCAGAGTAATGTAATCGGCGCCCGCCGTCTCGGCAACGAGCGCCGCCTCGATCGGACTGGGGTAGCGGGTGCCGCGCGCCTGGCGCAGCGTCGCCACGTGGTCGATGTTGACGCCCAGAAGAATCATAGCGCTTGCAGGTCGCGCAACAGCTGTCGCGTGTGCAGGGTCTTGTTGCCGAGGTGATGATTGATCAGCGCGCGCATCAGCAGCTTGCTCTGCTGCAGGCTCGCTGCGCTCGCATAGTCGTCCGATTGCATATCGATCAGCGTTTGCCCGGTCAATTCTACCCCGTTTCGCGCTGCATCACCGCGCTGCACGACCGGTCCGCGCTCCATGACATACGTATAACTCAGCTCCGCCCTGATCGGAGCACCCGTTTCCGCATCGCGGTCAAGCATCAGTCCGTAGCCGAGTTCGCGCAGCAGGTTCTTTTCGAAGCGGCGCAGGGTCACCGCGTGGTCGTCATTGCGGCCGAGGGCCTCCAGCGTCTCCCGATACACCGCAAACAGCTGTTCGTGAGGATCGTCACGCGGGAGCAGCTTGAGCAGCAGTTCGTTGAGATAGAAGCCGCAGATCAGGGAAAGGCCTTTGAGCGGCGTGTAACCGCCTTCCCATTCCGCCTTGTGCAGCGTGCGCAGGTCCATTTTTCCGGACCAGGACAGCAGCAGCGGCTGAAATGCGAGCAGCACCCCGTGCAACGTCGATTTGGGGCGCCTTGCGCCGCGCGCCACCAACGCGACGCGCCCGCGGTCGCGCGTGAAGCTTTCGACGATCAGACTGGTTTCCCGGAACGGGTAGCTGTGCAGCACGAATGCCGGCTGCCCGTCGTGGCGGGACTTATGCGTCATATCCTATGCGCTTGAGCGTGCTCTCGTCATCCGCCCAACCGCTCTTGACCTTCACCCATACCTCCAGAAACACCTTGCCGCCAAACAGCGCTTCCATGTCCTTGCGCGCCTGGGTGGCGATCGATTTCAGCTTCGCCCCGCGACTGCCGATCACGATCGGTTTTTGGCTGTCCTTGTCGACAATAATCGCGGCGTAAATGCGCCGCAGGCTGCCGCGGGTCTCGTAGCGTTCGATTTCCACGGCGGTCGCATACGGCAGTTCATCGCCAAACAACCGGAACAGTTTTTCGCGGATCAACTCCGCGGCCAGAACGCGCTCGCTCGAGGTGGTGATTTCTTCCTCCTCGAACAGCCGCGTGCCCACGGGCAGCAGCGGCACGATGGCGTTCACGAGCTCCTCGATTCGCAGCCCCTTCTGTGCCGAGACCGGCACGATCGCCGAACACCTGAACCGCTCGTGGAGTTGTCTGACGAAAGGCAGAAGAAGATTCTTGTCGCGCAAACGGTCGACCTTGTTGATCGCCAGCACCAACGACGCTTGCCGCGGGAACATTTTATGCAGCGCTGCGTCGCGTTCGTCGAACTTCATGGCCTCGATCACCCACAACACGACATCGACGTCCTTCAGGCCGTGGGTCACGCTGCGGTTCATGAAACGGTTAAGCGCCGAGGCGTGCCGCGTCTGAAAACCCGGCGTGTCGACGAAAACGAGCTGGGCGTCGTCACGCGTCAGAATCCCGGTAACGCGCTGCCGGGTCGTCTGGGGCTTGCGCGAGGTAATGCTGATCTTCTGGCCGACCAGGCGATTAAGCAGCGTGGATTTCCCGACATTGGGCCGGCCGACGATCGCGACGTAGCCGGCACGATGGGCGGATTCACTCATCCGCGGGTCGCGAGTTCGTATGCCTGGCGCGCCGCGTTCTGTTCGGCATGGCGCCGGCTGCTGCCCTCGCCCAGCGAGCGGATATCGAGCGCGGGGATCACGCATTCGACCTGGAACACATGTTCGTGAGCCTCGCCGCGCTTGGCAACCACCGCATACTGCGGCAACGCCATGCGTCGGCTCTGCAGGTATTCCTGCAGCAGCGTTTTGGGATCCTTGCCGGTGGTTTGGGGATCGACTGTTGCGAGCGCATCGGTGAACAGCATACCCACCAAGCTCCGGGCGGCGTCGAATCCGCCGTCAAGAAAAGCCGCCCCAACCACGGCTTCCACCGCATCAGCGAGGATCGACGGCCGCCGAAAACCGCCGCTCTTGACCTCACCTTCACCGAGCAGGATCTGCTCGCCGAAGCTGAATTTCCGAGCAACGGCTGACAGGGATTGCTGATTGACCAGACTGGCGCGCAGCCGCGACAATTCACCTTCGGAAAGCCGCGGAAACTTGTGGTACAGCTCGAGCGCGATGACGCAGTTTACGACACTGTCGCCGAGATACTCGAGGCGTTCGTTGTGCGTGGCGCTGTAACTGCGATGAGTCAGCGCCTGCCGCAGCAGCCTGGGATCGTTGAACGAATGGCCGATTCTGCGACAGAAGCCTTCGAGGTCCATCACGGATCGGCAGGCGCCCCGTCCACGTTACTTGGCGGAGCTTGCGTTGAAATCGAGGCAGATGCTCATGTTTGCGAACAGCGGTACACGCACCGCGTATTCTATGCTGATAACCAACTGATCGCCGTCCTTCTCGATTTGCAAATCACTGGGGCTGACCGCGCTGATGTACTCAACGTCTGCCCTGCGCTGGAACGCGTTCTCGATGGCCTGCCGCTGGCCGCTCTGCAATGTCGGGTCACTGGCGACAACTTTCAACGTCTTCTGGAGCGTGAAGTAGTCCATGTACGCCGGTCCGATCTTGAAAACCAACAGTGCGGCAAATACCAGCATCACGGCCCATACCATGAAGCCCGTCAAGGTCAAGCCTTCTTGTTTGCGCATGATCTTCCCCTCAGTTGATCGATCGGCCAATCCTTTTGAATTCGTCGAAATTCCACCAAATGAGAAACGCCTTCCCGACGATGTTTTCTCCCGGCACGAAACCCCAGTAGCGGCTGTCGCTGCTGCTGTCGCGGTTATCTCCCATCAAAAAGTAATGTCTCTGCGGCACGGTGCAGGTGAATCCGGTGTCATTGTAAGTGCAATTATCGCGAAAAGGAAACAGGCGCACGCCGCTCAACTGCAGGCTCGGTGTTTCGGGTTGGACCAGGATCGCGTGCCGGTGATTGCCGAGTTTCTCGTTGAAGCGCCGCGCGGACACGAAGTTCAAGCCCGATTCCACGTAATTATACTCGCCGGCCGGGGCGACAGTGACTTCCTCGCCATTGATCGACAACCGTTTGTTGCGATAAGTAATTTTATCCCCGGGGAGCCCGACCACCCGTTTGATGTAATCGAGCGACGGATTTTCCGGATAACGGAACACCATGACCTCGCCGCGTTGCGGCTCGCTCACGTCGATGAGCTTCAGGTTGACTATCGGAAGCCGGATCCCATATGTGTATTTGTTCACCAGAATGAAATCCCCGACGAGCAGCGTCGGCAGCATGGAACCGGATGGAATCTTGAACGGTTCAACCAGAAATGAGCGCAACAGGAACACGATCAGAATGACCGGAAAGAAGCTTTTCGGATACTCGACCCACCATGGTTCGGGCTGGTCGGGACGGCGGCTGCGCTTTAGAACGAAATGATCGAGCAGCCAGATCGCTCCGGTGAATACCAGCAGCAGAAACATGATCAGGGCGAAGTTCACTTCTTGTCCTTTTCGTGATGGGTGATGGGTGATGGGTGATGGGTGGTTACGCCTGCGGCAGGTCGCTCGTGTTTACTCATGGCTCATTACCCATTGCCCATTACCTATCACTTCTCCACCTGTAGAATCGCAAGGAATGCTTCCTGCGGGATTTCGACGTTGCCGACCTGCTTCATGCGCTTTTTGCCCGCCTTCTGCTTCTCGAGCAGCTTCTTCTTGCGCGTGATGTCGCCCCCGTAGCATTTCGCAAGCACGTTCTTGCGCAGCGCCTTGACTGTTTCGCGCGCGATGATGTGAGAGCCGATCGCCGCTTGCACCGCGACGTCGAACATCTGGCGCGGAATCAGCTCACGCATCCTGACGACAAGTTCGCGACCGCGATACTGCGCGTTGTCGCGGTGCACGATCAGGGACAGCGCGTCCACGCGGTCGCCGTTGATCAGGATGTCGAGCTTGACCAGATCGCCGGCCCGGTATTCGAGGAAATCGTAGTCAAGCGAGGCGTAGCCGCGCGAAACAGACTTCAGCTTGTCGAAGAAATCCATCACCACTTCATTGAGCGGCAGCTCGTAGGTGAGCATGACCTGGCGCCCGAGGTACTGCATATTGCGCTGCGTGCCCCGCTTCTGGGTACACAGCGTCATAACCGGGCCGACATAATCCTGCGGCACCAGGATGGCGGCCGTGATGATCGGCTCGCGGACCTCCTCGACCCTGGAAGGATCGGGCAGCTTCGACGGATTCTCGATCTCGATCACCGAGCCATCGCGCAGGGCGACCTGGTAAACCACCGTCGGCGCGGTCGTGATGAGCGCCATGTTGTACTCGCGCTCGAGCCGCTCCTGGACGATATCCATGTGCAACAGCCCCAGGAAGCCGCAGCGAAACCCGAAGCCCAGCGCCTGGGACGATTCCGGCTCGAACCTGAGGGATGCATCATTGAGTTGAAGCTTCTCCAGCGCGTCACGCAGCGCATTGTACTCGCCGGGATCCACTGGATAGAGGCCGGCGAATACCTGCGGTTTGATCTCCTTGAAGCCCGGCAACGATTCCCCGGCGGGATTGTCCGCCACCGTCAACGTGTCACCGACTCGCGCCCCCTTGAGCTCCTTGATGCCGGCAGTGACGAAGCCCACTTCGCCGGCCGCGAGCCGGTCCCTGGTCCTCGATTTCGGCGTAAACGTGCCGACCTGCTCGCACAGGTAACTTGCCTTGGTCGACATAAGGAGGACGCGATCCTTGGGCCGCAGTTCACCATCGACGACGCGCACCAGCATGACCACGCCGACGTAGTTATCGAACCAGGAATCGATGATGAGCGCCTTGAGCGGCCGCTGTGCATCCCCTCGCGGCGGCGGAATGCGCTTGATCACCGCTTCCAGGATGTCCGCCACGCCCTCGCCGGTTTTGGCGCTGACTTTCAATGCGTCTTTTGCCGGGATGCCGATAATATCTTCGATCTCGGCGATCACGCGCTCCGGGTCAGCCTGCGGCAGGTCCATTTTGTTGAGTACGGGCACCACTTCCACGCCCTGCTCGATCGCGGTGTAGCAGTTGGCCACCGTCTGCGCCTCCACGCCTTGGGAAGCATCGACCACCAGCAGCGCGCCTTCGCACGCAGCGAGCGAACGCGACACCTCGTAGGAAAAATCGACGTGCCCCGGCGTATCGATCAGGTTGAGCGCATAGATTTGCCCGTCACGCGCCCGGTAATCGAGCGCGGCAGTTTGCGCCTTGATGGTAATGCCGCGCTCGCGCTCGAGGTCCATCGAGTCGAGCACCTGCTCCCCCATTTCGCGCTCGGTCAGGCCGCCGCACAGCTGGATGATGCGGTCAGCCAATGTCGACTTGCCGTGGTCGATGTGGGCGATGATGGAAAAATTGCGGATATGCTGCATGGAAAAGGGCGCCGTGCAGCGCCCTTGTCGCCTGTCAAAGCAGCGTATTTTATCGGATTTTCACCAGGAACGCAGCAATCACCGTGGGATCGAGAAAATAATGGCAGAGCTCGCGCTCGTCGTGCGCCGGCCGCGCCGGCGCATCAGTTGCCATCAGCTTTGAACGGAATGTAAAGCGAGTTTGTCCCGCGCCGGATCAACAGCGCCACGATGCGGCCCTTTTCGAACTGGCTCATCAGTTCCTTGAAGTGCTCGACCGATTTCACGTCCTGGTTATTGACCGCGAGGATGATGTCGCCGCGGCGGATGCCCGCCCGCGTCGCCGGACCCTGTGTATTTTCGACCAGCGCGCCGCCGTCGACTTTGAGTTCCTTGCGCTGAGCTTCGCTCAGATCGGCGAGCGCCATGCCGTACTGGCTCATCGCCGCCGGCGGCTTGCCGCCGCCCCGCCGCGACTGCCGTGCCGCGCGGTCGTCCTGCAACTCACCCACGACAACCTGCACGTCGCGCGCCGCTTTGTTGCGCCAGACCTGCACCGCCACCTTGGTCCCCGGGCGGGTCGCCCCGACGATACGCGGCAAATCCTCCGAGGAATTTACGGCTTTCCCGTTAAATCTGAGGATCACGTCGCCCGAGTCGATGCCCGCCTTGTCCGCCGGGCCGCCCTTCTCGACCGAATTTACCAACGCTCCAGCCGGCTTGGACAGGCCGAAGGACTCGGCAAGCTCCTTCGTGATCGGCTGGATGACCACGCCGATGCGGCCACGCGTGACTTTGCCCGAGGCGCGCAGCTGTTGTGCGATGTCGCTGGCGACGTCGATCGGGATGGCGAACGACAGCCCCATGAAGCCGCCGGTACGGCTGTAGATCTGCGAGTTGATGCCGACGACCTCACCCCTGAGGTTGAAAAGCGGGCCACCCGAGTTGCCAGGATTGACCGCGACGTCGGTTTGGATGAACGGTACAAAGTTTTCCTGCGGCAGCGAGCGCCCCTTGGCGCTGACGATGCCCGCGGTCACGCTGTTCTCAAACCCGAACGGCGAGCCGATCGCCGCTACCCATTCTCCCGCCTTGAGCCGGTTGGGATCCCCGAACCGGACCGCTGGCAGTCCACTCGCCTCGATCTTGATGAGCGCCACGTCGGTGCGGCGGTCGGACCCGATCACCTTGGCCTTGAATTCGCGCTTGTCATTGAGCTTGACCGTGACCTCGTCGGCGGCGTCCACTACGTGCGCGTTGGTCAGGATGTAACCATCGGTGCTGATGATAAAACCGGACCCCAGCGACTGCGACTGGAATTCGCGCGGCGCGGGATTCGGGATAAAGCGGCGGAAAAACTCGTAGAACGGGTCATCCTCCTGCAAATTCGGAATCTGCGGCACCAGGGGACTCCTCACCGACTGGGTGGTGCTGATGTTGACCACTGTCGGCCCCTGTTTCTCCACCAGTTCCGTGAAATCCGGAAGTTGCGCTGCTGTTGCGACAGGCACCAACACAAACAGTGCAACGATAAGCCGTTCTAACATGCGACTGACCTCTTGACTTCGGGGATGCTTGTTTGAAAATAACATTGGCGCGGCACTATTGCTTGGCGGCGGCGTTGGTTCTCAGCTCGAGCGAATTGGCGATCTGCATTACGGTGGCAGCCGGGGCTTCACCCAGCACCGTCACCATGTGGTCGGCAACCGAGCGCGTGTAAATGCTGACGGCGCCCTGATGGGTCAAGGTCTGTCCCTGTCGCTCCTTCGGCATGGACTCGATGAAGACCGATACGGCGGCGATGCCATCGGAGAATACGATTTGCGCCACGGAATCGGCGCGGCCCGAGACCATGCGCCTGACTTCCATCAGTTTCTTGAAGCCGGCCGGCTGATTATTGATCACCCAACCGCTGTCGGCGGGTCGTTCGGACACGTTCAGCGCCGAACGATCGACGCGCCACTTCTGGCTCCTCGCCGCATACTTCGATTTGACCTTGTCGCGGTTGAAGCTGCCGCCGACCATGAGTTGCGTGAACGCAAAGGATTCCACGGTTTCATTTTTTTCACCGAACGTGCGCACGCGCAACGGCAAGCCGGACCGGACCTCCACGCAGAAGTGGCGGCCGTAGCGCAAGCTGTCCTTCGGCTCGAGCGTGACAACCTGGCACTCATGACCCGCAACACGGTCACGCGGTCCTGTCTTGACCGCATAATTCTCGGTTATGCCCGTCAGGCGCTCGGGCATCAACGCGGGCAACAGCCGCGCGTTGCGCTGTTCAATGATCACGGTCTTGCTGCTGGGCAGGTAGCAGGTAACCTGATCGTTGCTGCGTATCACCTCGCGCGCCGGGCCGTCAAGCGTTTCGAGCTTCTCGAACACGCCGCCGGCGGGGTTCGCATAATGCACGATACGCGAAGTCTCGGAAAGCCCGCGGTGCTGGTAAACAAAAGTGCCTGAATAGTTGATCTGATTCGATGCGCTGGCCATCTTCCTGAGCCAGGTCAGGCCTTCCCGGGCATCCCCGCTGTCCGCCAGCGCGAAATGAGCGGCCGACAAACCGAGGAGAACGACCGGCCAGACAGCTTTCATACGACGATCAACGGTTTTTCGCAGGCTGACTGACAGACACGCTGCGGATGTAAGGCGCGACACCCTGAATCGCGGTGCTCGGCGAGAATCCCTGGTGCGCCAGAAGATACTCGTTCATGCTGCCTTCGCTGGGAACACTGGCCATCTGGGGAGCGGGTGCGGGAAGAATAGCGGCCGGGGCTGGAGCGCGCGCGATTTCAGGCTGGGTACTGACCGTGCTGGTCGAGATGGCGACCCACCCGACCAGCGCGACGGCTGATATTGAGGCCGCGGCCGACAGGGCGTAAGTCACGATCTTTCTCGCCGCCCTGCGGCGCGGCGCCATCACTATCGGCTCCTGCGCCAGGCGCTCGCTCACGCGACGCTTCAAGTTTGCCGACAGCAGCGCGTCGCCGCGCAGCGCATCGCCAATCAGATGAAACGTATCCCAGCTCTCGCGCAGTTCACGCTGCTGCCTGAGGCGGGCGAGTTCCTGCCGCGCC
>Ga0209343_10002362_pt1 | contig 24455 bp, 22 predicted proteins | sample RifCSPlowO2_02_FD_184026 | JGI IMG/M metagenome (GOLD analysis project Ga0209343, IMG submission 184026) | Groundwater microbial communities from Rifle, Colorado - Rifle CSP2_plank lowO2_0.2 (SPAdes) (version 2) | ecosystem: Environmental > Aquatic > Deep subsurface > Groundwater | place... | reverse complement strand
TTATATTCCCTCTCCCCTTGAGGGAGAGGGCAGGGTGAGGGGGACTACAAATAACCAGTTAATGATAATAGGTTTAACCTCTGGTGTTATTGCAATCTTGATTGATGCTATAGGGAGTTTCCCATTTCATATAGCTCCATCGGCAGTGGTATTTGTAGTGTTAATTTCATTAACCGTATCACTGAATGAAGAGTTAAAAAAATCTTCACTCATAACTCATAACTCTTAATTTATTTTGTGTGTCTCTAAACTGGTATGCAGTTAGATCCCGAAGTAATCACGAGCAGAAGGTTCATGACCTTTTGATGGCAAAATCATTTCACGTCTATTATCCAACTGTTGAGGTCTGGAGCAGGAGAAAGGACAGGAAAAAAAAGGTTAGGAGGCCACTATTTTCAGGATATCTCTTTGTTGAGTGTGAACTTGATAATTATACATGGCTTGAAATAAAAAAGACTTATGGAGTTGTAAATCTTGTAGGATTTTCGGATAGACCTGAACCAATTCCGGCAGAGCAGATAAATTCGATTCAGACTATTCTTGATGCAGGAATAACCCCCCGCCCCCATCCATATTTAGATAAAGGGGATAAGGTTATTGTGATAGAAGGACCTCTTAAAGGGGCAATAGGGATATACGAAGAATTTGACAAGAAAAAAGGCAAGCTAATTGTATCACTGGATTTATTAGGTCGTTCTGTAGAAGCAGAAGTTGAAAGCTATTCAGTAGAGCGGTTTTAATCCCCCTACAACTCCTCTCCCCTCTGGGGAGAGGGAAAGGGTGAGGGGAAAGAGATTATGCAAATTTTGAAGATGGCAGGTTCTCTGTAACCGACAGGGCGAAGCTATATCTAAAAAAAAATATTATTTTTAGGTAGTATTCAATTAAAATTTAGGCATAATAGGTGAATATATAGGCAGAATTTATGATGTAGTTTAAAATAGACCTTTATATATAGTGAGGGAGAAAGAACCTAACCTATGAATGAGGGAATGGATAGAACTAATTTTTAATGGAGATTATTAAAATGAATAAAAAAAATGAGATAAAAGTAAAATATGATAGAAAAGCAGAAGAAATAGGAGAAGATTTAGAGAAAATTAAAAATATCCACAAAGATGTATCATCAGTAATGAAATATTTTCGCCATAGAAAGCTTGAAACAGCCATAGAATTAGGGAAGTTCAAATTAGGTGACAAAATATTAGATGTAGGTTCAAATATGGGGCAATATACGACTTTGTTTGCAGAAAAAGGGTTCCAAATGGTAGGGATTGATCTTTCTGATAAAGCAGTAGATGCTGCAAAAAAGAATGCTCGGATGTTGGAACTTAAAAATATAGATTATTTTCAGGCTGATGCAGAAGATCTCAGTTTGTTTGAGGATGAAACATTTGACGGTGTAGTTTCATTTTCTGCCTTGAGGTATGTACCCGATTTTAAAAAAGCACTGAAGGAAATTTATAGAGTAACCAAGAAAAAGGGGATTGTTGTTCTTGATTTTCCTAATAGATATTGCCCTTGGTTTGCTTTGTTGAAGAATAAGTTTGGGGTAGAAAATCATATCGGAGACCATTTTTATTCAGCAAAAGAATTAGTCATTTTATTTAATGAAGCAGGTTTTTGTAATATAGATTTCAGGAAGATATTGTTTACTCATTATACATTTAAACCAGGCTTTTTACGATTTTATAAAATTATTGATTGGATTGGCGAACACACTCCTTTTATTAAAGAGTCGGCAGCAATAATAATGTGCAAAGGGGTTAAGGAGTGAGTAGCACTATTTATTTGCTAACAACCCTGGATATCCATTGTTATCCAGAAACTGAAAAGGATGTTCCATTATGGCTTGAAGAGACTTTAAAACTATTAGATAAGTTTTCTATTAATGCCACATTCTTTTTTCCTGCTGTTATAGCCGAAAAATTTGCAAGGTATGTTCGTGCAATATTAGACAAAGGGCATGAAATAGGATGTCACGGTTTGACTCATGAGAGTGAAGAGCAGTATAACTTGATGCCTTATGAGAAACAGAGTGCTATTTTATGTGAGGCAAAAAAGAGAATAGAGAATGTCATAGATGATGAGGTTATTTCCTTTCGTTCTCCTATCTTTAAGATAAACGGTGATACAATAAAAGCCCTTCAAGAAAACGGGTTCAGACTGGATAGCTCTGTAAATTCTCAAAGAATAGGAGTTTTTAGTTCGGATATAACGAATACTGGTTGGATATATTCGCCGAGGAAACCTTACCATCCAAGCTTCGATAATCCTTTTGTGAGAGGGGGATCATCGGTCTGGGAAATACCTCAATCTTCTTTTATCTTCCCTTTCATATCAAATTCAGGAATTGCATTCGGTGGAACGTTTATGAAATTATTTTTTCGAATGTTATATATTGAATCGAGATTTCGAAGAAATCCGATAGTCTACATGTTTCACCCCGAAGATATTTATTCACGGAGAGATAGGCTTCTGTATAAATTTAAATGGAGCCATTTGCTCCCATCAAAGAAGACAGGATTTGAAATTCGGAAGATTCTATTTCATAATAAAAGACCAGAAGATACATCAAGGCAGATTATTGGGCTGATGGAAATGATGAGAAATTCTAATAATATCGAATTTCTTACATTCAGAAAGATGCTACGGTTACTTGAGAGCAAAGATGGGTGATAGGTTTATCCAAATGAAAATAAGAATAATACAAATTACAATTATATTGTTTGCAATTATTGCCATTAACTCAGTGTTGACATCAGTAAGAGCAGATATTTGTAAAAGGGAAGGAAGGGAGTCTTTGAAAAAGAATTTTCCCTATCTGGCAGTTGATAAATTCAGTAAGGCTTTAAAGTTGGATAGCTCAGACGGTGAAGCCCGTGGGTATCTTGGAATTTCCTATTCCACTCTTGCAGAAAGAACTAATAATAAAGACGAGCTTTTAAAAAAAGTATTATATGAAATGAAAGATTCAAGAAAAACCTATAAAGACCCTTCAATTAATTATCATCTTGCTAAAACTTACGAATTATCAGGGGATGTAGACAGTGCAATTCAGGAAGCGATTAAATCATATAACCAAATCCCTTCGGGGCAAACAAAAGATAAGCTAATCGCACTGTATAAAATAAAGGGAGATATGCTTCTTTCTCAAAATAAAAAAGATGAGGCAATGAAAATTTATACAAAATTTGTTGAATTAAAAGGAGCAAGTGTAACAAATGGAGATATTACAAATTATGAATTTTTGCGAGATCTTATGCCTGATAAATTTATGATTCGTTACTGTTTAGCCGAATTATACATAGGACAGAGTCTATGGGATAAGGCAGTGATTGAACTGGAATATATTAACAAAATTGGTATGTCCAATGAATATATAATGGGAAACTTAATAAATGCATATTATAATCTCAGTAAAAAATATTACAATGAAAAGAAATTTAAAGAGGCAGAGAGATATTTAAAATCTATTATTAATATTGACAGTATTGGGAGAGATGATTACTCAGCTAGTGCCTTTAATATCTTATCACAAATATATGAACAGACTGGAGAGTTTGATAAAGCAGAGGAAACACTAATTAAATTAGAAGAAATTGATACCCAAAAAGGGCAGGGATATTACAAAATTGGTATTTTATTTAACAGAAATTCAAATCCGAAAAAGGCAATAGAATATTTTGAGAAGTATCTACAATTTCGTCCAACTTCAGATAATGGGATTTTTAAAATGTTAGGAGGACTTTATGAACAGGTGGGAGATATTGATAATGCAGTGAGAATTTACAGTAAATTAGAAGAGTTTAATTCTTCTAAAGGGAATGGACATTATTATAGTGGTCTTTTATACGAGAGGAAAGAAAGGTGGTTTGATGCCTTAGAGAAGTTTAAACATGTTTTAGAAATAAGACCGAGAGATAGTCAGTTATTAGTAAAAATTGGAGAGCTTTATGAGAGGACAGGGGATAACAGGGGGGCATTAGAAACATACAAAAAGGTTCTTGACATTGATCCTACAAAGACAACAAAACTTAATCTTCCAATGGCAAGACTGTATGAAAAAACAGGTGAGAGGGGAAAGGCAGTGACTATGCTTAAAAGGAGTAGGATGTTGTGAATCCTTTAGTTAGTTTTTTAATTCCCACTTATAATCGCTCTGATTTATTGCGGCAGGCGATAGAGAGCATACTATCCCAGAACTACAAAAACATAGAAATAATTGTTATAGATGATGCGTCTACAGATAATACAACTGACACGATAAATAATCAGTTTAAGGAGAAGGTAAGTTATTATAAAAACAATATCAATCGAGGTGTGGCTTATTCAAGAAATTTAGGCTTGAGTCATGCAACTGGAAAGTATATTGGATTATTAGACAGTGATGATATTTTATTTGAACCCACTTGTGTAGAAATTGCAGTGAATGTTTTGGAGTCGAACCATCAAATCGGTGTATTTACTTCAGATGTATATTGTATTGATTTAAAAGGAAACAGAATACAAGAAAAAACATTTTTTCAGATAACAATTGACCATCGAGATATAGAACTTTCTTCAGGTATTAAGGATTTTAACTATGTATTTTTACATGGCATTCATAGTTGCGGTACCATTTTTATAAGAGATATTACGAGAGAGATAGGATTTTTAAATACAGATTATAAAATCGGCTGGGATGAAGATTTTTTCTTAAGGATTGCTGCTTTTAGTAAATATAAAATATACTACCACAACGCTCCTCTATCCGCTTATAGAATTCATAATAGCAGTTTTTCATCCAATTATTCAGAATTGTATAACGAAAAAATTAAAATCCTCTATAAGATTGTTAAAGAAAATAGGCGATTAAAGGTACAGTTAGGGAAAAGATTCAATAAGCGTATTGCAGATCAATATTATTGTTTAACAGATGCCTATATAAAGGAAAATAAATTAACCCTTTCTTTGATGGCCGCTTTATCAGCCGTAATCATTTATCCACCTATCTTTTTAAAATTAATATCAAAATTGTGTGGCAAGATAGATGCATATTTGTTTATAAAAAGAATGAATTAGATTAATTCCATCTGCCGATGATTGATAAAAGAAGATTATATGAGTAGATTTGAAATGTTTGATAGAGCCGCTATTAAGATGAAGCCTTTATCTATGAGACAGCACGATTTGGATATTTCAGCTATAAGCAAATTGAATCCTAATATAAGTAAGGATAAATATAATAAATTTAGTGTAGTTGCTAAACGGGTAGTTAATGCACGGGGAAAATGCGCCTCCATTATTTTAATGATTGGTGGACATGTCATAAGGGCTGGTGTTCAAAATTATATAATTGATCTTATGGAGAAAGGGTATATTTCATGTATTGCCATGAATGGTTCTGTCATGATTCATGATTTCGAATTTGCACTTGTTGGAGCTACTACAGAAAGCGTTAATAGATATATAAAAGAAGGTCAATTTGGTTTGTGGGAAGAAACGGGACAAATTAATGATTTTATTAATGCAGGACATAGAAAAGGCTTAGGCATGGGAGAATCTGTTGGAGAGGCTATATTTAGAGGTAAATTTCCTTATAAGGATATCAGTTTATTAGCTGCTGGATATAGATTAAAAATACCAATGACAATACATGTTGGTATAGGTTACGACATAATTCATGAGCATCCGAATTGTGAGGGTGCTGCAACAGGAGAGACATCGTATCGTGATTTTTTATATTTTGCAAAAATTGTGGAAAATATGGAATATGGGGTAGTTATGAATTTCGGAAGTGCAGTGATGGCTCCGGAGGTTTTTTTAAAGGCAATAAGTATGTCACGGAATATTGCGCATCAAAAAAGAAAGGATATTAAAAAATTTACTGCGGTCGTTTGCGATCTTCACGATTTGCCAGATAACTATAAGGTAGAGCCAAATAAAGATAGTTCTGCTTACTATTTTAGGCCGTGGAAAACAATGCTGGTTAGAACGGTAGCCGATGGTGGAGATAGTTTTTATATAAAAGGGAAACATTCGGATACTATTCCAGCACTCTGGATGGCAATAAATGAAGAAGAAAAATTAATGAAGAATGAAGATTCTTGAACTTGAAGAACTTGAGAAAAAACTAAAAATTCTAAAATCGGAAGGGAAAAAAATCGTCCATTGTCACGGCTGTTTTGACCTTATGCATCCGGGGCATATCAAATACTTTCAAGCGGCAAAAAAAATGGGCGACTTTCTTATAGTTACAGTTACTCCAGATATTTATGTTGACAAAGGTCCTGATAGACCAGTTTTTAATGAAAAACTTAGAGCAGAGTGTATATCTGCATTAGAATGTGTAGATTATGTAGCAATCAATCAATGGCCAACTGCTGAAGAAACTTTAAGGCTATTAAAACCCGATGTATATGTCAAAGGACAGGAGTTTAAAAATTTAGAAGATGCAACAGGAAAGATTCAAAGGGAATATAAAGTTCTGCAAGAAATTGGAGCAGAGTTGAGATTTACAAACGAAGTTGTGTTCTCTTCAACTAAATTATTGAATAAGTATTTTTAAGTAAGCAAAGCATGAAAGAAGACCAAAAAGGATAATATGGAACAAGTTTGTATAAAAAAAATATTACCTATAGATAATCTTATTAAATTGGTAGAAGACCTTAAGTTACAAGGGAAGGTTGTAGTCCAGAGTCATGGTATTTTTGATGTAATTCACCCCGGTATAATAAACCATCTTAATTTGGCTAAAAAACAAGGAGATATTCTTGTAGTTACGGTTGTTGAGGATAAGGATGTGAGGAAAGGACCTGGCAGGCCGATTTTTTCTGAAGGGTTGAGAGCTAATAATGTCGCTTATTTGGAACAAGTAGACTATGTCAGCATAGTAGACGATGAAATACCATTTGGATGTGTAAAGAGAATAAAACCTGATGTATTTGCAAAGGGACAGTCTTTAAAGGAACGTTCTAAAAGAATTAATAAAAAGGTATTCGATGAAGAAAAAGAGCTATATTTTGGAAAATGTAAAATTTATGAAACGGGCGGATTTTCTTTCAGTTCATCTCATATAATCAATAATTTTTTGGATATATACCCTGATAAAACAAAAAGTTTTTTAAAAGAATTGTCGAGAATATATAGTTTTGACGAAATAGTAAAAAATTTAGACAGTCTTAAAAAATTGAGAATTCTAATAGTCGGCGATGGGATTATTGATGAGTATCACTATTGTGAATCGATGGGTAGATCTGCAAAGGCGCCTATCGTTGTTCATAAATATATAACCCATGAGATTTTTGCAGGAGGGTCCTATGCCGTTGCAAATCATGTCGCCGGGTTATGTGAAAAGGTTCAACTTATAACCCTATTAGGAAAGGATGATTCAAAGGAAGATTTTATTATGAACAGTCTAAAATCAAACATCCATGTAAAGTTTTTCTATAGAGAGGATGGTCCTACCATTGTAAAAAAAAGGTATATAAATCAGTATCTAAATCAGAAAATGTTTGAGATTAATTATATAAATGACAATTATATTAATGGCAATAATGAATCAGGAGTAATAAACTATTTAAAATCAATTATACCCGATTACGATTTAGTATTAATTTCTGACTTTGGACATGGTTTTGTTACCAATAAAATAATTAAAGTTATTAAGGAATCTTCGAAGATTTTTGCAGTTAATACACAGACAAATGCTGCGAATTCTGGTTTTAACATGGTAACTAAATATCTCAACCCACATTTTGTCTGTTTAGATGAAGCCGAAGCAAGATTAGCAGCTCAAGACAGGTTTTCAGATATTGAAGACATTATAGAAAAGGTTTCGAAGAGCATAAATGCAAAAAATTTTGTTGTAACATTGGGTAAGAAGGGTTCAATAGCTATCAATCAAAAAAGTGAGATTTTCAGAGCTCCAATATTTTCAACAAGGGTAGTTGATACTGTAGGGGCAGGAGACGCATTTTTTGCTTTTACAGCACCATGTTTTGCTAAAGGTATGAAGTTAGATTTGATTTCTTTTATTGGGAACGCCGTAGGGGCTCTTGCTGTTCAGATCGTCGGCAATAAAAAATCGGTTGAAAAATATGAACTTGTTGAGTTTATTCATACGCTCTTAAAACATTAAAAGGATTATATGCAGGAATTTGTAAAGAATTATTATAAAAACTTTGTAAAGTTGCTTGATTCCATCAAAGTTACTGATCGCAGAAGAAATAAATTGGATTTTTGTGAAGGAGTTGAAATCGTATGTGGTGTTATAAAAAAGCAATCGGGTATTGGAGGAAAGATATTTTTTATAGGTAATGGCGGTAGTGCGGCTATTGCAAGTCATATGGCTATTGACTTCTGGAAAAATGGTGGGATACGAGCTATTGCCTTTAATGATGGTTCTCTTTTAACATGTATAAGCAATGACTTTGGCTATAAACATGTTTTCGAGAAACCTCTACAAATGTTTGCTAACGACGGTGATGTATTGGTTGCAATAAGCAGTTCGGGTAAATCTGAAAACATCATGCAAGGTGTTGACGCTGCACAATCAAAGGGTTGCAGTGTTATAACCCTTTCAGGTTTTGATAAAAGCAATCCATTACGTTCTAAAGGGATTTATAATTTTTATGTGCCAGCAAGCGAGTATGGACCAGTGGAAATAACACATCAATATATATGTCACTGTATTCTGGATACAATCATGTTGGTTAAATAATATTCCTGATATGAAAAACTATTTATTTGATGGTCATAAACTAAATTATCACATTGACAGGTTAAACGATTTTTTAACTAAAGGTGATTGTTTCCCGTTATATATGGAGATAAGTCCTGTTGGAAGCTGCAACCACAGATGTATATTTTGTGCGTATGATTTTATAGGTCACCCTAACAGGAGATTAAAAAGTGATAACTTGCTGAAATTTATTGAGGATATAGCAGAATGTAAAGTAAAGAGTCTGATTTATGCTGGAGAAGGTGAGCCTCTTCTACATCCTGATATTGATAAATTTATAGTCCATTCCAAGAAAAATAATATTGAAGTCGGGATTTTTACTAACGGTCAGCTTTTAAAGAAAGAACTGGCAGAAAAAATATTAGATTCTCTTGCATTCATTAGATTTAGTTTTAATGGAGGAACGAGAGAAAATTACTCTCGAATTCATAATGTTAAACCGGAGATTTTTGATAGAGTTATAAGTATAATAGAATCCACCGTGAAACAAAAGGAGAAAGATAAGTTAAACCTTGATATTGGAGTGCAATTTGTATTATTGCCTGAAAATATCAAATATTTGTTTAGTGCGATAAAAGTGTTAGAAGATAAAGGAGTTGATTATTTTGTTATAAAACCTTTTGTTCAACAGAGTTCATTACAGTTTTATCGAATGAAGAAACAATTTAGTTTGAAGAGTGTAGAAGACACGCTTGATAAAGCAGAATCCTTTTCTGATGCTAAATTCAAAGTAACTGCAAGAAGGGAGGCATTCATTGGGTATGGAAAAAGAGAATATAGACATTGTTATGGAACATCATTTATTTCTTCTTTAAATTCTGCTGGAGATATTGCAAGTTGTCTACCGTACTGGGATAAAAATGAATTTATATTCGGGAATATTTATAAAAATACCTTCAGAGAAATATGGCTTGGAGAAAGAAGGAGGAAAATAAAGAAATACCTGGAAAATAAATTGGATTCATCTTCATGTCCGCCGAACTGCAGGCCTAATGCTGTTAATGAATTTCTATGGGAGATAAGGAATCCTTCTGTAAGGCACTTAAATTTTGTTTAATTAACAACGCTCTTAATTAAAATAATAACACAGCTGACCAATAATTAAAAATCTTTTCATTAAACACATTATAACTATTTTAACCTGCCTTTTACTGTCCAAATAAGAAATAGATACTTAGGTGGCAACAAATTCAAAAAAAGATTATTTTTGGCGGGAATTTAAGGAAATTCCTGACAACTGCTATGTCAGCAAAAGGGATTTAAGTTATTTAAAATGTCTGTTTGTATATCTTTATCAAACAGGAGATTTTTCAAAGAATGATTACCCTATTTCATTTGGTTACATGACTTCAATCTTGCGGATGAATGGTGCGACCGCCGATATCATTATACAGGACATAAATCTCTACGATAAAAGGGTTTATGATGGCTATGATATGGTGTCTTTCTTTCCAATGGTTGCCCTTTTACGCCCTATACTTGAAGTGGTTAGTAAAGTTAAAAATGACTATCCTAAAATGAAGACCTGCTTATTCAATTCAGAGCAGCATCAACACGAAATGGTCCTCTGCACACCTGATGCAATTAGGCTCAGTGAAAACATCTTGAGGGAATATCCATCAGTAGACTTTATTTTGATTGGTGAGGCAGAAAGTGCATTCCTGAAGTTGTGTGAAAATCTCATAAATGGTTTAATTGATTTCAGCAATGTTCCAGCATGTTTTTATAGGAAGTCTAATGAGATAAAAATTTCTATCGCTCCGATACAACCGGTTAATTTTGAACACCTTCCATTTCCAACCAGAGATTTTTTGGAAAATGGTATTTCAGATGATGGAATAAATACATTTTCTCCAAGAATCCAGTCGAGCAGGGGCTGTCTTTCCCCTTGTACTTATTGCATAGAATCAAGTTCCAATATAACAACTAAAGGGCGGAAGACACCTTGGCTTGGTCGCAATATTGACAGATTTGTTGATGAAATCGAATATCTTTCAAAGGAATATAAAGTCGTCTTCTTTAATGTGATAGATAGCTCTTTCGAAGACCCAGGTGCAAAAGGGATAGCCCGTATGAGAATTTTTTGCAATGAGATTATAAGCAGAAGGATAAAAGCTTCTTTCAAGATACACCTGAGAGTTGAGACTATTAATAAACTGGATGATAAATACCTTGGTCTACTAAAGGAAGCCGGCATTGATATTCTTGTAATAGGCGTGGAATCCAGCATTGAGAGGGAATTGAAGTCATATAGAAAAATTACTACTACTGAGAAGAACCTTCAAAACATCAAAAGATTGGATAATTTTGATAAATTTTTCCCTTTACTCGGTCATATGATGTTTAGCCCTGTATTGCGGCTCGAAGATATGTATGAAAAGGCAGATTATTTAAAGACTATAAATAGATGTTGGGATTTCTTAAATATGACCAATAATGTCTTAGTATTTCGGGGTACAGCTTATCATCAATACTTAGCTCAAAAGCATCTGACAAAGGATTGTGATAACCTTTCAGGCGTTATTCCTTACAGATATGAAGATGAGAGGGTAGAAATTCTTGCTAACGAGATAGGAAGTTTAAAGCTAAAATTGCCAGAGGCAACCGTGTTAAACAATCTCCTTTACGATTCCCAGAATATGATTGCCCGTTACCACAATAATATAAACAGGCATCTCTGGGTGAATCAGAAGAACTATTTGGAATTCAAATATGGGATAGACAATCTTTTGGAAGAGGTGGGGGACATATATTATAGCTATTTTAAAAAACTTGTAAGATTAGCCGAGAAAGGCTGGTCTAATGAAACGGCTAAAGATATCTATAAGAAATGGGTTTATAAGTTCATTCCGGGATCGCTCAAAAAAGGAAAAATGCTTTTATTCAATTTTACAGAGGGTTTTAAAAGGGCTGGGCTCTCAACAGATAAGCTCTATCTAAAGACTTGGATGTCGTTAATTAATCAGATAAATACATCAGGTGGAGAAATCTCCTAATGTTTAATGTCTTGTGGAATACACCGATATCTGTCGGAAGTGTTTTGATTAAAAACAGGATAGAATTCCCGCCCCTTTCAGGAAACTGGGCGAATGAAGACGGTTCCGTTTCGAAGAAAATAATAAGATTTTATCAGAATATAAGTCAAGGTGGTGTAGGTATGGTGGTTGTAGGTGGAACTGCCATATCCAGAGACAGCAAAGGAAGCGACCGGTCTCTCTGCCTTTATGACGAGTCTCATCTCTATGGTTTCGAGCTACTTGCAAATACAATTAAGCAACATAATTGCTTGACTCTAATTCAATTAATGCATGTGGGTGGGCAAGGTAACCCTGTTTTTACAAGCCATATACCTATTTCGCCATCAGGTTTAAAGAGTAGAGCATTGGGTTTTGAAACGAGGGCCCTTAACATAGAAGATATAAAAAATATTAGGAATGACTTTGTAAACTCTGCTGTTCTCGCTGAGAAGGCTAATTATGACGGAATAGAGCTCCATCTTGCCCATGGATATCTTCTTCATGAATTCATTTCCCCTCATTCCAATAATAGAGATGATGAATACGGTGGAAGGTTAGAAAACCGCTTGCGGTTAATAATTGAGGTCATATCCCAGATTAGAGATAAAGTGCCTGAACTAATTATTGGGGTGCGGGTTTCCGGTGAGGATTATATGGATGACGGGATTAACATGGAGGTCAATAGGGAATATTTACCATTGTTAGAGAAGGCAGGTGTTGAATATTTTAGCATCACAGCCGGAACTTATGAGACATCAAGATTAAAACATGAAGCAATGGCAAAAGGGAAATTCTTCAATTACTCGCGTGAGATAAAGTCAATCGTAAGTAAGCCTGTTATCGGGGTTGGAAAAATACTCAACCTTGATATGGCAGAGGAACATTTAAAAAAAAAGGACTGTGATATCGTTGCTATAGGCAGAGGACTTATAGCCGATCCCATGATGATTGCGAAAGTTTTAAGCGGTGAGAATTTTAATGAATGCACAGGATGCGGCGAATGTCAGTACCTCAAGTATGGTAAGAAGGAATTGAACTGTCCGCTCAATGAGATAACTTGTCTAAAAGAAGAAAAATTCTAATAATTGGTGGTGCCAGGTTTCATGGATTCCAGATTGCCGAGAGTTTGGCTAAAAGGAGAGATGAAGTATTCGTTCTTAACAGGAAGATTTACCGGTATGAATATCCTCCCGGTATCAAACACCTATTGGCAGATAGAACCAGTACCGAAAGCTTAAATGCAGTACTCAGTGGATACTTCTTTGATGTTATCATAGATAATAATGCATATAACGCATCCCATATTAAGACGATTATGGAAGTTATTAAAGACCGGTGCGGACATTATGTTTTTATAAGCACTGCCGCTGTTTACCTCAGTCATGCATCGAAAAGGAAGCTAAAGGAAGATGAAGCAGACAGAATCATAAGAGGTGCTTTTTCTCCTCGGGTGTTGAAATATGCAGAAAACAAATTTGCTGCTGAAGAGTTTATCCGAAATTACTACGGAAAAGTAAACTATACCATAATGAGACCACCTAATATCTTTGGTGAAGGAGATTTCCTCGGCAAGCTGAGTTATTTTTACTACCGCCTGAATGATGGAGGCAGGATTTTATTAGAGGAAGAGATAAAAGAGTTCAGCCTAATTTACGTCAAAGATATGGTTAATTCAGTAATATCAGTAATAGGAAATCCAAAATGCTTCAGAAAAACCCTTAATTTTGCTGACCCTGTGACATACGATTATGAGTCGTTTTTTAGTTCGGTATATGGAAGTGATTTTTCAAGGAGTAAGATTATAAAAATCCCTGCGGAGAAAATGTGGATAGAAGGATATTTTATCCCTTTTGTTTGGGGACCTATGCTCAATACTGCAACCGTTCATGCTCTTCTCCCTGAACTTGAATATACCCCTATTGAGAAATGGGGAAGTCAATCTCTTAAATGGGAGCTCGAAAATCTTAAGAGAGAGTTTAGCAGCGAGGAATTTAAGAAAGTTCGCAAACACGAACTGGCTTTGATACAAAAACTTTGCCAATGATCCGCAGTATTATTATCCGTTCGTCAATGTCCATGCTTTTTGGAGGGAAACTTAAATCCAATTTAGGTGACCTTCTAAGGAGTACCATTTTATTGGAATGTATTGGTGATGATTTCATTTGGCTCACCGATACAAGGGGTAAAGGACTCTTGGATAAATTCATTATCCCAGAGAAGATATTTATTATTGAAGACGGATTAGCGGATTTATCTTTTCATCATAGCCTTGAGATCTACAATTTGGATAACTATATTGCGGACATAGATCTTTTCCGAACACTTAAGGGGAGTTGGCACGGATATTTATGGGATGGCAGAAATGAAGTGATTCCTGAAAACGACTTAATAAAAGCCATCCAGCCTTACTCTACCGGCAAAGAGTTAAATTGTAGTTGGCAAGAGGCTTTTGTTAAAGGGTTGGGTTTTGAATGGTGCTGCCAGGATTATGCCACTCTTCTCTGTCTTACTCCCGAAACAGTAGATGTAGGACTTAACTGGAACGTCCATCTGGAATGGACATCAAAACAGTGGCTGAGGTCATCATGGGAGGAGCTTTACAATACCTTAATCAAGAAGGGAATAACAGTTTCCTGGCAAGTAGGGCTTAATGATTTCAATAAATATGTAAACTGGATATCGTCTTGCAGTATCATAGTTACATGTGACACATTAGGTCTTCATCTTGCTTCAGCGTTAAGAAAACAAGTTATTGCGATAGTCGGCGCTACTGAGAACTTTGAATATTCATATAGGAGGATAAGTTTCATAAAACCAACCCCAAGAGATTGCATGCCATGTAATAAACCTGTATGCGACAAGGTTGTTAAGTGTATCAATGAAATCGATGTATCAGTGATACTGGAAAGGGTAGACAAATATTTGTTCCAGGATTTAATTATGAGATGATATACATGAGAGATATCGAAAGACTGAAAGAAATTGCAAAGCAATGCAGAAAAGATGTGCTGAGAATGACAATGAAGGCAAAAGAGGGGCACATAGCAACCTCTTTTTCAGCAATGGATATTCTATCGGTACTTTACTTTTCCACAATTAAAGTCGATCCTAAAAATCATAGATGGGATGGCCGTGATAGGTTCATAATGAGTAAAGGACACGGAGCGTATGCTATTTATTCAATTCTTGCCAGAAAAGGCTTTTTCCCCGTTAATGAGTTGGATACTATAGACAAAGTGGGAACAGCTTTCGGCGGTCACCCAGATATGAAGAAGGTACCAGGTATAGAGCTTTCCACTGGCTCCCTGGGACATGGCCTTTCTGTATCCGTAGGTATGGCTATTGCCGCTAAAAATGATGAAAAGGATTACCGCGTTTTCACTTTAATGGGGGATGGGGAGTGCCAGGAAGGTTCCGTTTGGGAGGCCGCAATGTTCGCTTCAAGCCGAAGCCTCGATAACCTTATCGGTATTGTAGATTTCAACGGTCTTCAGGCTATTGGTAAGACGGAGAATGTTCTTACACTTTCTCCCTTTGCTCAAAAGTGGAACGCCTTCGGGTGGGCAGTAAGGGAGGTTAATGGCCATGATTATAATGAATTGTTAAAAACATTTACTGAATTACCCTTTGAAATGGGAAAACCATCAATGATAGTTGCTAAGACCGTTAAAGGTAAAGGTGTTTCCTTTATGGAAAACCAGATAAATTGGCATGCAAGGGTGACTACCGATGAAGAATACAAAAAGGCTGTGAAGGAAATCGAACAGTATTCTTGATTACAGAAAGACGGAGACAAGATGAGAAATGCATATTGCAGAGAATTGTACGAGATAATGAGAAAGGATGAAAGGGTATATGCCCTTACAGCCGATATAGGCTATAAGAACTTTGATAAAATAATAGAAGCATACCCGTCAAGGTTCATAAATGTTGGGGTAGCAGAAGCAAACATGGTAGGTATTGCTAGCGGGCTTGCCCTTTCAGGAAAGATACCTTTCATATTTACAATAGCACCCTTTGTTACCATGCGCTGCCTTGAACAGATACGAATAGATCTCTGTTATCACAACCTTCCAGTTAAGATAATTGGGGCAGGTGGTGGATTTGTATACGGACCACAGGGGACAACACACCATGCCATTGAAGAGGTGGGGGTACTTCGCTCCTTACCAAACATAACTATTATTTGCCCTGCCGATCCAGTTGAAACTGCAAAGGCAGTTAAGGCATCAATGGATTTAGAAGTCCCAGTCTATATAAGAATAGGACGCAATCACGAGCCTGTGGTTACCGGTGAGGGTTCTAAGTTTGTTCTTGGCAAGGCAGACGTTATAAAGGATGGGAATGATATAACAATAATATCCACTGGCTTTATACTCCCTAATGTCCTAAAGGCAGCTACTGAACTAGATAAAGAAGGTATAAGTGTTCGCGTTGTGAATATGCATACAGTTAAACCAGCAGATAGGGAAATGGTGTTAAAATGTGCAGATGAAACCTGTGGCATACTTACTGTAGAAGAACATAATATCATTGGCGGATTGGGAAGTGCGGTAGCCGAAATTCTTGCTGAGAGCAAGACAAATTCGATACCATTTGTTAGGTTAGGCATTAAGGATTCATTTATTTGTATCCACGCCGGTTACAAGGAACTTCAAAAAGAACTTGGATTAGATCCAGACGGTATTGCGGGTTCAATTAGGTCGCTACTTTCAGGTAGTAGGAATGAATCAATGGCGAGAAGAAAGATGGCTGACAAGTACAGAATGGATGGTCATAAGCTTTGGTGGCACCTTGATAGGGTAAATGATTGGCTTAAGGACGAAAGGATAGTTCCTCTTCATATAGATATGGGAATTACCACAGGCTGTAATATGGTTTGTACTTACTGCTATGGTGTGCTTCAGGGACGAGTGGGGAAGGGGAAGCGGTTTGATATGCCTCTGGATGTAATAAAGAGGTGTTTCAAGGACGCTAAAGAGGTAGGAGTAAGGTCTATTGCACTTATTGGTGAAGGAGAAAACACACTCAATCCTCATATTTATGATGCCCTTAATTATGCCAAGGAGACCAACCTTGATGTTAGTCTTGCCACTAACGGTATTATATTGAATAGGGAACGTGCCAAAGGTATGCTGGAAGTTCTTGCATGGATCAGATTCAATATAAGTGCCGCTACACCGGAAACATATTTTAAAATACACAGGGTGCATGAGTTTGAAAATGTAAAAAATAATATCTTAACCTGCGTTGAGTTAAAGAAGAAATACAACATGAGCACGGTAATCGGTCTCCAGATGGTCATTATGAGAGAAAATGTCAATGATATAGTTCTGCTTGCAAAGTTGGGGGCTGAGCTTGGGGTTGATTATCTTGTAATCAAGCCCTGTTCCGATGATCCCAGTAAATCCCTGAATGCTCCTACAGAGGAATATCTGGGTATGAAAAAGTTTCTTAAAGAAGCGGAAAGTTACAGTAACGATAATTATAATGTTACGGTTAAGTGGCAGAAGGTTACCAACCTTGGGTTAAAGGATTTTAAGGTTTGTTACGGCACGCGTTTCATTATCGGGATAAGTGGAGATGGTAGTGTCTTCCCTTGCGGACATTTTTTTAATATACGCAGGGAAGAGTTCAAGATGGGAAACATATTTGAAACCTCTTTTTCAGCAATAGTAAGAAGTGAACGTTACTGGGAAGTCCAGCGTAAGATAGAAGAAGTAAATGTAAATAAGGAGTGTGAGACCAACTGTAGGCAATACTATGCCAGTCACTTCCTCTGGACTCTCAAGAATAAACCCCCGCATGTTAATTTTATTTAAATGCAGATAAAAAGGCGATGAAGATACTGTTATTTGGTAATACGGGTGCCATTGGGACTGCGGTTGAAAAGGTTTGCGCCGAAAGAAAGATAGACTATATTGGTCTGTCCCATTCTGATGTGGAGGTTACAGACTCTCTTGCTGTAGAGGCCGCTATTGAAAGATACAGACCGACAATTGTTATAAACGCTGTTGCAATAATCGGTGTGAATCTTTGCGAAGAGGACCCTCTTACCTGCTTCAATGTGAACGTCATAGCGGTGTCCTATATGGCAAGGGAATGTGAAAAAAAGGGGATTGTTTTTGTACAGTTGAGTTCTCATGCCGTATTTGATGGTTTCAAGGACTACTATTATACAGAGTATGATACCCCAGTCGTTAAAGGGATGTATGCCGCCAGCAAATACATGAGCGAGGTCTTTGCTATGAATCTTTGTTCCATGCAGTATGTAGTACGTTTCCCTACGATGTTTGGTCCGAGACGAAACAAAAAGCTGGGTTTTGTTGATAAGGTTGTGGAAAAGATATATAAAGGTGAACCTTTAAAAATCGCCAGCGATAAGACTGACTCCCCAACATATACTCTTGATGTAGCATCCGCACTTGTCGCTATGCTGGAAAAAGAAGTTCCGTATGGGGTTTATCACCTTGCCAATGCAGGCATAGCAACATATTATGACATAGTGAAGAAGCTCGTGGAGCTTCTTGGCATTGACGCAAAGATAGAAGCTGTAAAAGACAGCGATTTTCCAGCTCTTGCCCATAAATCTTTAAAGACTGCAATGAAGTCTGTCAAACTCCCCCCCCTGAGGGCTTGGGAAGAAGCACTTGCTGATTATATTTCAACCTATCTTAAAAAGGAATGAGATTTTATGAATCTTTTTGATGTGTCAATTAAGATTATTGAAAATTTCCTTGACACCCATGATACCATCCCAAAGATAGTTGACAAAATCAAATCAAAGGGTAGCGGCAAAATTGCCTTTTTCCCATGTAGTCGCTATGCAAACAATGTTATAAGGCATATAAAGGAAAATGAAGCGGAATTGTTTGCACAAATCGAAGGTATTTATGATATGTCTATGGAGGCAAAAAGCGACACAGGTGTTCCTGTATTCCATATTTCCAAAATTGTGGGTAAAAGGGACACTCTTTCCTTTGTTGTAATATGTTCAAATACCTATCATGAAAGAGAGGTATCGACATTTAAACAGGAAACCGGCTATACAGGCGACTTTGTCCGTTCCTCTTATTTTGACATCTCCTTACCCCAGCAGAGCAAGGAGGAAATCCTTGCCGATATTAAGACTATTTACAATATGCTGGCTGATGAAAAGTCTCGGGCCGTATATATGATCACATGGCTTTCCAAGACCCTTAATGATGAAACCTATACATATCTTTTTGAAAATGAAGAGAACATTAAGATTAACGGGCAGGAAACAAAGTACAAAGGATACACCATTAAAAACATTGGGGATGTATGCGCAGCTGAACTTTATGCTGAAATCTATAAAATGCGGTATGTCTATCCAGAAAAAGGGGATACAGTTTTAGATATAGGCGGATATAAGGGAGACACCGCCATATTTTTTGCCGATTCCGTCGGTAAGGAAGGAAGGATTTACGTGTTTGAGCCTACATTACTAAATTTCAGAATCCTTAAGGAGAACATAAGGCTAAATAACCTTGATAATATCATAATACCAATCAACATGGGTATTTCTGATAAATCGGGATCCATGAAAGCCACAACCATTGACTCAGGTGCCCCATGGTCATTCATTTCTGAAAACCAAGGCAATGAAGATGTCAAGGTAACAACTATAGACGATTTCGTGGCTGAACAAGGAGTAGAAAAAGTTGATTTCATAAAGATGGATGTTGAGGGGGTAGAATATGAGGTTATATCAGGTGGGAACAAGACCATCAGCGAACATAGGCCAAAGCTTGCCATTCCTCTTTATCACAAGGTTAGCGATCTTACAGTTTTGCCTCTCTTTATAAAGAGATTAGCAGATTACAAAATCTATATGCGATGCAAGATAGAGGGACCCTTTGGCATAACAATGTATTGCCATCCACAAGAGTAAGTTTTAAACCGTTTTCAGTAACTTGCTGATTGATGTAAGGAGGACATTATCATATGAAGATATTATTTATTTACTACGAAACCCCTGATGAACCTGATAGTTTTCCGATAGGTGTAGGGCTGCTCTCTGCTATTTTAAAGAAAAATGGGCATCAGGTTAAAGGATTATATGTTCATTCTAACCTTGATAATTTAGGAGAACTTGAGAAAATATTTACTGAGGTCAAGAAATCTTCTCCACAATTGATTTGTTATTCTAGTACTTCCCCTGCTTTTAGACATATTAGGAGGATAGCACAGTATTTGAGAAAAAACCTTCAAATACCAGCTATATGCGGAGGTGTACACCCTACTTTATATCCAGAAGATGTTTTATCAGTTGAGGGAATAGATTACATTTGTGTAGGGGATGGAGAGGATGTAATTATTGAATTCATTGAGAAGTTGGAGCTCGGACAGGATTGTTCGGCAGTCCCAGGAATATGGACATTGAATCATGACAAAAATATTGTTAGAAATCGCCTATACCCGCTGAACAAAATACTGGATAGTCTTCCTTGGATTGATTACGAAGCTTTTGGAAAACCCTTTATTAGAAAAGTAACAAAGGATGGTTGGCTTCGTTATATTAGCTCTCGTGGATGCCCGTACAATTGTTCATATTGTCACGTCAGATTGATCAGGGAAGCATATTCAGATGGTATTGGCGTTCCGATGAATAAAGTTGGCTACGTCCGTTTTAAATCTGTAGATTCATGCATAGAAGAGATTAAACATTTGGTTCAAAAGTATGATTTGAAAGTTATCAATTTTATGGATGACTTATTTTGCTTATATAGAAATCGGACAGTTGAATTCTGTAAGGCATTTAAGAGAGAAATGCCGTCACACGTTGGCTTTTCAATCCAAACTCACCTTAATCACCTGGATGAAGATTTGATAAATATTTTGCGTGACAGTCGGTGCCTACGTGTCGTAGTTGGGGTTGAAAGTGCGTCTCAGAGAATATTAGACCTATTTAATAGGAAGACTGGTTGTAAAAAGATTTCAGAAAATCTATCCCTTTTGGTAAGAGCCAATTTTCCGTTAGGTACCTGGACTTTGAACATTTTAGGTTCTCCCACAGAGACAAAAGAAGAAATGATGGAAACACTGATAATCAATGCAAAGAATGCTGTGGACAGAGTAAAATTTAATATCATGGTTCCATATCCAGGAAGTGAAATCTATAAATTTTGCAAAGATAACGACCTATTTGATCGTAATTCAAGTGAACAGGAGTTTAGGGACCGATATAGCAGCAAATTAAAATTTCCGGCAAGAGAGAAGGCATTCTTAGAAAAATTCTTTGATATTGGACATTGGTATATGAATTTGTATCTTCCAAGTGGTGTTGGTGCATATTATGAGCCATTGGTGCAAGAGATTGAAAAAATTGGCCTAGGCGAGTGGGAACTTGTTAAACCTAAATACAGGAAAATAGACAAGGTATTGTCAAAAAAATTACTGCTGAAAAATAAACAGCACTATAATTTCATATATCAAGGGAAGGTGATTGGCAAAGTTATAGGTTTACAAATTAAAAATTCGAAAACCTACAAAGTTTGGGGAAACTGTTGAACGGATAAAAAACCTAAGAAAATTACGAGATACGATAGGTAAAGGTTATCCTTTATTGAAAGTCAACACCAAAATTTTCACTTGATACCAAATTTTCTTAAAGGTATGATTTAGTGAAAAGCAATTTCTTATCAATTCAATTTTATTATAAATCCACAGATGAGATTTTGTATATTACATAAAAGGACAGACGCATGACGAAAAAGATATTGTTGTTAAACACTCTTCCCGAAATAAACTACTGGAAGAATAATAACAACCAAAGATTTGTGGGGATGCCGCTCGGCCTTTTAAGTTTGGGAACGGCGCTGGAAAAGGCCGGGTATTCCGTGAAAGTCATAGACCCGGTTGCAAGACAAAACTACTTAGAAGAGATAGAAAAGGCCGTGTGCGATGGGATTTTGTGGGTTGGAATCACGACCATGACGAACGGCGTGGCCTCGGCGCTCGAGATGTCCCGGTTTATCAAGGAAATCAGAGGCGAGGTTCCCATCTGCTGGGGCGGAGTGCATCCGACGTTGTTCATAGAGTCCGTGCTCAAGGAACCGTCGGTTGATTATGCGGCATGGGGGGAAGGAGAGCGGCTGGTGATAGAACTAAGCGAGGTGATCAACGGAAGCAGGCCGGCCAACGGCGTGCAGGGACTTAGTTATAAAAAGCCGGACGGGAGCGTCGGTTTTACGCCTCGTTCCTACTATCTGGACATAAACGAGTTCGGCATGCCGTATTATGACATACTTGACATCGAGGCATATATCCACGTGAACTTTAAGCAGTTGTTGCCGGTGGCAAAAAAGGATCGCGGAAAGTTAATCTCCGTCAACTCGGCCATAGGTTGCCCATATCATTGCTCGTTCTGTTGGAACAACCATCCTGCCCAAAAGTTCCGAATAAAGCGTTTGGAAGTGCTCATAGAAAACATAGACTTAGTCGTGAAGCGTTTTGATCCGGACGTCGTCCACCTGCAGGACGACCTGTTTTTCGCCGACAAAAAACGCTTTTTCGCCTTTCTTGACGAATACGACAATCGCGGGTATCGGTTCCAGTGGTTCACTAACTGCCGTGCGAATTATATCGCAGATTCCTATCTTGGCGACGAGGTGTTAGGCAGAATAAACGACAAGTGCATTTGGTTTGGGATGGGCATAGAGTCCGGTTCCGAGGAAATAAGAAATCGCCTGAGGAAACAGCTTGGCGACAAGCAAATTTACAAAGCCGCCGACCTATTGGGAAGAAACAACATGTTCGGGGCGTATTCGTTCATGACCGGACTTCCCTATGAAAAGCTCCCCGATACCATTAAGACGATAAGAATGATATTTAAAATAAAACGACTCAATCCAAAATCTTGCTTCGCGTTAAATACCTTCAGGCCATACCCCGGAAGCCCCTTGTACGAGGAGGCCGTTCGTTCCGGTTTCGTGCCGCCGTCGGATTTGGAAGGCTGGGCTGTTTTGCAGGACGACACAATAAGCGGGCTTAGGCGGGACATCATCCCCTGGCTTGATGTGAATCAAGCCAGGTATTTTGAAAACGTGGTCAACGCGGTTAACACAAACTATTCCATTATTAAAAAGGAATCGTTTATAAAGTTTTTATACAACTACACTTCGGATCACTATTATCTTTTTAGCTTTAAGGTGCGCTTGTTTTTCAATTATTGGGGTAGTCTGTTTGAGGTCAGGCTGGAGAACGCCTTTCGCAATTTTTCCCGCAAGGCATATAACGCGATGTTTTCCTGGACGCTCTCGTTTGGAAGGCATTCCGCCAAATAACGGGTACAAAAGCCTCCCTGTCAGCCGGATGAAAATAAAAAAAACGGATATAGGTCAGAGCCTTTGCCTTCCTGGCGCCTTTCATATTCAGCAGTATCCCGCTTATAAAAAATTTGAGCCACCTGATATTTAAAAGTTAAATGATTTAGGTAGACATAGTCGCTATGAAGGATGGTTATATAAGAAATTCTGATAGAAAAAGATGGGATAAGCACAAGAGCTTGTTTATACCAGAGGAATTAAGGCTCGGTCCAACTTATTCGTATTTGTTCTTGCACAGACCTAAGCAATTGTTTTTTACATATGCCCGATATAAATTTGCATCCAGATTGATAGGTGAATCCCCAAAAATAAGGATATTGGAATTGGGTTGCAATGAAGGTATAGGCTCACTATTATTTGCTGAGAATGGACATATTGTTACTGCTGTTGATTTTGATGAAGAAGCTATAGCTTGGGCGAATAGCAACTTGACTAAACGCAAGAATATTATCTATAAATATGATGATTTTATAGGGAAGGTCTATGGGAAATATGATGCTGTGGTCTTACTTGATGTCATAGAACATATTGGCAGGAGACAAGAAGGGAAGCTATTTAAAACTATAGTTGATAACTTACATACCGATGGCTATTGTATAATCGGCACCCCTAATGTTACTGCCTCAAAGTACAGTTCTGATGAAAGTAAGGCTGGCCATGTTAATTTATTTAGTGCTGAAAGGCTAAGAGATACAATGAGAAAATATTTTAAAAATGTATTTTTGTTTGGAATGAATGATGAGATTGTGCATACCGGCTTCTATAATATGTGCCACTATATAATTGCTCTTGGTTGTGGAAAGAAATAATTCAACTTTAACCCACTCTTCTCATTTCAGTTAACATTTCAAAATTAGTAAGTTTTAAAAGTGAATACTATAAATGGAGTAAAAACAATCCATAAGACAGCCTTTTTAAGTTTAATTGCAAAATTACAAAAGATTATGCATGTGGCTGAAATTGATAGTGCTGTTTTTTTTAGTCTTTTATCGAAGCTATGGAGTATTGTTGCCGGTCCAATAACAGTTATACTAATTGCATATAAATTTACACCTGAGCTTCAGGGATATTACTTTACATTTATAAATCTTATTGCCTTACAGGTTTTTATAGAGTTGGGATTAGGGGTAGTAATTATTCAATTTGCAAGCCATGAGTGGTCTAAGTTGAGTTTAAATAAAGCAGGTTATATAGTAGGCGAAAGTGAGGCATTATCAAGACTAATTAGTTTAGCTAAAATAACTATAAAATGGTATTTAATAGGGAGTTTAATAGCTATTTTTGGTTTAGGAATAGTGGGGTATATATTTTTTTCACAATCACAAACTTCGAATCTTAACTAATAAGTCTTGATAATGCCTC
>Ga0209343_10002361_pt1 | contig 24456 bp, 20 predicted proteins | sample RifCSPlowO2_02_FD_184026 | JGI IMG/M metagenome (GOLD analysis project Ga0209343, IMG submission 184026) | Groundwater microbial communities from Rifle, Colorado - Rifle CSP2_plank lowO2_0.2 (SPAdes) (version 2) | ecosystem: Environmental > Aquatic > Deep subsurface > Groundwater | place... | reverse complement strand
ACGATCGCTGAGCCGCGGCCGGTAATGCGTGATGGGTGATCGGTAAAGTCAACAGCGTCCGGTTCCTGATCTCACGTCCGGCGCGCGGCTTCACGGATCGCTGCTTCGCCCAGCGTGCGCAGCGTGCGGTTCAGCCACAGGTCGTTACCCAGATCGGCCGCCGCGCCCGCCGCACACAGCGCCTTGAAGTAGCCGTACTCCAGCGCCCATGTCGGGTCCTCCTGCTCCAGCGTCTCGACTTCTTCCGGAGGGCGGCCGGAAGGCAGCACGCGCGTGCGATGGATGAACGTGGCCGGTCCCCATTTGCACAGCGAGCGGATGTGGGCGCTTCCCCGTTCGGCGAAAATGTCGCACGTGAAATGGTTGCGCCACGAGAGCAACGTCATCTCCAGTTCGAGGTGAGGTGCGTTCGCGCGGGACATGAGCACCACATGGTCGGGCGCGCGATTCTCGTAGCAGTTCGCTTCGGCCACCCGGAAATCGTCGCCGATGTCCCCGAACCAGAAGCGCGCGGTATCAAGGAGGTGCGATCCCAGATCGGGGAGCACGCCGGCGCCCCGGTCGCGCCACGCGGAGTCGCGCACCAGACGCGCGGTGCCGTTGCCGTAGAACATGCGGCAGCGATAGATGCTTCCGAGCCGGCCGGAGCGCAGCAGCTCGCGCATGCGCACGTAATGCGGCTCGAAGCGGTGATTGTAGGCGGTGTAGCAGATGACGTTGTGCGCGCGGGCGAGCGCCTCCAGTTTCCCGATCTCACGATCGTCCGCGGCCCACAGGGGCTTTTCGACCAGGACGTGCTTGCGGTGGCGCAGGAGGTAGGTCAGCACCTCGATCTTGGGCTCGTCGGGTAGGCACACCAGCGCGGCATCATATGCGGCGAGCGGCACGTCCTCCACGCGGCGATGCTCCGCCTCGCGATTGACCGGATCGACGGCCGCCACAAAATCCGCGCCGGCAAACCTGCGCCGCTTGTAACCCTGTACTCCCAGGCCGACGACGATCGCGCGCATGGCGCATCAGGTATGGCTGTAGTTTGCCTGACGTTCCACGGAGTCGATCTTGCCGCGCACGTCGTCCGGCGTGACCGGGATGTTGCCGTCGCGCTCGCATTCGCACGCCGCGGCGATCGACCCGAGGATGGTGGCGACCGTATCGGTGCCGGCCGCAAGCTTCGCGAGCGTCGCGTAGGCGAGCAATGCATCGCCTGCGCCCACGGCATCGACCACACGCTCGGCGAAACTGTCGACCACGACGAAGGAATCAAGCGAAGTATGGTCGCTGCTGCGGCAGGTGAGCACACCGCGCACGCCAAGTTTCAGGATCAGGGTCCGGCACCGGGCGGCGTCATAGAGCGTGGAGGCGAGCGGGCGGATGCCGATATCCTGGTCGCCCAGCGCGAAACGCGCCTCGCGCTCGTTGGGCGTGATCAGATCGAAATTCCTGAAGTCGGTGATGTTGCCCCAGCGGCTCGCGACCTGGCTGTCGGCGACTTTGTACACCCCCTCCGGAATCGCCGCGATCAACTGGGGAATGGTGCGGCGGTTGAACACGCCGTGGCGGAAGTCGCTGAATACCACTGCATCGGCGGGCGTTTCAGCCACCGCCTTGCACAAACCCGCGAGGATTTCGTCCGAGATCGATCGGCTGTCCAGCGTATCCACCTTCAGCAGCCGGTAACCTCCAGCGATGATTGCGTTCTTGTTGGTGGTGGGGCGGGTGGCATCGATCACCGCGCGGCAATCGATGCGTGACTTGGCGAGGCCGCGCAAAACGAAGTCGCGCAGCGCATCGTTGCCGAGCACCGTCGAAAACACCACCTCGGCCCCCGCGGCACGCAGATGCTCGGCCACGACCGCCGCGCCGCCGATGTAGTCGTCGCGCCCCTCGTAGAGCACGCTCATCGTCGGCGTCTTGGTCTGGCCCCCGATCATCGTGGTCTGGGTGTAGCTGTCGACGATGGTGTCGCCCACCACGTGCACGCGCCTGCCCTTGAACCGCTCCAGCATCTCGCGCAGGCCGTTGAAGGTCAGCCGCTCCGAGTCCATCAGCGTGAGGAGCTTTTCGAGCTTGATGGAGGGAGGCGCCAGTTCGATGAGCCGGCTCGACGAATAGACGATGTCGCCGGGCGTGAAGATCATCTCCCCGCCGTAGGCATGGAGAATCTCCGCCTCCTCCTGCGTCTTCGGCGGCAAGCCGCCGCCCGCGGTGTACTCGTAACCCTTGGCGAAGAAGTCGGGCTGCAGCCGGGCGAGGTTCTTCAGCGGCGTCGCCTCGGTATCGATAATCACGTAATCGACGACCTCGAACGCTGCGAGGTTCAGCGCGCGCAGATCCTGCGGTACGTGCGGCCGGAACTGCCCCTTGCTGATGTGCGCGTCGGCGGTGATGCTCGCCACCAGGATGTCCGCCTTGCTCTTGGCATAGATCAGATGCCGCAGGTGCCCGGGATGAACCACGTCGAAGACACCGTGGCACATGATCACCTTGCGCGCGCGCGGCCGCGGGCCGAGTACCTCGAGCAGTTCTTCCGCGGTCTTGATCTTGTGGCGGTACCTTTCCGTGAGCGAGGACAGCGCCATGCCTAATTCTTCCCGAGATACTGAAACCAGGTGCGCGTCGCCTGGGCGATGGAGGCCGGATCCCACAGGGGGGCATCGCGCCACACCTCGATCTCCCGCAGCATGCGGGCCACCCCTTCCTCGAATGGCACCTGCGGCCGCCAGCCGAGATCACGGCTGATCTTGGTAATGTCGGCCCACGTGCAGTCGGGTTCGCCCGGACGCCTGGGTATGAATATTTTCTCGCCGCCGAGGAGTTCGATCAGGCGATTGACCGACTGCGGGTTGCCTGCGCCGAGATTCCAGATCTCGCCCTCCCGCTGCGATTCAGCCGCCAGACGAAAGGCCTCCGCCACATCGGTCACGTAGAGGAAATCCCGCCGCTGCGTGCCGTCGCCGACCACCGTGTACGGCCTGCCCGCGAGCTTCTGCCGGAAGAAAACGCCGATTACCGCACCGTAGGCGCCGGTCGTGCGCACCCGCGTGCCGTAAGCGTTGAAGATGCGTACCGAGTTGACCGGCAGGCGATAGACCTGGCGCCAGTGAAAACACGCCTGCTCGCCCTGGTACTTGCTCAACGCATAGGGATACTGCGGGGCGATCGGGTGGTCCTCGCGCGTCGGCGTCGCGGCGAGCCCATAGCACGACGATGACGCCGCATAGACGAGCTTCCGCACCCCGGCGTGCCGCGCGCACTCGAGCACTCGCGCCGTTCCCTGCACGTTCACCGCCATGTACTCAAGCGGGCGCTCGATCGAGGGCACGATGTCGCCGATGCCGGCGAAATGAAAGACGTAACGGGCGGCGTCAAACAGCGCGTGCCCGGCGTCGAGGCTGCGGATGTCACCCCGCTCGAAGGTGAAATCCGGATTGCCGGCGAGGTGCGCGATGTTGCGCTCGTGTCCCCCCGCGAAATTGTCCATCGCCCGCACCCGATAGCCGTGGTCGAGCAGGTTGTCGACCATGTGGCTGCCGATGAATCCGGCCCCGCCGGTGACGACGGCGATCGGCTTCCCGGTCATTGGATGCCGAGTCGCTTCATGCGCTTCACGTTGAAGTAAATGTCGTCGCTCGTGCTGGCCGGCAGCTTGCCGGCCTTGAATCCCTTGCACAGGTCGCGCACGGCGTCCTCGATCGTGTGCCGGGGACGGAAGCCGATGACGCGCGCGATCTTGTCGGAATTGATGTGGTAGGAGCGGATATCGTCGGTCGGCGTGGTCGTGATCTCGATCTCGCCCTTCTCCGGGAACTCCTCCTTCACCACCCTGCGCACGATCTGGGCGATCTCCATGATGCTCAGATTCTGGTAGCCGGCGTTGAACGTCTGGCCGGCGATCTTTTCGTCGGGCAGCTCGAGCAGCAACTGGTAGAGATCGCACATGTCCTGGATGTGCAGGTTGGGGCGCAGCTGGGTGCCGCCGAAGACCGTGATCTTGTTGTTGTTGACGGCGTGGTTGGTGAGGATGTTGACCGAGAGGTCCATGCGGGTGCGCGGGCTGTAACCGCACACCGTCGCCGGCCGGATGGTGACGCAGGTAAAGCCGGGCGCCTGGTGCTTCCAGAGCAGCGGCTCGCACATGCCCTTGTACTTGTTGTAAAGCGACACCGGCACCAGCGGGTGGTCTTCCGTCACATTGGGCTGATCCGAGACCCCGTACACCGAACTCGAGGAACAGTACACGAAGCGCTTGATCCCCGCTTCTTTCGCCGCAACCACCATCGGCTCGAAGGCATCGAGGTTGACGCTGGTGCTCAGTTTTTCGTCCAACTCGAAGCTCGCGTCATTGGAAATGCACGCAAGGCTGATGACGCCTTCGATGCCCTTGAACGCCGCCGCGAGTTTCGGCGTATCCCGGATGTCGCCCTGGATGAGCTTCAGGTTCGGGTGGCTCGGCAGGTGGTTGTAGTACCACATCGTGTCGTAGACGGTGATGTGGTAGCCGGCCTTGAGCAACTGCGGCGTCAGCACGCACCCGACGTAGCCCGCCCCTCCTGTGATCAGGATATTCCTCATGATTCCCCGGTCGTAATTGAAAAAGTCTAGCCGGCCGCGCGTTTGCGCTGCACGGCCGCATCGCCCGCGGCGATGGCAAAGCCGGCGGCAGCGGCATCGCGATGGAACATCTGCACCGTCTCCAGCGAATAGTCGTCCTGGTCCTTGCCGACCAGACCGAGCTTGGCAAGGATATCGTTGGTCACCGTGATGATGTGGCAGCCGATGGCGTCCGCCTGGATGATGTTGAGCAGTTCGCGCGGGCTCGCCCAGATGAGCTCAGCCTTGGGCTTGGCCTTGAGGATGTTCACCGCTGCAGCCATGAGCGGTATCGGATCCATGCCCGAATCTGCGACCCGCCCCGCAAACACCGATACGATCGCCGGGGTATCGGGGGCGAGACACTCCGCCACCTGCCGCACCTGATCGAGGGTGAAAACAGCGGTGACGTTCAGCGCCACGCCCGCGGCGGAGAGCCTCCGTATGAGCGGCCCCGAAAACTCACGTCTGGTATTGGTGACCGGGATCTTGACGTTGACGTTGCCGCCCCAGGAGGCAATGATCCGCGCCTGCCGCTCCATCTCATCGAACTCGTCGGCAAACACTTCCAGCGACACCGGGCGATCGGGCACCGCCGCGAGCAGTTTGCGCGCGAACGCCTCGTAATCCGAGACACCCGCCTTGCGCATCAAAGTCGGGTTGGTGGTGAAGCCCCTGATCAGGGGGTTCGCGTACATCTTCATGATGCCGTCGAAGTCGGCGCCGTCTGCGAAGATCTTGACGCGCAGCTTGTCTACCGAATTCATGATGGTGGATTAGCCAGATCAGGTTAAGGAGAGTATCAAACGCGCTGCCGCGGGAAGAGATGACGCATAACCATCGGGGGTGGCCTGCTGCGGCTCGGCGTAGCCGCGATCAATGAAAACAGTATAACATCCAAGGGCTTGGCCAGCAATGATGTCGCCCCAACGATCGCCGACCAGGAAGCTGCGCCGCGCGTTGATGCGCCAGTATTTCGCGGCCTCCAGCAACATGCCCGGCCTGGGCTTGCGGCACGCGCACTTTGCGTCCTGCCGGTGCGGGCACACCTTGATCTCATCCACGGGAAGTTTCCGGCGCAGCCTGTCGTGCATCGCATCCACCACGCTGCCATCCACTAGGCCGTTGCCGATATCGGGCTGATTGGTGACGACGATGATGAGAAAACCGGCGGCCTTGAGCGCGCGCACCGCGGCGCCGGCGCCCGGCAACAGCCGGAAGTCCTGCAGGCGCCGCGGCGCATACGGCTTGCCGCCGCGCACCTCGCAACGGTTGATGACCCCGTCGCGATCGAGGAAAACCGCGCGCCTCTGGGTGATGAGTAATGGGTGATGGGTACCCATTACCCATTACCACTTTGTGGGGCTCTGCTGCAGCTTCGGGTGCGACACGAGGCAATGCCACACGACGGCGTGAAACGCCTCGGTATGCGGCGTGACGAGCGCGGGATCGACCGTCGGGATGACGATCACGTGGTCCCCGACCTTCTTCGTATAGCCCCCGTCGCGGCCCACGACGCCGAACACTTTCGCGCCGCGGCTCTTCGCCAGATCCAGCGCGCGCACGATATTCGGGCTCACGTTGCGCTCCAGGTCGCCGCCGCCGACGGAGAATACGAAGACGCCATCCTTGTTCGAGAGCTTGCTCGTGACGAGCCACGCCGCAAACACCGTCTCCCACCCCTCATCGTTGGTGCGCGCCGTCAGCTCCGAAACATTGTCCGTCGGTGCGTACGCCTCGATGCCGCACAGCTTTCTGAAATCGTTGACGGCGTGACTGCAATTGCCGGCGCTGCCGCCGGCGCCGATGAAAAACAAACGCCCTCCCGCCTGCCGCAATTCGGCGAGCGCGCCCGCCATGGATTCGATCGCGGCGCGATCCAGGCTCTGAGCAATTAACTCCGCCTGACCAAGGTAAGTTCTGACGTGCGAAACCAGCACAATCTCCTTTGAGCCCGAAGAGCACACCACGATGATGGCTCAGATGTCGAATGTTGCAGTTGGGGTGTGGTCACTCCAACTGGTTAGAGCAGTCGCTACGCTTCCGCCTTGGGGCAGCACCATCGCCAGTTCCGGGGCGCGATGCCAAAGATAGCTCTGAATTGCCGCCAGGCCAATCTGCGGGGTCGGTCTATCCGTGCAACCATCGCATTTTGACCGGTTTATCCGCTGATTCGTGTCTGTCCCAGCTTGGTATCTATCATAGTTTGCCAGGACGAGCCTTGCTTGCAGGTATTTCTCGCTATTAAAGAGGTTATCGTGATCTTTCCTGATATCACCAAACACGAATGAACCTTGTGCGGCATAATCGGGTATGCAGCAGGGCATGATGCGTCCAACCGCGTCGGCAATCAGCCCGAGATGCAGCCAGTCGCAGTGTCCGTGCCTAGGTTGCGGGGTGTGCGACGAACGAATTCCCCTCATCCCTTCGTATCGCGCACGAAGACTCTCGTGAAATGCTTGATCGACCACATTGGAAATTTCGTCGAGCGTATGTGGCCATTGATATCGCGGTTCGCGCCGGAAGAACACTTCCCATCTACCCTGCTGCGCCTTTAAGTAATGCCCGACCTGAATACTTGCCTCGTCTCCCGAAACGTCATACGGCGTTGCCGTATTAAAACTGTCAAAGCCGATTTTTCTTGCCAACTCTACAGCCTTTTCGACCTCATGTAGGTTGTGTTGAAAGGTGAGGAACTGCCACCGCAAGAACGGGGTCGGGCTGTTGACCCGTCGCTTTGCAGCCGCAATGCGGGCGACGTTGTCTAAAACCAATGCTAAATCACCGCCTCTACGGTACTTTACGTAAACATCCTGCGATGCGCCGTCAATCGCCACCATTAAGTTGACGAGGCCGGACTGGACAACATCCTCTGCATTGAGTCTGGGTAGTGAGAGGTTCGAGCTGACAAGGGTTTCAATCCGGTGAAGGCTGGCGGTACGGAGATAGGAGAAAATCTTCTTATTCAGAAAGGGCTCGCTGTTGTTATAGAAATGGCCTGCAAAAGAATATGGTCCGATCGCCTCAATCAGTTTTGAATACGTGTCCGGACGCAGGATGCCCCGTGGCATGGGAACGTATGTCGCAGCAGCGTATTGCTTGTTAGAGGTATGCTGACAGGTTGGGCACCCGAGATTGCATGCATTTGCCGGATCAAGCATGAATCCGGACGGACGACCAACCTTTGCTACCGAGAATTTGAAATATTCGTGCTTGTTGACGAGCAGATTGATGACCTTCGTGGCGAAGAGCTTGGCAGAAAGATCTCGATCTATCCGAGCGGCCACGCAGAAAGCTTCTCTTGCCCGGTCAACGGTGGCCAAGAAATCTTCCGTGGGGAGTTGAATTGCCTGGTCAATCTCGCGGACCAGGCGGAAGATGTGTCGCGTGAACTTTATGTTTCCACGCCCAGTTTGCAGGTAGGCATTGAGCCTCCTGTGTACTCGGTGCCATAGATTGCGAAAGTCCATGTTTTCCGAGTCGCCCGTGAGATAAACGAATGGGCTCTAGTGAGAAACGCGCCCTGCGAACTAAGCGCCGTGACAAACGGCAGTTTCGCGATTAATCCGCAGTATTTCCAGGCCATGCCCTTTGCACCGTTAAGTAAATTCTCTTACACTTCTGAGGTGCAGGCACTTCGTGACTTTGAATTATATACGCAATGGGCGAAACCAGCCTGCCGACGGGGAACACACAATGCGAACGCGGCTACGACCACTTGGGCATGGTCTTCGCCGTCGCGGCCGGGCAGATCGATGAGGTAGCGAAGCTCCACGAGCAAGGCGCGCTTGGCGATGGCCGCGACGCTGCCGTCCTCGCAGCGGCAAACGGGCAGCTTTCGATCCTCCAGTTTCTCCGCCGCTCTGGTTACAATCTGCAGCCCGTGGCCCCGCGTTCTCTGCGCCTCGCAGCGGCCGCCGGTCACCTCGACGTCGTCCGGTACTTGCACCAGACGGGTTGTGACATTCGCGTCCACGCCGACGCAGCAGCCAGGGCCGCCGCCGCGAAGAATCAGATCGCAGTATTAAGGTACTTGCACGAGCATGGCGCCGACTTGGCGGCTTGTCGCGAGATTGCCGCATCCCTGCCCGAATCTCCCGGGAACAAGCCCTGCATCGACTATCTTGCATCCAACGGAGTAAACGGCGCAGGGCCGCATCTGTTGGCTCTCCTTGAGGCAATCAGGACCGGCAAGTACTCGTCAATGGCCCCGAGTCTTCAGCATGTCGACCTGGCCCTTGTCGGCGCCCTGTTATTAAGTGCGGCAGTACGACGCGGTGATGTCGAAGGACTGGTCTACCTGCAACAACATGGCTGTGACATTCGTGCGGGAAATGACCAGGCTTTCCGGACCGCAGCAGAACTTGGAAATCTCCCCATCCTCGAGTTCCTGCATGCCCGTGGCGCAAATATCCATGTGATGGACGAGGAGGCGCTTCGGCTTGCCGTGGAGAATGGTCATCTGCGCGCAGTGGTATTCCTCAAGGAGCGCGGGGCGGATTTTTCAAAACTTGGTGAGGAAACGCTCGCACTGACCCGGTTAAACGGCCACGCTCAGTTGTTCGACTACCTCACCGATTGCGGTGGACTGGACGGTATCAGCCATCATCGTTCGACCATCGCCGCCATGCATGACGAACTCCATTCGTCTAGGTCGATCTATCAGCCGTCAAAGCTCTGGAACTTCTTCAATGACGTGAACATGGAGCAGTTGCGGCGGGGAGGGATGGACACCTTCAAGAGAAGCGTCAATCAGAACTATTTCAATTTCGTGCCTCATGGTTTGTTCGATCCGCAGCTGCTGACACTGTTCAGATGGTGGATAGCCCAACCGACCGTGACGCCATTCGCGGTGACCCTGATCGACCCTGATATCGATCCGGAAAGCAGGCGGCTTCTTCCCATTAACAGACGGGTTTTTACTCTGGCCCGGCGCTCGCGGGCGGCTTTCGCTGCTGCCCTCAAGCTGGGACTGGATCCCGGGCGACGAATACAGCTTTTGCTCTACCACTGGCTGGTCTCAATGCTATGGGATTTTGTGGTCGCGAACGACGAACTGGGTCTCGCGGACAAGCTTGCCGAACCCCGCGCCGGATCCCCAATCGAAGTGATCTGTCGCGGCAAGCTGATCTCACAGGACCTTGGTCACTCCATACTGGAATGCAACGCGCTCGCGCCGGCGTTAAAGGAACCGGGGGCCAAGCGCCGCCTCCGGGTAGCGGAGATCGGGGCGGGCTACGGACGCTTGGCGTACGCGATGTTGAAAGCCTACCCCTGCCAGTACCTGGTCTTCGACATTCCACCAAGCCTGGCAATATCCCAGTGGTATCTCTCACAGGTGTTTGCGGGAAGGCGCATATTCCGCTTCCGGCATTTCGAGCGTTTTGAAGACATCGCCGGCGAACTCGCGGCGGCCGACATCGCGTTCTTCACGGCAAACCAGATTGAACTGATTCCCGACGGCTACGCCGACTTATCCATCAACATCAGCTCTCTGCACGAAATGCGGCCGGAACAGATTGACAACATGCTGGCCCAGATTTACAGAATCACGTCACGGTTCGTGTACCTCAAGCAATACAAGGAGTACATCAACCCCTATGATGATCTGAAGATCCTTGAAGATTGCTACAAGACAGCGGCGGGTTGGCGCGATCGCTTTCGCCGCGTCGACACGACGGATTCTCGGTTCTTCGAAGCGCTGATCGAAAAGGAAGCCATCGCCACAAATGCCCCGGCGATGTCCACGGCCGCGATGCCGTCGGGCTTTTCTCGTCCCGCGACCGATTCCGCTGATCTGCCGACTGTCTCGATTCTGCTCGCCAACTACAATCACGCTCAATACCTGCCCACCGCTCTTGCAGGCATCGCGGGTCAGACGCATCCTGCGACCGAGGTGATCATCGTGGACGATGGATCCACCGATGACAGTGTCGCCGTGATCAAGGACTTCGCGATACGCTACGCCAACATCAGGCTGCTCACCAACGGCAGAAACCGGGGACAGCACTACTCCATACAGCGTGCCCTGGCGGATGCTCGGGGCGAATATATCGTCTGGGCGGCATCGGACGATCTGCTCTTGCCCCTCTTCCTGGAACGCTCACTCCAGATGCTGAAGAAACACCCGGGGACGGGTCTGTGCTTTTCAAGGCTTTCGGTCTTCGTCGACGGCACGACTGAAGTCCGGCATTACACCGGCCATAGGCGCGACGCGTCATTTGACTACGGCAATAGTCCCCGCCATTTTTCGCCACGGCAGCTTGAGGAAGCCTTGCGCGAACAATATATCTGGATGTCGGGCAACACGGTCGTGGTCCGCCGTGCCGCACTCCTGGAGATGGGCGGGTTCGAACCAGCATTGCGGTGGCACGCGGACTGGTTCGCTTACTATGTTGTCGCGCTGCGCTACGGGGCATGCGTGATTCCTGAAACCCTGGCGTTGATGCGTGAGAGAAAAGGGACTTATTCGGGGGGCGGGATTGCGGATCCGCTGCAGCAGAACCGGGTGCTGGCGAGGCTCCTGGACCTCATCAAATCACCCAAATATCGGGACCTCCTCCCGGTTTTCAATCGCCGTCCGTCCCTGCTCGCGCTGTTTGGTAAGAAAGGGCTCTATGCGGCGCTCCGCAATCCGCGACATTGGCGCACCGCGTGGGCCTTGATCCGCTGGCACGGACCTCGCTATCTGAGAGCCAAGTATCGTGAATTTCGCAATCGGCCCGCTGCTCGCTGACAGATTAACGGCGTCGTGGCCGTACGGTCAGCGAGGCGCGGAATTGCGTCACTCGTATTTGTCAAGGGCGCGCACGATGTTCTCGATCTCCTGTTCCGCCGTCGAATGGGAAGCGAGCGAGTCGAGAAACTCCTTGTAGAAAAGGTACTCGCGCGACCGCCCGCCGGCCGTGGTCGTACGCACGGTCCGGTGCGAGGCCGGCGCCGCAAGCCGTCTGAAATGGTGCAGTCGGATCTTAGGGAAAAACCGGTCCCGTATGCGGCGCAGCAGCCGATTTCCGCTCAACAGACCCGCTACCGACGGCTCGTTCTCGCGCGCCAGCACCGACCACAGGCCTTGCATGATCTCGGGCTTCGGCGTGCGCGCCATCGTCCGCTCGATCAAGTAATCCATCACCCCAGGCCTGACATACTCGGCGAGGTATCGAAAATGGATCAGATCGATGAGGGCAGCGAGTTCCGTTGGCGTGTGGCGGTCATACCCCGCGGACTGGAAACAGTCGAGCAGGATCCCCCGGTACGCCGCGTAATCGTGAATGAGGCCCTGCGGGGATGACGCGAGGAAATCAAGCGGATGCCAGTGACTGTACGGGTGCGAAGGCAGGTGCGAGCGCCCATAGTAGAAGACCGGGAGCCGCGTGGTCTTGCCCTGCACGACGGATAACGCGCCGCCGAGCAATTCTCTCCCCAGCATGCTGCTCACCCCTTGAACGCTGCGCAGCACGCTTCGCATGACGCCCGTGCGATACACGCCGTATGTGACCGCCTCGTAATTTCGGAACAGAGCGAAAAGACGACCCAGCGGATCAACTTGATCCAGCGACATCCCGCGATAGACCGAGGCTGTGATGCCGATGTGAGCGTCTTCGTAAAAAGTGAAGTACCATCCATGGGACACGCAGTGGTCGGGATGTTGCCGGAGAAAGTCGACCAGGGGGGCGAGCGAAGCTGGCAGCACGAGGTCGTCGTCGGCGCACAACGAGCAAAACTCGGTGCTGACCAGTTCGCTCCCGCGCCAGAATTTTTCCCAAGGTGAGACTTGCGGATCGAGTCCTTCCAGCCGAATCCTCAGGTCCATCTTCTCCACTGCCGCTCGGTTGACCGCCTGCGTGGCGGGCTCGCTCGAGTCCAGCACGAGCACGGAAAAGCGCACGTCATGCCGCGCCAGATAAGCGAGCAGGCGCGAGAGTTCCGCCGGCCGGTTGTACGTGGGGACAATCAGCGTGAAGCTGTCCGCAAGTGAAGAACGCACTCTCGCCTCGATCCGAGCTTGTGCCGTCTTTCAGCCGCGCTTCTTCAGCCAGGCGCTCGGCCACGCCGTAATGTTCTTGTCGAGATCGCTCTCGTTGAACGCCCAGCGCGGTGTCTCGATGATGAACTCGCGATGACGCGCCGCAAATTCCTCGGCTGCCCCGGCAGGGTTGTCGTGGCGCCATTCTGGTGTCCCACGGGGTACATCGCACACCTCGCGCATAATGCCGTCGGTCGCCACGATATACGATCCCGGCGTCACGAGGTGATGATAGGCCTCCAGTTCGGCCGTCACATGGGCGTGGCTATGGTTCGAGTCCAGGATCACGAGCACACTGTCGCCGGACTTGATCTCGTCCGCCGCCTTGGCAACGATTGGAGGGGCCACCGAATTGCCTTCCACCAGCCGGATCAGGGGCGCCAGCTCATGCGCTTCAATGGCCTTGCGGTTGTGGGGTCGAATCTCGATGTCGACGCCCATCACCGCGCGCCCCCTGCCCATCGCTTTCATCAGTGACGCGTAGAAGATCAGCGAGCCGCCGTGCGCCACACCGGTTTCAATGATGATGTCGGGCTTGATGGTATAGATGACCTCCTGCAGGCGAACCAGATCTTCGGGGTGCTGTATGACCGGGCGGCCCATCCAGGTGAAGGTGTAGGAGTACTTCTGGTTCCAGCTGGTCTTGAGCCAGACCTCGGATATGAGCTCAAACGCCTCCTTGCCATAGAGATCCAGCATTCTGCTGCCGCCGGCTTCTTCGACCGCGAGCTGCTTTTTGTCAGTGTCTATCAGAATTCGCACCAGCGCCCCCCTCAGCATGCCAGTCGCTGCCGCCACACAGCTATCGAACGTGCAACGCCCTCATCGACGCCTATCGCAGGCTGCCAGCCGACTTCGCGCTTGATGCGGCCAATGTCGGCGACGACGCGCTCAGGGTCGGCGGCGAGGGGCTGCCGCGCCCCGAATCGCACCAGCTCCGAGTGCCCCAGTTCCGCCGTAACCAAAGCCACCACATCACGCAGCGCCATGCCGCTTCCGGAACCGACATTAAACGGGCCTTCCGCCGCACTGTCGAGCAAGGCGATCAGGGCCGCCGCCGCATCATCCACGTAGATGAAATCGCGAATCTGTCTACCGTGGGTGCAATCAACCGGCTCTCGCCGGAGCAGGCCGCGTATGACCGAAGGCATGATCTTGTCAGCGGGCTCGCCCGGCCCATACGGGAAAAAGAGCCGAGCCCACGCGGAGGTGCCCTGGTATACCGCCGCCGCCGCCGTGAACGCAAGACCCAGGGCGAGCTTGCAGCAGCCGTAAACCGTAACCGGCCTCAGCGGCGTGGCCAGTTCGCTGCAGTCATCATCTCCCCAAGCATATTCGGCGCAGGTACCCGCCCCCACCGCCCGCCTCCCGCCATTCCGGAAGAATGCCTCCACCAAACAAATTCCGCCAGCAAGCCAGCGCAAGTTGGCCGGACTGGTCCAGAACTGACCCGGAGTTGCAACCCAGGCAAGATGCAGGAGATGGGTCGGGCGGATCGTCTCGATCACCTGCGCGCATACCGCAGCATCCAGCAAATCGTGCTCGTGCCAGATAATGCGCGTGCCGGGCGATGCCGGAACCGGGCGCGAGGTAATTCCATGCACTTCGTACCCCGCCTCGATCAGTCGGGGGACGCAATGACTGCCGATGAATCCGCCCGCCCCCGTAAGCAGGACCGTCTTCGCATTCGGCATCGCTGTCACTTCCGTTGCTTATCCGTAACCCGCGCGCAATCGCGCATCCGGTAAGCCTTTAGGCCCCACATTCACCGAAACTGCGCCAACACCTGGTCCACGATCGAAGCCTCGGTAGGGTAGTATGCTTCCTCCAGCACAGCGCTCATCGGCGCATGGCTATCGGGCAGGCATACGCGCCCAGGATTCGCCTTCAGGCTCCGTCCCGCGCGTTCGCACGCAGCGGCGATGACTTCAGATGCCACGCTGCCGGTACACCAGGCCGGGTCGGCCACTACCAGCCTGCCGGTCGTCGCCACCGATTCGCACACGGTGTCGATATCAAGTGGCGATACGGTTCGCAGATCGATGACTTCGGCCTCCACGGACCGGCTTGCGAGCTGGGCCGCGGCACGCAGCGCCAGCGGTACCATCATGCCGATTGCCGCCAGCGTCACGTCCGTGCCTTTGCGCCGCACGACCGCCTTGCCGTAGCGAACACGATACGGCAGCGACGGGACTCTGTCATGCAGGCCAAACAGGGATCGGTGCTCGATGATGATCGCCGGATCTTCCCCGAAAATACTTTCAAGCAGCAGACCCTTCGCGTCAAATGCCGTTGCCGGTACCGCAACCCGCAATCCCGGAAGGTGGGCGAACCACGCATGCAGACTCTTGGAGTGCTGTGGTCCCTGCCCCCATCCCTTGCCGACGATTGCGCGTATGACAACCGGCAGACCCGATTCGTTGTTGGACTTGAAGCGCCACAGCGAGAGCCAGTTGACGATGGCATCCATCGAATACATCATGAAGTCGAGCCGGTGGTGGATCAACACCGGACGCATGCCGACCAGCGCCGCCCCAATCGCAGCCGAGGTCATGACGCTTTCGGCCACCGGGAAATCCTGCACGCGTTCCGCCCCGAACCTCTCGACCAGCCCGGTCGTGGTGCCGAAAACACCCGGCTTGTAATCGACAAGCTGCCCGAGAATGATCACACGGTCGTCGAGTTCCATCGCCTGGCTGAGCGCCTGATTGATCGCCTCAGCATAGGAACATGTGCGGGCCGCCTGTTGCGGCCAGGCGGGCCCGTCTTCCGCAGCCGTGCGCGCGCCCGGTGAAGTCGCATTCCCCAAATCCATCCCCGCCTTCAATAACCCTTCGCCTGTACGACCACCTGGTTCTCGTCGAACCCGTCCAGATGCACCTCCGCCAAGAGCCTGTCGGCGACGGGGCTTCGGGTACTGAGGTTCATTGACATCCAATTTCCCGCGCTCGGGAACGGACTGCCTTTCGCGAAACGGAATGCGTCGGCGATCTCATCATCAATGGCGCGCAGCATCTCGACCCTGGCCGCGTCCGACAGCCACCCGCGCGCCCGCATCCCCTCCTCGAGAAGGGCAATCGGACAATTCGCCTTCCACGCAGCCACTTCCTCCTGCGGGCGGTATCCGACGAGGTCGTCGCTCTCCGGCCCGTAGTGTCCACTCCACCGATACGTAAAGGCTTCCACAAATGACGGGCCCTTCCCGCTGCGCGCCTCCTCGACCGCACGCGCAACAACCTCATGAACCCTGACAACATCGTTCCCAAAAAGCGCTGTACTCCTGACGCCGAACGTCGCCACGCGGTCGCTGATGCCGTCCCCGACCTGCCGCTTGTGTTGCGGCGAGAACACCGAGTAATTGTTGTTCTCGCACACGAATACGATAGGCAGCCGGCGCAGCGCCGCGTAATTCACCGTTTCCCAGAACAATCCCTCGTCGGTCGCCGACTCGCCGAAGCCCGCCACCGCCACGCGCGCCTCGTTCCGCAGCTGAAATCCGAGCGCCGCACCCGCCGCCATCGCTGTGGCCCCGGCAAGAATCGCGCCGCTCACGAAGTTAACCGCCGTGCAGGAAATGTCCTGCGATCCCGCCTTGCCGCCGTTGGCGCCGGTTTCCCTGCCATAAAGCTCTGCGAACATCGCGCGCATCGGCGCGCCCTTCGCCAGGTAATAGCCGTGCGAACGATGATGACTGAACAGATAGTCGTCCGGCCCCAGAATCTCACTGAGGGCTGCGGGCGCCGCCTCCTGGCCGATGCAGAAATGCACCGGGCAACGCATCTCATCGGCGGGATGGTACTCCCGGGCCAGCGCCTCCTCACACCGCCGCAGTCGAAGCATGAAACGATGCAGTTTGCTGACGAGAGCGGCATCCGCCTCGTTCAACGAAAGGTCGTGATAGCGGCCCGCATCAAGTATTGTCCGATGACTGATTCTGGTCATGATCGTCTACAGCCTCCCCGCATTCCGCCAACGGGTCGTCGTGGAACGCTGGGGCCGCGTATCATTTTGTTCGTCATGTGCGCGTCTCCGTGCCCGAAGTTCCTCGCACACTTTCAGCGGCGGCGGTCGAGAAAGGGAAATTTTATCAGAGCACCAGCGAGTGCGCTCACCGGAATGTTGATTCGCCGGCGGGTGTGATATGCACGCAGAAACCGCTTGCCCGGGCATGCAGAGTCCCGATGGCATTGCAAGAAATACTCAGCCACGCGACAGGCCCGCTGCGGCGACACGGCAGTGCTGCACGATGATGGCGCGGATCTGCGGCGTTGCAAGTGCCGCCGACATTGCGGTAAGCGCTGACACCGCCGCAAAATTGAACAGCATCCATCCATACGACCCGCTCACTCCAATCGTCTGCTGCCACAGCCCCGCCACGCCCAGTGCCACGATCAGCGGCACACCGACATCCACCAGAAACCACTGATTCAGGTGTCCGGGTAGCAGCCTGCGGTGCATCATCTGCAACATGAACACCACGTATCCGCAATTTAGGGTAATCCACACTGAAGCCGCGCCTACGCCCCCGTAACGCAAAGACATGTAATAGATCATGGGCGCGAGCACGATTACGGCCACGGTGTTGGTGGCCAGTACCAGCCGCGTCCAACCGTGTGCCAACTGTAACGCCAACGGCAGGGTCATCAGGCCGTTGATCGCCGTTCCAATCACCAGCAGCGCGAGCAGTGTATGGGTCTGTTCGACGATGTGCGCATCCCTTGTCCAAAGCAGGAGAAACTCCGCGGGAAACACCGCCAGCACCACTGTGACCGGCAAGACAATCACCGACATCAGTTGGCAGCTGCGATGGTAGAGTCGCGCCAGCTCGTTTCGGTCATCCGAGGCCACCAGTTGCGAGAAGCGCGGAAAAAACGCGGCGCTGACCGGCCCCACCAGATAATAGAGACCCACCGCCACCCGCCACGCCAGAGTGTAGTGACCAAATGCCTCCAGCGGCAATACCTTGCTTAATATGACCTTGTCAAGCTGGGTCAGGATCACCGCCATTACGGAAATTCCCGTGACGCCGGCCGCAAAACGCCAAATCTCGCGCAGAAGACCGGGCTTAAAGCGGCTGGCAGCACCCGCTGGCGGGAGCGAGCGCCAAAGCACGGCACCGGTAGCCGTCGTCTGGAAAAGATTTATTGCCACCTGCCAGACAAGGAACGCCTCTATCGTGTTCGACACCTGCCACAGAATCATGGCCGCCCCGATGTTGCGCACGGTCGAAATGATTGCGGTCATCGCGTTCAGCATGAGCTGGTGCTGCAGGCCGGACAATCCCCCCGTGTAAAGGGAAAGCGGCCACTGGACCGCAATCGCAACGCCCATGATGACCATTGCCCGCTCCACGGTCTCCTGGGCCAGCTGCTGTGCATTCACCCAATATGTCGCGACCAGCGGCGCCAGCATTGCAATGACGACGCCGATGACGATACCCATCACCCAGTACACGACCTCGAGCGTTCGCAGAATATTGCGCATCCGGTGGGCGGCACCCGGCTGAACGGACAGCCGCGCAAACTCGCGATTAACCACGGTCCCAAGCCCAAGATCGAGCAGCGACAGAATCGCCACGAGCGCAAGGAAGATTCCGATGAGCCCATAAGCTTCCATGCCGAGAAAGCGTAGATACACCGGCACGAAAGCAAGCGACATCACTACCGACCAGCCGCTGCCGGCGATGTTGGCGACGACGTTGCGCCGTACCACGGACATCACGTCACCTCTTACCGGACGGACGTGCCGGAACAGGAGATGGAGTCAATGTTTCCGGCATCGAGTTCTGTCGCACTTTCCAAGCGCGGCCGACGGCGCTGGGCACGTGCTCCGCCGGAAATTCGTGCTGGATGCCGGTACGCACGGTGTCCCTTAGGAGGCCATTTGGGGCCGGTGCCGGAAGGATCTCTTTCGCAATTCCGATACGTATCATCTGGTAGGTAAAAGCGTCCAGGTCCTGCACAAGGGTTTGCTTGGTGCAGCGTCGCACACGGGCTCACGGCACCCGGGTTCGATGAACATCCTGTGTGAGCTGGCCCAGATTACCATGGCTACGCGGACGAGGACCATGATCCGTTCCCCGGATGGCCAACGCCGCCTGGGAACACGCACGGCGTGTCCAGCGCTAGAAAGCCCCGCTTCGGAAGCGGCATGTACCGCCCGAGACTGACGTTGCCCGTCAGCGAGCTCGGGCGAGGGCGGGCCGCTTCCCACCGCGTAACTTGAGACATGCCCGCACAACCGTACACCCCAGCGCCCGGTTCCACAGCGTCGGCACGATGTCGAACGGTCTCATGATAAGGAAGGCAAGGGCGACCCGAACCGTTGGCAGGCCTCGCGGAATCAGTCTCTCCACCACGCGCAGACCGGTGCGCTTCCACCCGGTTTCTCTCTTCGCCACCTCGGGGATGAGTGCGCCGGAGGATGCGCGCACGGATGCAAAGCGGTAGCGCTCAGCCATGCGGTCGCAGAACGCGCCGCCAAACAAATCTGGCGACAATTGCGGGCCGTGCTTTCGCAGATGCGCCAGCATGGCATCGATTGCCGCGATCTCATTGAGCGCGCGCGAGGAATAGCTGCCGGCGTGGATCCTGAATCCCGCGAACGGCTCCGGCGAATAGGCGGCACCCCGCAGGCTCGCCACCGTCACCGCCGTGAAGAAATCGGCGGGAGCGCCGTAGGCCGGATCAAAGCCGCCCACCGAGCGCAACGTCTCGCGGTGGTACGTCAGCGTGGGGCCGGTAAACCAGTTGCCAACGCGATGCGCGAGGTGCGCGCAGCGCTCCGCCGGCAGATAGGTGTCTCCCAACGCCACGACCGGAGAGGGATGCAGGCGGATCGTGCGGTCCTCCTCGTCCACGAGCCACGCCATCGCCGACCACAATCCCGGACGCGGCAGGCGGGCAAGGCATGCTTTCGCGCGGGCGAAGATTCCGGGCAGCACGAAATCGTTGGCCGAGAGCAGCAGCACGTACTCGCTTTCGACGCGTTCCAGCGCTTCGTTGATGGTACGATTGGTGCCAAGGTTAACGGGATTGGCATGGAACCGCGCACGCGGGTTGCCGCGGATCAGGGACTGTATGATGACGACGCTGTCATCCGTTGATGCATCGTCCACGACGAGAAGCTCGTCGGGCGGCGCATCTTGGTCAAGCACGGAGCGGATGCAGCGCGGAAGGTAGCGTGCGTCGTTCCAGTTGGGCACGACGACCGCGATGGTGGGATCGTTAATCAAAGTGAAGCATGCCGCGCGGCAGACCGGTGCGCGTCGGATCAGGTGATGAAATCGGGGTAGCCGCCATCGCGCGCCGACACCGTTGGGTCGGGCAGCGGCCACTTGATTCCGAAGGCAGGGTCGTCCCAGCGCACGCCACGGGACGCTTCGGGCCGGAACATGTCCGACATCTGGTAGAACACCTCGCTCGCGTCCTCCAGCGTCTGGAAGCCGTGGGCAAATCCCTTGGGCACGTACAGCATGCGCCGGTTCTCGGCCGTAAGCTCCACGCCGATCCATCGCCTGTAAGTGTCCGAGTGCTTGCGGATATCCGCGATCACGTCAAAGATCGCGCCGCGCGTGCAGCGCACCAGCTTGGCTTCTTCATATGGGTTCGCCTGGAAATGCATGCCGCGCAAGGTCCCGCGCTGGGCGTTGAACGAGATGTTGCACTGGACGAAGCCTGGCTCGAGTCCGTGGACGGCAAACTCATCGCGGCAGAACGATCTCGCAAAAAAGCCGCGTTCGTCCTCGAGTCGGTCCAGCTCGATCACGCAGGCGCCCTCCAGTTGCGTTGGCAGGAACCTCACGGCACGACCCTCACCTCCGGAATGGGCAGCACGAACTGCCCGCCCCATTCGCGGATGTAAGCCATCTGCGCGGTGATCTCGTCCCTGATGTTCCACGGCAGCACCAGCAGGTAATCGGGGCGGGTCTCGCGCACCCGTTCCGGCGCGTGGATGGGGATATGCGTGCCGGGCAGGAATTTCCCCTGCTTGTGCGGGCTGAGATCGACCGTGTAATCGATGAAATCGGTGCGGATGCCACAGTAGTTGAGCAGCGTATTGCCTTTGGCGGGAGCGCCATAGCCGGCGATGGTCTTGCCTGCGTTCTTCGCCTCCACCAGGAACTCGAGCAGCCGGCGCTTGGTCTGCTTCACCTTCTCCGCGAACGCCTGATAGGCGCCGAGCCCGCGCAAGCCGGCGCGCGCTTCCTCCGCCTTTACTCGCCCCGTGCGCGTTCCCACGACTCTGCCGGCGTCCTCGGCGTGCGCGGCAAATATTCGCAGGGAGCCGCCGTGGGTCGGCAACTCCTCCACGTCGAAGAGCTTCAGCCCGTGGCGCGCGAATACCTGCTCCACCGTCGTGAAAGAGAAATAGGAGAAATGCTCGTGGTAAATCGTGTCGAATTGGTTTTCCTCGATCAGGCGCAGCAGATGCGGAAACTCCATCGTGATCACACCAGAGGGCTTCAGCGCGATCTTCAGGCCGCCGACGAAATCATTGAGATCGGGCACATGGGCGAGCACGTTGTTGCCAAGCAGCAGATCTGCCTGGGTGCCTCGCGCGCGCAGCTCCGTCGCGAGTTTCACGCCAAAAAATTCGACCAGGGTAGGAATGCCCGCCTCCTGTGCAACCTTTGCCACATTGGCCGCCGGTTCGATGCCGAGCACGGGGACGCCCCTCGCCTTGAAGTACTGGAGGAGGTAGCCGTCATTGCTCGCGATCTCGATGACCTGGCTGGCTCGGCTAAAGCCGAAGCGCGCGACCATCTCCCCGGTGTAGGCGCGCGCGTGGTCGAGCCAGGTCTGCGAGTACGACGAAAAATAGGCGTAATCGCCGAATATCCGCTCCGCGCTCTCGAACTCCTGAAGCTGCACCAGGAAACATTGACTACATACATATGCGTGCAGCGGGTAGAAGCGCTCCATCTGGTTGAGGCTCGCGGCATCGAGAAACGAATTGGACAGCGGCGACATCCCGAGATCGCAGAAGGTGTGGGCGAGTGCGGCGCCGCAGTGCCGGCATGCCAAGGGGCGCGTCACGGCGCCATGCCCTGATAGCGAGCAATCTGCGACGCCGTCACCTGCCTCAAGTCCCCGCGATCGAGATACGCGCGGTGCCATTCCACGATCCACTCCAGCGCCGTCTCCAGCGCGAGCTTCGGCCGCCACTCCAGGCGATCCCGCGCTTTCGAGCAGTCGAGACTGAGGTATCCCGCTTCGTGCGGCTGGGGCGCCACGTCGATCTGCCAGGTCGCGCCGGCGCCCCAGCGCTCCTTGAGACGCTCCACGATCCACGAGACGGGTCGCGTGTCCCCGTCCCGCGGCCCGAAGTTCCAGGCGCCGGCAAAAGCGTCGCGGTCTCGCCACAGCGCTTCGGCGAGGGTCAGATAACCCGCCACCGGTTCCAGCACATGCTGCCATGGCCGCACGGCATGGGGGCTGCGGATCCGTGCCGGCCGCCCGTGTGCGAAGGCTTGCAGCACGTCCGGCACCAGGCGATCCCTGGCCCAGTCTCCGCCGCCGATCACGTTGCCCGCGCGCGCGCTCGCCACTGCAATGGCTTCGCGTCCGTGTTCCCGCCGCGCGAGGAATGACCGCCGATAGGCTGCGGTGACGAGTTCGGCACAGCCCTTGCTGCTCGAGTAGGGATCGTAGCCGCCCATCGGCTCGCCTTCCCGGTAGCCGTGCGCGTGCTCGCGATTCTCGTAGCACTTGTCGCTCGTCACGACCACCGCCACCCGCACCGAGGGCGCGCGGCGCACCGCCTCCAGCAGGTTGACCGTTCCCATCACGTTGGTGGAATAGGTCGCGACCGGCTCTTCGTAGGACTCGCGCACCAGGGATTGCGCGGCGAGATGAAACACGACGTCGGGCTGTGTGTCGCTCACCGCGCGCTGCAACCGGTCGAGATCGCGCACGTCCGCCTCCAGCGAATTTACAGCCTCGTTTACATGCGCAAGCTCGAACAGGCTGGGTGTCGTGGGCGGCTGCAGGGCATAGCCCGTTACCTGCGCGCCAAGGTCAGCCAGCCACAGGGCAAGCCAGCTTCCCTTGAAACCGGTGTGCCCGGTGACGAAAACTCTTCTTCCGCTCCAGAACCCGGGGTTCACTACCAGCGCTTCCACGGCGCCCGCCCGGACGCCCATAGCTCTTCAAGATGGTTCTTGTCGCGCAAGGTATCCATGCAATGCCAGAATCCCTGATAGACGAACCCCGAGAGATTGCCCTCGCGCGCGAGCGTTTTCAGCGGCTCGCGCTCCCAGACGGTCGAGTCGCCCTCGATGTAATCGAGCACCCTGGGCGAGAGCACGAAGAATCCGCCGCTGATCCAGGCGTGGTCTCCCTGCGGTTTTTCGTCGAAGCTCGTGATCAGCCGATTCTCGACATTGAGCGCGCCGAAGCGCCCCGGTGGCTGCACCGCGGTGACGGTGGCGAGCGTCTTCTGGCGACGGTGAAAAGCGACGAGTTCGCCGAGATCGAGATCGGTGACGCCGTCGCCGTAGGTGAAACAGAAGTCCTCGTCGCCGAGGTAGCGCGCGACGCGCTTGAGGCGCCCGCCGGTCTGGGTATCCTCGCCGGTATCGACCAGCGTCACGCGCCACGGCTCGGCGCTCGCCTGATGCACTTCCATCTTGTTCATCGCCATGTCGAAGGTCACGTCCGACATGTGCAGGAAGTAATTGGCGAAGTACTCCTTGATGAGGTAGCCCTTGTAGCCGAGGCAGATCACGAAGTCGTTGATACCCGACGCCGAGTAGAGCTTCATGATGTGCCACAGGATCGGCTTGCCGCCGATCTCGATCATCGGCTTGGGCTTGAGATGGGATTCCTCGCTGATGCGGGTGCCGAATCCGCCGGCAAGGATGACAGCTTTCATTGTTTCTTCCTTCGGGGCGTCCGCCTCAGCCGCGCGCAATCGCGGCGTTGCCCGCCGCCCGTGAGGTTGCTTCCTGCGAGTAACGCCGTGCCGCAGCGCGCGCACACACCACGTTCATGTCGTCAAAACCGCCGCCCAGCGCGGCGTAGAGCTTGCGCGGCGACATCGACGCATCCAGCGGCCGCGGTTCCGCGAAATCGAAGTCGCGTATGCTGCACGGAACGATCCGTGCGGGTATCGGACGGTACTCGCGCGCTTCCTCCGCCACCATCCGCAGGAACTCGAGGCGCGAAAGCGGCCGCGGACCGCACATGTGAAATACCCCCGTGAAGCGGCCTTCCGCGAGCCGAATGAGGGCGCGCGCCACGTCATCGACATCCACCGGCGAGAAGATCTGGTCGTTCGCACAACGAATTTCTTCGTCACATTCGAGCTGATCCAGCCATTCGTTGACAAGCCCGCCCGCACCCGGCGCGCTGCTCACGACCTTCGCCAGCCGCACGACGAGCGAAGGCGCCGCCTTCGCAGCGAGGTAGCGCTCGACCTCGACCTTGTGGCGTCCATAGGTGAGCACCGGGTTGACGGGGTCGTCTTCCGTCCACATCCCGCGCGTGCCGTCGAACACCGCGTCGCTGGAGGCGAAGACCGGCACGATGCCGTGATCGACCAGATCGTCGATGACCGCGCACACGCTGGCGACGTTCACCCGCGCCGTTCCCCGCGGGTCGCGCGCGCAGTCATCGATGCCGGAGATGCCGTGGAACACGAAGGCGTGGGTAAAGCCGCGGTGCTGCTTCAATACCGTATCCGCAAGGCGCGTTTCGACGGCATCGAAGGCCACGCCGCCCGCCACGGGTTTCCTGTGGCAGGTCGCCACCGCGTTCCCGGGGCCCAAAGTCGAATATAGCTGCGCCCCGACCAAGCCCGAGGCGCCGATAATGAGGTAACGCGGAGCCATTGATGGT
>Ga0209343_10002360_pt1 | contig 24457 bp, 20 predicted proteins | sample RifCSPlowO2_02_FD_184026 | JGI IMG/M metagenome (GOLD analysis project Ga0209343, IMG submission 184026) | Groundwater microbial communities from Rifle, Colorado - Rifle CSP2_plank lowO2_0.2 (SPAdes) (version 2) | ecosystem: Environmental > Aquatic > Deep subsurface > Groundwater | place... | reverse complement strand
GCAACGACGCCACGCCCAGACCGGCCGACTGCAAGGTCGCGTCGAGCTGGCGATTCTTCATCAGTTCCACCGACTCGCCGAAGGGCAGGTATTCCACCTTTGAAAAATCGCTGTAGGTCATGCCGGCCGCTTTGAAAATGGCGCGGGCATTGAGTTCGGTGCCGGATTTGGGCGCGCCGACGGAAATGCGCTTGCCTTTGAGGTCGGCCAGCGTCTTGATGCCGGAATCGGCGGAGGCGACGATCTGGATGTAGTTCGGGTAAATCGCGGCCACGCCGCGCAGTTTCTTGAGCGGCGACTTGAAGCCGGCTTCTTCATTGCCTCTCCAGGCGTCCGACAGTGCATCGCCGAGCGTGAAAGCGATTTCACCGCGGCCGGCTTGCAGCAGGTTCATGTTTTCGACCGAAGCCTTGGTTGACTGTACCGAGGCCTTGGCATCGGGCATTGCCTTGCCATAGATTTGCGACAGGGCCACGCCCATCGGGTAATACACGCCGCTGGTGCCGCCGGTCAATACCGTGATGAACTGTTGCTGGGCCTGGGCCGGCGACATCGAGATGAATGCGACACCTGCCATGGCAAGCAATCCGCGTAATAACCCTGATTTCATAGTCTTCTCCATTTGTGAAAATCATTTTTTGGTAGTACTCAAAACCTCGCTACTCCTGTTGTAGCTCGTACTCTATGAGCAAACGCTGTGCCATCAATCAACAAATACCTAAGCCGTTGAAAACAAATAGTTTTCACCGACAAAGCATTTTGCGGAATGGATGGAAATCCGCACGCGCCCGTGACTTGTTTCTGAAAAACGTAAGAGTTGGGAGCGGACGCCAGGCTGACTGGCTCGCCTTGAGTATTCCGCCGTCGGCGGTGCATGACAGGTATTTACTATTGTTGAAGCGGCAGGTGCAGCGAACCTGCGCAGGCGCAGCGCGAGGTGAGGCGGCCGCTAATCAGCCGGCTGCGCGGCCGACCACTAGGCCGTGTTTCTTGACTTTGTCATACAGCGTTTTTTTCGGAATGCCGAGACGATCGGCGGCGAGCGCGACATTGCCGTCGCTGGCGTTGAGTGCATCATTGATCAGCAGGCGCTCATAGGCATCGATTTGTTCAGGCAATGCGCCGAGTCCGCCCGCTTCTCTTGCGCCCGGCGCATTTTCCGACGCCGGTACTTCCACCATGCCGAGCACCAGGCGATCGGCGAAGTTCCGCAACTCGCGAACATTGCCGGGCCAGTCGCGCGATTGCCATTGCGCCATTTGCGCGCCGGTCCAATGCGGTACCGGACGTTCATAGCGCCTCGCGGCGCCGTGCACAAAATGGGCCAGCAGCAACGGAATATCGTCGCGCCGCTCAGCCAGTGTCGGCAAATCGATCGCCGCCACGCCGATCCGATAATACAAATCTTCACGGAAACTGCCTTGCGCGCTCATCCGCAGCAAGTCCGCCTTGCTGGCGGCGATAATACGGCAGTCGATCGCGATCGGATCGTTGCCGCCCAGACGCTCCAATTGCCGCTCCTGCAGAACGCGCAACAGCTTGACTTGCAGCGCAAGCGGCATGCTTTCGATCTCGTCAAGGAAGACCGTACCGCCGTTGGCGTATTCAAGTTTTCCGATGCGCCGTTTCTGGGCGCCGGTAAAAGCGCCCGCCTCGTGGCCGAAGATTTCGCTTTCAAATACCGTTTCCGGCAGCGCGCCGCAATTGATCGCGACAAACTGTCCGCGCCGGCCGCTCGCGATGTGCAACTGCCGCGCCACGACTTCCTTGCCGGTGCCGGTCTGTCCATTGATCAGTATGTCCACCAGCGTTGGACCGATGGTGCGGATCAGCGTGCGCACCCGTTCGATTTCGGCCGACTGGCCGATCATCGCCGGCACGTCCGGATGCGCCTCCCATGCCGCTTTAAGGCGACGGTTCTCCAGCACCAGGCGGCGTTTTTCCTGGGCGCGCCTGACGGTCCCGATCAGCCGATCCGCGGGAAACGGCTTCTCGATAAAATCATATGCGCCGGCCTGCATGGCTTCAACCGCCATGGTGACATCGCCGTGGCCCGTGACAACGACTACCGGCAGATCAGGATCAAGCGCGACGATGTCGGTCAGCAGGTCCAGGCCGGAGCGTCCTTGCAAGCGCACGTCGGTCACGATCACACCGGCAAATTCCGGTTGCAGCCAGGACCGGGCTTCTTCCGCACTGGCAAACTCGTGGACCTTGAAACCGCCAAGCTCCAACGCCTGCGCGGTCGCCATCCTTACCGCGCGCTCGTCCTCGATGAGAATTGCTTCATACACTGCATTGTTCTTGTCCATCATGAGTCCGTGGGTTCTGTGGTCGACAGCGGCAAGCGGACCAGGAATTCGGCGCCGCCCTGCGCATGATTGTGTGCGATTAATCGGCCGTTCATTGCCTGGACGATGGAAGACGAAATTGCCAGACCCAGGCCCAATCCTTCCCCGGAAGGCTTGGTCGTGAAAAAAGCCTCGAACAGATGGGGCGCCACGTGCGCCGGTATGCCGGCGCCGGAATCCCGGATGCGAATCACCGCATCGCATCCGTCGCGCTCCAGCACGACCGTCACTGTCCGGTTCTGCGTGGCTTTTACCGCATCGAGGGCATTGCGCATCAGGTTGATCAACACCTGTTCCGCGCGCGTCTCGTCCCCCATCACTTTGACCCGCTCGCGAATCTCCATGTTCAAATGAACCTGATAGTGATGAAAGTCGTTTTGCAGCAGCAAAGCCGAAACCTCGATCGATTTCGCCAGATCGACTATGGACACCGCCTCATGGCTCTTGCGCGCGAATCCCTTGAGCTGCCCGATGATGGTTCCCATGCGGGCGCTCGCGTCGCTGATATGGGATAAATTCTCGCCGGCGCGATCGGCCTGGCCGCGCGACAGGAAAGTCACGGCGTTTTCGGCAAAGGTACGAATCGCGGTCAGCGGCTGGCTCAACTCATGCGTGACGCCTGCGGCCATCTGGCCCAGCATGGCCAGTTTTCCGGCCTGCACAAGTTCGTTTTGAGTAGAGCGCAGCAAATGCTCGGTTTCCTTCAACTTGACGTACTTGCTTTCAATATTCTGATTTGCCGCCAACAGTTCTTCGGTACGCTGCGCAATTTTCTTATCCAGGTCTTCCGCGGCGCGCTGCAGCGCATTGCGCGACAGCAGCCGTTCTTCCAATCGGCGCCTGCGCTGGTAGGCTGCCCACAGCGATACGCACACGATCGCCAGAAACAGCGTGACCGTCAGCACCCATACCATGGCGATGCGTGCAATACGCGCTTGCGATGGAAACCACATCAGTTGCCAGTCCAGGCGCCCTACCGGCCGGAAAATATAGTCGCCGAACCCGGCCTGCGTGCTTTTTGGTAAGGACGCAATCGGTGTGATTTTCTGATTCGCGTACTGAAGGGTTCGTTCGAGCTCTTGTTGCACCACACTGTCAAGCGGCCGCAAGCTGTGGTATTTCCAATCCCGTTTATTGCTTAAAAATACCACGCCCATATCGTCGGCCAGCGCCATCGGATCTTCACTGCTTTGCCACGTATTCTCGAACTCGGTCAAGTCGATCTTGACGGCGACGACGCCGATCGGTTCAGCCTTGTCCGGCACCGCGCCGGATAAATAAACCGGCTGGGCGATAAAATAGCCGGGCTCTCCGGTTGCGCTGCCAATGCCGTAGAAGCGCCCTGCCTCGCCTTTGATGGCGCTCCTGAAATACGGACGAAAACCGAAATTCCTCCCGACAAAACTCAAAGGCTGATCCCAATTGCTCGACGCCAGTGTATTGCCGTCCTTGTCCATCAAATAAATTGCATACACTTTCGCCTGCCGCTGTATCGCCTGCAATGTCATATTCAGGTTTTGAATCGCGGCTTGATCATCCGGCCGGTGCAGCGCTTGCCTGACGTCGGCAAGGTAGCCGACGATAAACGGCAAGGTTTCGAATTTGTCCAGGATCGATGCCAGGTCGTGCGCGATGAGCTGTACCTGGCGTTCTCCCGCGGCACGGATATCGCCGGAGGCTTTCTTCGACGCGAAAAAATAAGTGGCGCTGACCGTCATGACGACAATCACCGCGACTAGTATGAAAAGATTAAGCTTTTTACCGGTATTCACCTTGGTATTAGATTCTGTTTAAGAACATCAGGTCAAGTGGTTCCAGGCACAGCGGCGCAAATCGCCGTTCGCGGCATATCGGGTCGCCACAATTGCGGCAATTCAACTGCGCTATGGTCGCCATCGTCTCTGTCTTCATGCGATTGGAATCCCGGAAAAAAAAGCCTCGCTCGGTGAAGAGCGAGGCAAATCCCGCTAGAGCGGAAGAGACAACCGTTTCGGTTCCTGCCCAGTCAAGGATTGCGGCGCACCGCAATTGAGAGATCAACCGATTTCATCTTCGGAAGCGCCCGTCCTTGCCGATGATGGTCAGCTCGACGAATTCACTGCCGGTATGGTCCGTCGGCCCATACGAAATTATCACCCCTCCTACATCGACGCTCTTGATCGACTCCAATCCTTGGATGAACCGCTCGCGCGTCAAGTTCTTGCCCGCGCGCTGCAGCCCTTCGACGAGCACCTTTGCGGCAATGAATCCTTCCATCGCCGAGTACGATACGGTCGCGCCCGTGGCCTTTGCCGCCGACTTGAATTCCTTCGCAAGATGACTGGTGAGCAGGTTGGGAGGCGGCGTAATCTGCGACACGATGATACCGGCAGCGTGCGGCCCCAGGTTCTTGACAAAGGCGCCGGACGAATTGTTCGACAGCGTCATGAGCTGCATTTTGCTGCCCTTCTCCCGTAAGCCCTTGATGATGCTGACTGCCGTCGGCGCCGAAGAAATGATGATCGCGGTTTGCGGATTGGCCGCAATCGCCGCAGCGATGACACCGGCGAAATCCGGTTTGACCCGATCGAACTTGATGATTGCCGCCGGCGTCAGTTTTCTTTCCGTCATGGCATGGTTGAAGCCTTCAAGCCCGTCCCGTCCGAACGAATCGTCGACATGAATCAGTGCGATGCGGGTGGCGCCGACGGTGCTGAATTGCTCAATCGCCTTGATGACTTCCTGCTGGTACTTGGCACGTACGTTGAAGAGGTAGGGATTGACCGGCGCATGCAGGATGGTCGCTCCGGTGCTTGGTCCGACCAATGGCACCTTGTTCGAACTCAAAAGCGGCAGAATCGCCTCGGTGTGCGGCGTACCCCGGTTCTGGAACATCGCGAATACCCGATCTTCCAGAATCAGCCTTTCGGCATTTTTTGCCGAGAGCGCCGGATCGAATTTATCGTCGAGCGTGACAATCTCGATCATGCGGCCATGCACGCCGCCGCCGCGGTTGACGCTGTCGATATAGGCGTTCGCGCCCTCGTTGAGCTCCTTGACGGCACCAGCGATCTGGCCGGTTATGCCGATAGTTTGCCCGATACGAATCGTCGTATTGGTTACGCCATTTTCCGCCAATGCATACCCTGCGAAAAATGACATAAACAACGCTGCGGCGGCAATTTTCGATCGCTTGTTCATCGTCTCCCCCTTTTGGAAGTATCTCCGGACCTTGCCGGTTTCTTCGGCAGTCAGGCCATCCCGCGCCACACGTTCGATTATTATTGTTTCGCCGTGGCGCCGGGCACAATCAGGCCGGCTGGTTTGTCTTTCTCTATGCAGCATCCGTGCCATACCGTGCGGCCGGTGGCAAGTCCATGTTTTAACGGGGGAATTCGGGAAAAAACAAATTTGCGGAGTGATCGAATGCGCGAGATTTCAGAACAAGCTTGGCGAATTTGTCTGGAAGTTCGCGCAGCCGCGCGCTCGTCGGACGCGGAACAAATCGGAAAATTATTCCGTGCGCGTTCCCAAGGTTGCAGAGTAGAGAACGACTCGATTGCGCCCTTCGCCTTTGGCAGTATAAAGCGCTTCGTCCGCATGCTTGATGGCCTCGCTCATCGGTATTCCGGGGCTGCCGCATGAGGATACGCCGATGCTGGCGGTAACTTGCAGCGAACCGTTCTCGATCGGCACGATCATGTCCGCGATGTTTTCCCTTAATCGTCCGGCGACCAGGGCCGCTTCCTGAAGATCCGTATTCGACAACGCAAACACGAACTCTTCGCCGCCGAACCGGGCAAAGACATCCGATCCCCTCAAGCTCTCCCGGCACACCCTGGTGATTTCTTTCAATACCTTGTCGCCGATCGCGTGCCCGTGCGTATCGTTGACCCGCTTGAAGAAATCGATATCGAGCATCATGATCGACACATGCGTGTTGTAACGCCGCGCCTCGTTATCCATTCTCGCGATCGTATCCAGGAAGTAGCGCCGGTTGTGCGCTCCGGTCAGCGGATCGGTGATTGCCGCCTCGTGGAGCTGTTTTGACAGCTCGGCAAGCTCCTGATGCCGCGCCTCAAGTTCTCGATGGGCTGCCTCGAACGACACGCGCGCGGCCTCCCTTTCCTCGATCCGTTTGCGCACCTGTTGCGCATACATCGAGATAAGAAGCAGGAAGGCAAAAACGGCCGAAGTCGCCACCGCGGCCTGGATGGCGATCGAGCTGACTTTATCGGTCGCATGAAAAACGCTCACTGTCCAGTCCGATCCAGGCAGCTTGTCGCTGCGCAGCACATAGCGTTCGCCTTCCGCGACCGTATTTTCGTCTATCGGCTCCTGGACCCGTACGATACGCCCGCCGTGCCAGCTATTTTCGCCGGCCAGCAGCGGTATGCTCTGAATCAACATGCCCGCGTATTGCCGGGTGGCCTGCAATTTTTCCAGCGTCTGCGGGGTCAAGGGATTCAGGGGCCGGTATCTCCAGCTCTTTCTCGAACTGAGAAAAACGATTCCGTTCTTGTCCGCGATTGTCATGTATCCCAGGCTTGCATCCCATTTTTCGTCAAGATTGCGAAGGTCGATCTTGACAACCGCCACGCCGATTACCCGGTCCGCGTGTTGAATTGCATGCGAGAGAAAATATCCGGGCGAATAAGTCACGGCGCCGATTCCGTAAAATCGCCCGTGTCCCTGCCGGATAGCGTCTTGAAAATACGGACGGAATGCAAAATTGTTGCCGACAAACGTTTTCGGCGAACGCCAGTTGCTTGATGCGATGGTGAGCCCGGCAGGGTCCATCACGAACATGGCTTCCGCTTTCACGGTCTCGGTCAGCTTTTCCAGCAGCAAGTTGAGCTGATGCGTGTCGCCTTTTTTCGATAGAGTCCCGACCACCGTCGGATGAGAAGCCACGATCTCGGGGAGGTAGCTATATTTGTCGATCGGCGCCAAGACCGCCGATGCAAACATGTCGAGCGGCGGATTGACGTCATTTTGCATCCGCCATATGACGATCGCCTGGGTAACCAAAAAGGCGACATATCCGATCAGTACAAGCGCCGCGATTGCGGCGCCGATGTTCCGGATCCACTTGATCGGTATTCGGCGCGGTGATGCTTTCGCCATCTTTTTTGTCTCCTTCGTGTACCCGCCGCATTTTTGTTTTTGCGTTCTGTTTTAGCGATCGAGTGTAATACCAATTCGATTCAAAAAACATGGGAGGCACATTCGGACCGTTCCTGAAACAACACTTCGCGTCACGCGCGCCGCCGTGTCATGACCGCGTTGTCATTGCACCATCTTGTGATCGATCTCCAGCAGTTTGTGTTCCTGCTGCGTCCTGAGCTCGGCCATGCGGATGGCGTATTCTTGCAGCCGGATGTCGTCTTCGGACACCGGCTCCCAGCTTGGCACGCGAACCGTATCACCGGCGCCGTCCACCGCGACGAACACGATCAGGCAGCGCGTGGTCTTCTTGCGTACCCCGGTTTTCGGCTCGCTGGCCGTTACGTCCACGGCAATATGCACGCTGGACTTTCCGGTGTGGACCACGCTGGCGATCACCTCGACGATCTGGCCGATATAGATCGGTTTGTAAAAGCGGATGCCGCCGATATAGACTGTCACGCAGTAGTAGCCGCTCCACCCCACCGCGCACGCATAGCCGGCCTGGTCGATCCATTTCATCACCGCGCCGCCATGCACCTTGCCGCCGAAGTTCACGTCAGTCGGTTCAGCCAGAAAACGGAGGGTGATACTGCGTGATGCAGGGCAATGCGAGTCCATATCGAGTCCTTTGAAAATCCGCAACGCTCAGGGTTGCCATGGACTTCTAACTTCAATAAGCGTGCCATGCGCCGGAATCAGGAGAGTTTTGATAACTCCTTGATTTTATGATTGAAGTTATTGAACGTTCATTTTCGCGAGGAGCAGGATGTGCGGAAATTCAGGAATGCGTCGGCGGTTTGTCCGGTAATCCGCAAAAAACAGCATGGAGATGCTACGTTGGCCATCGGGTCCGGCATCACCCGGCCATACCGATAACAAGGCAGCGTGCCGGCATCGCCTCGCGCCGATCAGCCTATCATGGCGGCCAGCCGCTTGCCTCAGCCTTTTTACAAGCAAAAGGCAGTGGCAAGCGGCGGCGCAGCGATGGACTTTTTACTTTTTTACTCAGGCGGCCTTCTCATCCTGATTCTTCACAACACCGGTAATCGGCCCGTAACTCGAAACGATGCGGTTGCGCAGCATATTGACTTTGGGGATCATGAACTTCTGCCGGCTTAGCGCAAGATTCATGAAGCCCGGCATCACCGCACCGTGCCGCACCGTGGCCGGCGCCGCGATGTTCAAATCCCACTGCGGGTATCCGGTCGGCGGCACCAGGAATGATCCGCCCGGATACGGGCAATCGGTCCGGTTTGCCGATATCAGGAAAATGCGGTTGTCCTCCGCCTTTGGAACGGTAAGCAATGCGCGATCCTGCGGGCGCCGCCAGGCGGCGCACCACGCGATCATGTCCGCTCCCTGCAGCGCGAGCACACGGCTGGCCTCCGGGAACATGCCGTCATAACCGAGCAGCACGCCCAGTCTTCCGAACGGCGTATCGAATACCGGCAGCGAATTGCCGGCGGCGCACCATGATTTCATCTCCGGCTCGATATGCGTCTGCTCATAGCGGCCGATCGCTTCACCGTCCGGTCCGATGACCACCGCGGCGGATACGATTTGCTGCTGCCTGCTTTCCAGGATCGGCAATACGATGACGCAGCCATACGTTTTTGCAATGCTCGATACACGCGCAATATGCGCCTGGCTGCGGCTTGCTTCCGTTCGCGCTTCCTCCAGCCCCGGCAGCCATGTCGGGCAACCGAAAAATTGCGGCAATACGATCACCTTCACGCCGAGCTTCGCGGTGTGATCGATCATTTGATAAGCATTTTCCAGGCTGTCTACCGCTTGCGTGGCATGTGCCTGAACAGCCGCGGCCTTGGCGACGGTTTTCTCCGGGACCAATGGCTGGTCGAGAATGTCGCCCAGCGGCGTTTCGTTGATCGGCTTGCCGATGATGCCGTACAGGTCCGCGCGGCGATCCTGGAAGCGGTCTCCCAGATGGCACCATGATTTATTGCGCGCGGCGGCCGGGTCGATCTCGGCAGTGATCACGCCGTGCGTGTCATACGGGATCTTTGCGGCGACGTCGCCGGATGGCGCAACAATCATGCTGCCGCCCGGATAGTAGATGCTGCGTTCGACACCGGCCTTGGTGGCGGCGACGAACCAGACGCCGTTTTCATAGGCGCGCGCAGGCACCCACATGTCGGCCTGATCCATCGCAAAGAAATTCGCCATGTCGACAATGATCTCAGCGCCTTGCAGGGCCAGGTTGCGCGTTATCTCCGGAATACGTCCGTCAAAGCAGATCAGCAAACCGATCCGTCCCAGTTCGGTATCGACCACCGGGCAGCCGTTTTCTCCGAGTTCGAACCAGTTCTGATCGTGGGTGGCGAGGAACTGCTTGTGATAATGGACGATGATCTTGCCGGTCGGGTCGAGCAACAGGCCGGTGTTGAAAATCTTGTTCTTTTGCTCGTCTTTTTCGGTAAAACCGCTCGCGATAAAGATATTGTGCTTCTTGCACAGCCGCGCCATCGCCTGCACGAAGCGGCCGGTGACCGGTTCGGCCAATTCGGCACAGTGCTGCTCCGAGTCGAACAGGTAACCGGTGTTCATGCACTCCGGAAAGACCACCAGCCGCGCGCCCTGCCTTACCGCTTCTTCGGTGTATTTCTCGACCAGACCAATGTTGAAGTCGAGATCGCCCAGCGAAGCCAGCGTCTGCACGACGGCGGCCCGAAATTTTTGATTTGCCATGTTCCCAATCCTTGAGTCAGTTGATTCGTTGCGCGCGGCGGCGCTAAAGCCGGTTCGCGGGCCCTCACATATCCGCTGATTTCAGCATCACCTTGCGCACGTCGAACGGCTCTTTCAATACGCCTTCCTTGTGAAACACGTCCACCAGCGCTTGATACGACTTGATGTCGGTGTCGTTCAATTCCTTGTAGGGGCGCAGATAAGGTTGCGCGACAAGGTGCACCTGATTCGCGGGAATCGCCGTGTATTTCGCAATGATCGGCCGATACTTGTCGAAGTCGGCATTGACCAGCCTGGTTGCTTCATCCAACACTGCCACTACCTTTTTCGCAACCGCCGGACGCTCTTTCATGAACTTGGTGGACAGCACCGAGACGCCCGAATAAAAAGGATCGGCGATAAAGGCGGCAACCGGATTGATCATTGCGCGCTTGGCTTCCTTCGACGCGACGGCGATCGACCCGACCGGCTCCAGCGACAGGGTCGCCGACACGGTGCCCGCGACGACCGACGGCACATGCATCGGCACCGCGATTTCATTGATGCGAACATCCTTGTCCGGGTCCAGGCCATTCTTGCGAATGATGTGGCGCGTAATCGTTTTCCACTGGATGCCGGGCAGCGTGCCGATGCTCTTCCCCTTCAGGTCCTTGAAGGATGTGATGGTCGAATCGTTGCTGACGATCAGGCCGTCGTTGATCAGGCCGACCTTGATGCCGCCGCCCTGCAGGCCGAATACCTTGAAGGTGCCCGGATAGCGCGATTCGGCGAGGATGGTAATCCCGGCCGCGGCACCCGGCGGGCCGAAATCGGCCTGCCCCGAAATCAGCGAGTCGATGATCTGGTTCGGGTTCTGGAACTTCACCGATTCGATTTCTATGCCGGCCTTTTCGAACAGCTTTTCTTCAAGCGCGACATAGTAGGCCATGGTCTGCATGATCGGCAGCCAGGACGCCGTTACTTTTTCCTTCTTGTCCTGCGCGGTTGCCAGCGATCCAGCCAGCAGGACGCCGGTTGACAACAATGTCATCACTATTCGTTTCATCATTTTCTCCTTGATAGAAAAACCGCTTACGTTCCTTATCTGCCTGCCCAGTGGACCGCATGTTTCTCCACCGTGAGGAAGAGCACATTAAATCCATATCCGATCATTCCGGTCATCAGGATCGATGCATACATCTGCTGCAAGTCGAATACCTGTTGCGCATCGATGATGCGATGACCCATGCCATTGGTGGAGCCGATAAACATTTCGGCTACGATGATCACGACCAGCGCAAGCGACACCGCCATGCGCAGGCCGACAAAGGTTTGCGGCAGGGACTCGAAGAACATCACGGTGCGAAACACCTGCCATTTCGAGGCGCCCATGACGCGCGCCGCGAGAATGCGCGTTTTCCTGGAGTTCATCACGCCGTATGCGACGTTGAACAGAACCACCAGCCACGCCGAGAAGGCCGCCACCGCAACTTTCGCAAAATCCCCGATCCCGAAAATCAGCAGGAACAGCGGGAACATCGCAGTGGCCGGCGTCGACCGGAAGAAATCGACCAGGAACTCGACCAGGTGATAAATGCGATCGCTGGACCCAAGGATGATGCCGGTCGGAATGCCGACAATAGCCGCCAATGCGAACGCATACAGGGTTCGGTATAAAGTCGCGGTCAGATCCGCGGTCATCGAGCCATCGGCGAGGCTGGTCCACAGCGATCCGAACGTCTCGATCGGACCGGGAAGCAGCTTGTCGCTCACCAGTTGCAAGTTGTTGGCAAACCACCAGATGACAATCAGTAAAAGCGGCCCGACCAGTGTCCTGCCAACGCGCAACGCAGCATCTTTGGAAAAATATGATTTATCGATAATGTCGTTCATCTGCGAACCTCACGCTGGAAAATGTCAAGGCACCTGGCCTTGGTTTGCACGAAGGCGTCGCTGGACAGCGTATCGATATCGCGTGGACGGACAGCCGTGAACGATACGGTGTCCGCCACTTCGGTGGGCCGTTTGGTCAGCAGCAGCACCTGATCGGCCAGATACACCGCTTCCTCCAGGTCATGCGACACCACCACCATGGTCACGTCGGTTGAACTGAATATTTCCTGCAGCTTGTCCCGGATAAACAGGGTCATTTCGTAGTCCAGCGCGGAGAACGGTTCATCCAGGAAGATCACTTCCGGCTTGGGCGCCAACGCCCGCATGATCGATATGAGTTGCTGCTGTCCGCCGGAAAACTCATACGGATAGCGGTTGAGGTCGAACTTCACGTCGAACGACCGGACCAGCTCGTCGATCCGGGCATCGCACTCCTCCTTGCTTGCGCCGTTGATCCGCAATGGATACTTGATGTTGTCGACTGCGCGCATCCACGGAAACAACGCTTCGCGGTAGTTTTGGAACACGTAGCCGATGTTGGTTTCCTTGAGTGTTTTCCCATCGAACAAAATGTCGCCGGCATCGTAGGGAATCAAACCGGCGATCATGTTGATCAGCGTCGATTTTCCGCAGCCGTTCGGGCCGAATACACAGGTCACCTGGCCTTTGGGCAAATCCAGATTGAATTTTTCATACAGCGGCACTCCGGCAAATTTTTTTGTCAGGCCGCGTATGGTGATGTGGGGTTGCTGCGGCATACGATCTGCCGTTTGTGGATTCCGCTCTTCAAGCGCTGTTGAAAAATCGACTACTGCATGCTCAACTATTGCATTCATATATACGAGTCCTGCCTTTTCGTTGAAGTCCGGTTCGCGATCCGAACGCTTGATTCCGGACCTGCCGATTATTTGGCGCACATGCGCATCCGGCTTGGTCTTCATAACGCAATTGGTGTGCCAGCGATTTTCGTATTGACTGAACGTCATCCAAATCGCACTCCTTCTTGCGAGAGCGTTATCTTCAGTGCATGCGGACACTGGCGATTTCAGAGGGAGATTGCCGGATTGATGTGGTGCGGCGGCGTGGGCATTCCGGATTTGCCGGCAGCGCGTCGCGCCTGACATGACGTGAAAAGCGGTTGCCGGCGCCGATTCTGGATCTCGCTTTCAAACAATTTGTTAACAATGTTGTTAACAAAATCCACCTGTTTCGTACGACTCACCGCGCAAGACGCGATCATCGACCCGAGAGCCGGAAGATGACGACAATCCAATATTCCTCATATTGGTGATTGGCCGCACGTTGTCGTGCGTGCGCCGCCACATTTAGGGGATTTATCGTGATATGCACTTTTCAGGTGCAAAAATTAGCATGAGAAGCAGGGAAATTACGCTGTTAACAGTGGCAGGAAGTTTGCTAGGTTCAGATCTGCTATTGCTAACAATTCGGCCAACGACAGGAACGTACCCAGTGGACAAGCTTTCGATCAAAAAGGATGACTTCGTGCGTTCCATGGCGCAATCCGAACTGCAGCGCAGCGTTCACGGCATATGCGACTGGTCGGCGTCCGAGCTGTTCGTGATTCGCGAAATATCCAAGGTGATCGGCAAGAGCCTGGACCCGGCTTATGCGATTCGCAGCATGCTTCATCTGCTTTCCGAATTTCTCGGATTGAACCGGGGCCGGGTTTTCTTGCTCGATCCTGCGGCCAAGCTGCTGACCATCCGGTATTCCTACGGGCTGACGGGAGAGGAAATCAGGCGTGGCATTTTTCAGCCGGGGGAAGGTATTACGGGCAAGGTCTTCCAGTCCGGTGAAACCGCGATCATCCAGGACATCGATACCGAGCCGAATTACCTGGCGCGCACCGTAAGCCGCGAGAAATTACCGAGAGGCACGATCGCTCTTTTCGCGCTGCCCATTATCGTCGACGGCGGTGTGCGCGGCGTGTTTGCCATCAACCGCTTCCGCAATATTCATCGGCCGCTGGCGCAGGACCTGGGCACGCTGCGCCTCGTAGTCACCCAGATCGAACATATCCTGCGCATCGAACAACTGGTCAAGGCGCAGGTCGAGCAGCGTACCGCTGCGCTTACCGTCGAAAATCGTGAATTGAAACTGGCGCTCGGCAAGCACTCCCGCGCCAGCGGAATCATTGGAGAATCGGCTGCCGCAAAATCGGCGTTAAAACAAATTACGCAGGTTGCCAATACCGTCGCCACTGTTCTGCTTCTGGGAGAATCCGGCACCGGAAAAGAATTATTCGCGCGCGCGCTGCACATGGCAAGCGGCCGCCGGGACCGTCCGTTTGTCAATGTGAATTGCGGCGCCATCCCGGAGCATCTTTTCGAGTCGGAATTGTTCGGTCATGAAAAAGGCGCGTTCACCGGCGCGCTGAACTCAAAGGCCGGCCGCTTCGAAGATGCGGACGGCGGAACGCTTTTTCTTGACGAAGTCGGCGACCTTCCGCTTTTGATGCAGGTGAAGCTGTTGCGGATACTGCAGGAACAGCGCATACAACGAATAGGCTCCAGCAAGGAGTTGCCGGTCGACGTCAGAATCGTGGCTGCGACGAACCGGGACCTGCAGCAGCTTGTGGCAAGTGGACGATTCAGGCTGGATCTTTTTTACCGATTGAATGTGGTTCCGGTCAAGTTGCCGGCATTGCGCCACCGGCCTGACGATATCCCGTCGCTCGCAAGCCATTTCATGAACCAGGCAAATCAAAAATTTCAACGCGAAACCAACTTGACCGATGAGGCGCTCGAAGAGCTGGTTGGTTTTTCATGGCCGGGCAATATCCGGCAGCTTCAGAATATTGTCGAGCGCCTGGTCCTGCTTGCAGAGAAGCCGCGTATTACCGCGCTCGAAGTAAGGGCCATACTGCAGTCCGAGCAAGCGGTAGAGGAAGCGATTGCCAAAATGAGCGTCGAACCGCGCGCGATTCGCGGCATGGTGCCGGTCAGCGTCGATCAAAAAGATGAAATAGTCAGGACCCTGAGCGAATGCGGCGGAAAAAAATCCCGCGCGGCGCAGCTACTCGGACTCACATTAAGGCAGTTGAATTACCGGATCCAGGTTTTAGGCATCGGCCGGGCCTCCTGACTTGCAGTGACTCAGACCGGCAACCAGCGCCACCAGAACGGCTGGCTCTGTTCCTTCGCGCCGCGATCACGAAGCAGCTTCACAAACTCCGTGCGCCCGTGCTGTCGGGCAGCCTGCAGCGGCGTGAGGCCATCAAACTCCGAACGCAGATGTGGATCGGCCCCATGCTCCAGCAGGTAATGCGCAATCTCGCCATGTCCGTGGATCAGGCTCGCCACGAGGGGGGTGCACATGATTTCTGGGTGCTGGTAGTTGGGGTTCACGTCCGCGCTGATATGGTAGCGCACTAGCGCCAGATCACCCGCCAGCGCGGCTGCGTACAAGTCTTTCCAGTCTCCTGCGGACATCGCTATCCTCCTTGTGATTACTATTAGGGCGCAGCGCGAATCCGTCGCTCTTGAACACCTTGTTGGGTGCGTAGGTAGATGCGCGAAACAACTTGCACCACCACGGCGGCACCCAGCGACGCGAGAAAGGCTAACCCGATGCTCATATGCGGCAGCGCCAAAGCAAGCACCAAGCAGAAACATGCAAACGCATAATAGCCAAGCACCATGCTCCGCATGAGCATTACTGCAAAGGCGGTCCCCGAATGCTTGTGCGAAAACACGGCCAGCACCGACCCGATAACCGGGAACATGGCGAACAGTCCGCTTAATCGTGGCCCCAGGCGAGAAGAAAAGTGAGTGACAAGCAGCACCAGAACAGCGCCCGCCACCATGCGCCACCATATGTCATGCTTCGATGCCGACCCGGCGGCTGTAGAAGGAACTGGAGGCTTTGGGTAGAGGTAGGGCGCTATTCCCAACGCAATCGCAACCGCGATACTGGCCGCAAGCAAAGAAGGCGCCCAATGGTTTAGCACCGAAACGGCAACAAAGTAGCAGGCAAAACTGAATGGCGTGCAGATTCTCCACGAATAGCGCAGGGCTGCCCAAGCGTAGCTGATGCCAAAAACCAGGATCGCCAACACTGCAGAAAGCGTCGCCGCGGAAGCATGGGCGGCAAACGGTGCGCCTTGCTCAATGGTGATGAAGAAGAGGACCGGGGCAGAAACCACCGGAAACGCCGAAAGCCAGCCAGCTACACCCGGGCCCCAACGGCGGCCTGCGAGAGTAACGCCGCCGATCAGGGACGGAACCAGAGCTAGCTTTAATACAAGGAGAATGCTCATTGTTTATCTTTTTAATCGCGATAGGAAGAAGCCTCGCGCCCCCGCCCTCGCACGCCGCCGGACATACGGGTCACGTATCCGGCGGTTCGGCAGATTAAGTCGCGACGCAAGAGTTCATTGTACCGAATCGTGGTCACGTGCCCACTCGCCCCGGAAGCGCCACACCTCATATCCGATTCTTGTCCATCGCCCCGCAGCTTTGAGTTCGGCTTCCTTCAGACCCCACCTCGCGACGACGCCCTTGCCGTTCTCCTAACCCTCGGCTCCGCGATTACCTGATATCGGGACTTTCACCCGACTCGTTCCGGGCCATGCCCGGCACACACGTTGAAGTGAGCGGCGTGCGCGGCTTTTCGCGCAGGTCCGCTCGACTGCCGGGTTGGGCGTCGATTTAGTCATGCTCCGTCCACGGTGGGAGCTCGCCACCGAATTCTTTGACGAACCGGACGTTGAATTCATCGCGTTCTTGGATTTTCTGTCGTACAAAGTCTACTGCTTCATCAGGCGAGAGAATCTTCACAATATCTTTCAGCTTGTGACGGTTGCCGAGGATTCCGCCGGGCTGTGTCTTTGAGCCGCCGTCGCCAGTAACAAGGAGGGCTGCATAATTCGCAGCTTCGCAAACAATGCGCACATCGTTCAGTTGGTTTTCGTCGCGTGCACCATCAGGAAAAAGTGCGCTCTCCACCTTCTTAAACAGAGGATCGGTAGGCGCTACCGGCGGCGTTGCCGTAAAGATGTTTTGATTGGCCTTTCGCGTTCTCATGGCGTTGCCATCCGCCTGCGCTTCGCCATGAGCGGTAGCGGACATGTTTATCAAAATCACCTCATCGTCGTACCACTTCTCCAGTTGGTTAACGGCAGCCAACTTCTGACGAGCATTGATGAGATTGGTATCGATGTGCAGTACCGGGATGTACAGCAATCTACGCTCCATGCGGATAGTCATCGCGGGTTCGACGCCCAACGCAAAGCTGACCGGCACGCTTTCGTGACAGGATCCAGCGACAAGTTATGCATTTGCGACTTCACGTACATGTTTTGCGATATATACATAGAGCATTGCGTACCAAATTGTAAACAACGCAATCTCAATTCCTGTTGTGGGAATATCGCTCTCCAGGTCGTGCGAGAAAACCCAATAGATCACCAAAACTGCCAATAATGGAACGAGCAGGACCATGAACCGTATGGTTGCAACTAGCCCGATGCTGAAATATCTTGCCGAGAAGTGAGTGCCAGATTCTCCCCCGTTTGCGCGAAAGATCCAGATGGTGCCGAAAATCGGAATCATGACATTGATGATTGAGCCAACATAGGTCCATGCGTTAGACGGCTGGTGCGGGATATAACCCATAGCTTCAATGCCAATAGCGCTTAATGCAATGTAGATAAAAATGTAGGAAAAAAGCTGCTTCTCTGTAAGTCCGTGATCGGATAGCTGTTTCTTCAGAAGCTTCATTTTCCATAGATACATTAATTTCTCCTTTTTGTATAACGCTTAAGTTGAACGGCGGCCTTGGCCAACAAACGCGCCTGAAGAAACGTGAAATCGGCCGGAAATAGACGGTGATTGCATTGATGGCGGGTTGGAAGTTGGGGCGTTGCTGCAATGGCGACGTGGACATCGGCGGCGGCGAATGGGTGAGCAAGCGTTCGCCGCCAGTTGCCGTGTGAGTCGAAAATATATTTCCATACAGAGTACGCAAACAGCGCGCATCCAGATCGGGCTCGTCCAACAACCGGTTCAGATTGTGGCTCGCTGCGCGATCACAATCTAACCTTACTCGTTATACCTCGGGGTGCACGAACTCATACGCGACTGCCTCCTTCAGTAGGTCCCCGATTAACGTCCAGTGATTCTGACTCGGCTCAGTGCAGCCGTAAAACCACAACCCACCGATCGAACGCGGAAGAGAGAGTTCGGATAGTGTGACCTTCGTCTCCCGGTTCAAGTGAAACGCTACGACCAAGTCGTTTGAATCAGCGTACTTCGCCAGCTTATCCAATGCAACCTGCAGCGGTTCCGGGGACGGCAAGAAATCAGGCGCCCACTCTTTGAGCTGAACTGGCACGAAATTCACGTCCCCATCGAGTTCATAGGTCGCGACGAGGTCATAGTCTTGGCGCTCCACCTGCGCGAAGCTGACCTTAGTGCCGAGAGCCTGACTCATTCCGAAGCAAAACAAGGCTGCTTGCCGTCCTTCCCCGTACTTCCGCAAGTTGCGCGTGCGTAGCGTTCGCGAGTGATAGTGGAGTTCGTGCAGCGGGAAAGTGCGCGCGATCTCCCGCAGGCCCAGGAGAATCTTCTCGGGATCGAGATACTGGTACTGCAGCCATTCGCGAGGGATGCGGCGCATTGGAGAGGTCTAACGTCGGAGTTGAGGGGCGCGCACCCCGCTGAGTAAAGGGAAAGAGAAGGCGCTTGTTCGCGCGTCCCTCTCGAACGCCCAGTTAGGTGCGCGCACGCCGGTGCTGGCATTCCACCATGCCATCAGATTCGCCCCGCCACGACTGCGTTACGCATGAGCGTCTTCACGCCGACCTTATGGAAGGGCAGGATCAAGAACAAATACACCCTCCCAAAGAGATTGTGCGGGCTGACAATCGTTGTGAGCACGACTTTCGTGGCTTCCGGCTCCACCACCTTCAACACTGATACCTTGAACGACAAGTGTTTGTCGTTGCCGCCGGCAATGAGCTCATCCCCGTTTTGCGAGAACAAGGTAAACAGAGCGATTTTGTCTCCCGCTACGTAGTTCTGCTTCACCTCGAGTCCGTCGAGCTCGGCTGAGGTCGGCCCTCTGATTCCGAACACCGACACTATCCTGTTACGCAATAACAGGAGCCATTTCCCCCATTGTGGGAAATGCGAGAATATTCCCAGATAGATCTCCTGCGCACTCAAGTCAGGCCGACCTAGGCTCGTTTCAAAGCAATCCCAGTAGTAGTACGTGTCGCGATCACGACTGAACACGCAGCCTTGCGGCATGTCGCACTGGGTCACCTGCATGCTACGCCTTTCGTCCATGGGCACCTAACTTGTTATAAATCGCAAAACGCTTGTTTAACATCGACGACTGCGAATTAACATGGGAAGTCAATTTTCCGCTATCCCGCGCCTGTATTCGCTTTCGGAGTTTGCGGTGCCTTCACATACAGTGGTAACAGAAACGACAAACCACGCACTGTAAAAAATCCAAAAGAATTGCCAATTTATAACATATCTAGAACCATGGATAGCTATTTCCATCTGCCGGAATAGAGCTATAACGGTTCGGCTTCGCCTTTGAAAAGTCCGATCTTTTGTTATTGGAAAATGCGAACGGCTGCTTTGGAGAGAAATCGCGACTGGCGGCTATGGGCCGAGTGCTGCCCGTTCATCGATAAACCAATCGTCCATTGTCTCTGCTTAAGAGACGTTCATCAGTTCCGCGTGGCCATTTCTTGAGAGGCGAACTGCGACATTCAGCATCGTCCACTCACTGTCAGTTCAAAATCCAATTTGTACACATGATCATTGCGTCCAGCACAATCTGGACAACGCTCGATTGTGCGAGCATTGCGGAAATCGAAAATTTGCATCTGCAATACCTGCTGCCATCTTCCACAATACTCAAGCGGCGTAACCGCCGCGCTTTCACAAATCCGTGTGCGTTGCACTTCGATCCACGCGCACAACGATGATGCCGTCAGGCGCACCAAAAGAGATTTTCCCGTCTATCGACGCACCATATTGAAGCAATTTCCAAGTCGCCCGCTTAAGCGATTGAGTCGCCGAAGACTGCCAAAAAATCTGCATCCTCCTATGAAAATTGATTGAAAACCTTCATCGGCGAAGATTTTTCAACTCTCGATATCTGCATTGGCATGGTGCTTGCATCTCTTCAACTCATCTTGTATGCAAGATTGAACACATGGATCGTCACCCCCCTCACTGGAGCTGGAGATAAGCATGCGCGTTGTAGAACCCATGACCGAACTTGAAGTGCCGGCCAAGCCGTTCATTCCCGGCCCTCCCGGCACGCATATCACCATTCGCGGCCTGACCAAGTACTTTGCAGGCTGGCCGCTGTACGAAGACTTCAATCTCGACATCCCCAAGCACAAGATCGTGTCGGTGTTCGGGCCCAACGGCTGCGGCAAGTCGACATTGATCAACATGATTGCCGGACTGGTGCCGATCGACGCCGGCGAGATCCTGTTCGACGGCAAATCGCTGGCCGACACCAAGATCGGCTATGTATTCCAGAACTACCGCGAAGCGCTGTTTCCGTGGCTGCGCACCATCGACAATATTGCCTATCCGCTGAAGCTGGAAGGCAAGTCGCAGGGCGAGATCGAGCACCGCATGCAGGAACTGGTCGCCTCGTTCGACGTGAAGTTCGACCTGAACCGCTATCCGTATGAACTGTCCGGCGGACAGCAGCAAACCGCGTCGATCATGCGTGCGCTGGCGCCCAAGCCGGAAGTGCTGTTCCTCGATGAACCGTTTTCCGCGCTGGACTTCGAGATGACGCTGTTCATCCGTGAAAAGCTTCAGGAAGTGTTCGTTCAGACCGGCACCACGATGATGCTGGTATCGCATGACTTGGAGGAAGCGGTCTATCTGGCGGATCAGATCCTGCTGCTGACGAAGCGGCCGACCAGGATTGCCGAGATTCTGCAGTATCGGGATGCACGGCCGCGGACCGTGGATACCTTGTCGACAGCCAGCTTTATTGAAACCAAAAAAATGAGCCTGGAAATATTCCAGCGCGAAGTGCGGAGGTAACCCTGCGGCAAGTGCGGGTAGCGAGGTCGAATAATCATGTTCGCCAATTGACCTCGCCCCGATTCTGATCTTTCCCCTGCAAAGAGGAAGGAGCCGATCCTGCCTCGCGTTTGCTTCCTGTTGCGGTGCTGACGTACTTAATTCGTATTACAGATAAACATGACCAATTCACTCGACCTCACCGACTTCCGCACCCTTCAGCAGCTCTACCTGGACGGCACCCTGCTGCCGACAGCGCTGGTACGTGAACTTGCGGCCAGGATCGACGCCGGCGACCGCCCCGAAATCTGGATCACCCGCGCACCGCAAGCGATGCTGCACGCGCAAGCCGAAAAGCTCGGCCACGCTCTCGAAAATCATGGCGGCGACATCCTCGAACACTTCCCGCTGTTCGGCATCCCTTTCGCCGTCAAGGACAACATCGACGTGGCCGGACTGGCGACGACGGCGGCCTGCCCGGAATTTGCATACGTGCCGCAAACATCGGCACACGTGGTGCAAAAGCTGCAGGCAGCAGGCGCGATATTGATCGGAAAAACCAACCTGGACCAGTTCGCGACCGGACTGGTCGGCACGCGCTCGCCCTATGGCGCGGTACGCAATGCGCTTGATCCGGACTATGTATCGGGCGGGTCCAGTTCGGGATCGGCGGTGGCGGTGGCGCTCGGGCTGGTGAGCTTTGCGCTCGGCACCGATACCGCGGGCTCGGGCCGGGTGCCGGCCGGCTTCAACAATATCGTAGGACTGAAACCGACGCGCGGCTTGCTCAGCACGCAGGGCGTCGTACCGGCATGCCGCACGCTGGATTGCGTGTCGGTGTTCGCGCATCGCGTACGCGATGCATGGAGCGTGGTTCAGGCAGCGGCCGGATTCGATTCCGAGGATGCTTACTCACGCACGGTGAACATGCTGGGCGTGAAACGGAACGGCTATCGTGTCGCGGTACCGGACCTGCTGGAGTTCTACGGAGACAAGGAAGCCGAACTGGCCTTCGCCAAGGCGTTGGCCGGATTGGCCGAGATGCCCGGCATCGAGATCACAAAAATCGCATTCGCCGCATTCGCGGAAGCAGCGCAACTGCTGTATGCGGGACCATGGGTTGCGGAGCGCCGTGCGGCGATCGGCACGTTCTTTGACGAACAGCCGGACGCAATCGATCCGGCGGTGCGCAGCGTGATCGGGCAAGCGGACAAGTTCAGCGCGGTGGATGCATTCAACGGCATGTACCGGTTGGCGGCACTGCGGCGTCAAGCGGAACAGTCGATGGAAAATGCCGACTTTCTGGTGGTGCCGACCGCACCGACCATGCCGACGCTCGCCGCGGTGGCCGCACAGCCGATCGCGCGCAACAGCGAACTCGGCTACTACACCAACTTCGTGAATTTTTTCGATATGGCGGCGCTATCGGTTCCATCCATTCCGCGTGCCGACGGCCTGCCGGCCGGTATCACGCTGATCGGGCCGGCCGGATCGGATCATCGGCTTGTGGCAGCCGCAGCGGCCTTCTTCGGTGTTGCCGCGAACGGGGATAGCACGATCGCGGCCGACCCGCTGCCCTTCAATGAGCCTACCGTCGCGCTCGCGGTGGTGGGCGCGCATCTCGAAGGGCAGCCGCTGAACTGGCAATTGCTGGAACGCGGCGCACGCAAGCTGCAGGCCACCCGCACCAGCGGCAACTATCGGCTTTATGCACTGGCCGACACGGTACCTGCGAAGCCCGGTTTGGCGCGCGTAGAGAGCGATGGCGCGCCGATCGAAGTTGAAGTATGGGAAATGCCGCTGCGTTACTTCGGCAGCTTTGTTGCAGACATCCCTGCTCCACTTGGTGTCGGGTCGGTGCAACTTGAAGACGGCCGCTTCGTAAAAGGCTTCATCTGCGAACCATGGGCATTGGCCGGCGCGCGCGACATCACAAGCTATGGCGGCTGGCGCACCTATCTGGCTGACCGCTGACCTGAACAAACCGCATCAACCGCTGTATCACTTTCATCAATAAAAAAAGGGGCCAACATGAATAAAATCAATCGCCGTAATTTTCTGAGAACAACCGGTGCCGTCGCACTTGGCAGCGCATTTCCGATGCAGTTTTCGCTGGCGGCGAACGGCAAAATGACGGTCGGTTTCGTTTATGTCGGACCGCGCGACGACTTCGGCTACAACCAGGCGCACGCGCAGGCGGCGGCGATCATCAAGAAAATGCCGAATGTCAAAGTGATCGAGGAAGAACGCGTGCCGGAAACCGTCTCGGTACAAAAATCGATGCAGGCGATGATCACGCAGGATGGCGCGGCGCTGGTGTTCCCGACCTCCTTCGGATATTTCGATCCGCACGTATTGAAGGTGGCGGAAAAAAATCCCAAGGTGCGTTTCGCGCATTGCGGCGGTTTGTGGAGCAAGGGCAAGCACCCCGAGCATGTCGGCAGCTTTTTCGGTTACATCGACGAGTGCCAGTACCTGAACGGCGTCGTGGCGGGCCACATGAGCAAGAGCAAGAAGCTTGGCTTCGTTGCCGCCAAACCGATCCCGCAAGTGCTGCGCAACATCAATGCATTCACGCTCGGCGCGCAATCGGTCAATCCTTCGATCACCACCAGCGTGATCTTCACCGGCGACTGGTCCGCGCCGGTGAAAGAAGCGGAAGCCGCCAACAGCCTGATCGACCAGGGTTGCGACGTGTTGACCTGCCATGTCGACGGTCCAAAGGTGATCGTCGAAACGGCTGAAAAGCGCGGCGCGATGACCTGCGGCTACCACGCGAGCCAGGCCAAGCTTGCACCGAAGGGCTATCTCACCGGTGCTGAATGGGATTGGTCGACGCCGTACACGATACTGGTCAAGGCAGCGCTGGAAGGCAAGCCGATGGTCAACTTCCTGCGCGGCGGGCTGAAGGAAGGCTTCGTGAAGATGTCGCCCTACGGTCCGGCGGTTTCAGCGCAGGCCAAAACCAAGGCGGATGGCATCAAGGCAAAGATGGTAGCCGGACAGTATCCGATCTTCAAGGGGCCGCTGAAGGACAACACCGGCAAGACCGTGATCGCGGCAGGCACCACTTACGAGCAGACTGCAATCAAGCTGGAATCGATGAACTACCTGGTTGCCGGTGTCATTGGGTCGGCTTGAATCCGCTGAGTTTAAAGGACAGCGTCACGTTATTGATGCGGACAGCGTCGCATATTGATGCCTCCCACCCCCTCCCTAGCCCTCCCCCTTACATGGCTGAGGATTACCCACATTTTTGCGAGTAGATTGAATAGAGTGGAAAAGGTAGTTGTAAACCCGTGTAAACAATGTTAATTTTCGACCCATCATCAACTGCCATGGATCACG